>Ga0163217_1011101_pt1 | contig 15838 bp, 12 predicted proteins | sample SynspAceP_FD_185933 | JGI IMG/M metagenome (GOLD analysis project Ga0163217, IMG submission 185933) | Saline lake microbial communities from Ace Lake in Antarctica - Synechococcus sp. Ace-P (PacBio error correction) | ecosystem: Environmental > Aquatic > Non-marine Saline and Alkaline > Saline ...
GAGAGAGATTGGGTATCAAAATTGGGTTTTTAGGGCAAAAGGGGTAAAAAATTTGGGCGGGAAAGAACGTAGCCGCCCCTGGCTTTTGGCCTTTTAGGGGCCCAAAATTTTTTGGAAAATGGGGACGTTTTTAAATAGTTTTAAAACGCGTCAAACAAGTAAAAACGCCGAAAGGGCCTAAACCAACATTTTAAACTTAGCTCAGTTAACATGAAATTTCCGCCAGCAAGGTCGATTGTTTAATTTGGGTCAATTTTGGCTTGCCCACAATACAATCGAGACCACCGGTATTTGGTGGGAATGCGGCAATTTTTTTTTTGAAAACAAAATGCGTTACACGCTAATATTTTAAATGCATGGGCGGGGCAATATCATTAAAGACGATAAGATTTAAGTCAGATGCATTGGAGTAACCGGAATATTCGAGGCGCTGGTTTAATGATGTAATTTAAAGCAGACCCTTGCCACGGATCAACCCCATTTTTGGCGGTACTCCGAATTTTTACTGATGAGCAACATATCCCGCTGCAACAAAGCCAACATGAGTCTTGGTCTTCGACGTATTCCAAATAATTTGCGTAAAAAAATTGCAGGACTTCCTCTTTGATTCTGCATAATATAAAAAAGGTTATTGAATGGCAAAGCATTGAAAGATATAATTGTTGCCCAAAGTTAATCGGTTAAGATATTCGGCAAGGTATCCAAACGAAGCGCAATCGATGCTAACAAATGCTGTTTTTTTAAAATTCAGTTTTAGTCCTTTAACAGCCTCGGTCATTCCAAGGTTTAATAGACGCAGCAACGACCACTGAGTTTGCCTTTAAATGCTTTATTGAATGGCAATAACCGTTTTCTTTCTTTGTATTCGTTGTTGCCTCTTTAGGGTTTACCAACATCCATATTTATCTATGGATAGCGAGCAACTTTGCACCTACAGATCTCGTCATTTTTGAGTCCCATCGGGTACCCGACCATCAACAGTTCATGATGCTGCTTACATTTTTTCTTAGCTTTCATCCATGTACTTAGGTTTTCTCTAGCAAACGTGCCTTTTGTATACATGAGAGCGTAATAAGTTTTTGCCCAAACTAGTTAAAGGTGTCTCTTTTATTTACCACTCTAACTGGCCATAAAAAGATACCGAGTCATGCACATGCGCAAGGCCTATAAAACGGTAGCTGGCATGATCGATGGGGTTTTTGTCATTCAATGCGTTAATGTAAAAAGCCAGTTTGGCTTTTCTACTCTTCGGCCTCGCCCTCGGTATACACTGGCAACGCTTTTCAATTGGCTTCATCAAATCTCGAAAAAAGAGTAATCTCCTTGTTGTTTTCTGGGGTTAATTTTGGGGATCCCAGTAGGCGTAGGTTAACGATATTTTTGCGCCGGGCGCAATGCATCTTGGTGTCATTGTCGAGACGGGCTCAATGAGGTTAACGCTCTCGCAAGTAAGCCCTCATGGGAGGCTGATTTGGTCGAATGCTATTTTCAGATATTATATCAATAACGGCAATCATGCAACTCCCGTCAATATTCTGCGTCGCCTGATTTTCACGCAACTTTTCAACAAAACTTTTACTTTATCATGAGCAGAGAACGAGGTCACTCATTTGCTGGTGTATTCATTTTCGCCCTTTTCGAGTAAATCAAGCAAGTCTTCGAGTGCTGTAAACATCAATGCATCGGTGTAATTGCAACTAGCTAAATCACCTTTAATGTAATGGCACTGAGCGAAACAACGCGCGTTGTAACTCATTATCTTTAGGCGTAAGCTCTAACTCATTAGTGTTTGCTCACTCGCCTTCATACAATTCATTAATTTCTTCAATTTAAGTCGTGAAGAATATCGTCCTTCTTAATTCTTCAGCCTTAAAATGACATAGGTGCCTCACTTTACCAAAGATAAATAGAAGGCGATAGTATATGTACTGTACAGATTCAATGCATTATTCGCACTGATAAGGTTAATCTTCCAAACAAAATTTTACGTATATTGCGCTTCATTAAAGCTTTTTGGAATGTTTGTGTTAGCTATTATTCGAATCATAAGTTATTAGTTCTATTTTTATCGGAGTTAATGCCGTACTCTTCTTATTTTACTGACTCGTCTTTTCATAGAAATACGTTTAATTTAGCTTGGGCATTTTACTCACGATGACCCGAATTCTTGGTTTGAAAATAGATTACGGGTATAGGCAAAGTGACCTGGAGCAAAATTTGTTTTGTTGCTAATCACAAAACAGTTATGACATTTAACGATAGCAAGCTGCATTACTTGGTGTGGTCCTGTGGTAAAAAAGCCATAAAATGAGATACTATTTTCGGCGTTATTTATTGGTTGTCAGCGAATATAATGATTGATCGTAAAAATACAGGAAGGGCTAGAAATACATTGACCAAAACCCTTGATAAAATGAACGAAAAGAAACTCGTATTGGTTTTTTTCCTAGGGTAACGCAGCTATGGGACGGCCGGTTATTAAAATTTTACAGGTGCATTCAGGTTAGCGCTACGAGCGCAAAAAGCATAGTCCTGTATGCGCAAGTGGAATGCATACAAAGTTAAGTTCAATCGTTGGAATAATGGCACCGCATTGTTGAAGTGATGGACCGGTTGACTTGCCTGAAGGAATGAGCGCAAAGCAATAGCCAAAATCTTCATTCCTTATGGCAAAAATTACTCAGGCTAAATGTAGAGCTGACAACTAGATAACTATAGGTCGGTTGACCTAGATTTATAGACGGGGTAATTGAGTCACATGAACGCCATGAATGGTACGAATTTAATAAAGAAACAATTTGAGCCATTAATAGAAGATGGAAGTGATGTGGAGCTTCCCCACCAATTGAAATCATTTGGCTTGCAGTGAATTTGAATGCACTTGAAAGGCCGCTGTGGATTGCTTTCAAGCAGGTTTTGAGTGACTTGATGCGGAGAGCTTATGCTCGATGACGGGCGGCACTGTTTTTTTGCTTTTGACGGCTTGTTTGTAGAAAAGAAGGTTTGGATATTGATACCTTCAACGCTGATCAGATAAACTTATTGCAATTGCCGCAAACACGACGTTTTATTATGACGGTTGGGGTTAACGTACTTTTATTGGAGAGGGGGCTCTTGAGGTGATGAATCGAGGATGATAGTACTCACGACTTGACGATGACGACGATTGAAAACTAAACTGGTGCGCTGGTTGCGTATAAAAACGGTAATCCTCGCCTGCATTGCATAAGAACACTAGATAAAATGAACGAGTGTAACCAATGTGAAATGCTGTATCAAATATGGCGACTTGGCGCTCTTTCTGCCTACGACGGAGGAAATTGATCTGTGGGAGTTATTTAATCCAAAGATTTTCAAATTTGTTAGAACATAGAATTTGGTTTCAGTCTGGAATCCGGCTTACGCTTAACAAAATGTCTTTCTTGAGATTGAGCTCCAAAAATCCACTTGCTCAAATCAAATATAACTTGCCGCATATACTTAGACGACCCGAAGAATGTCGTCACTATCCTGTCTTTATTTCTGAAAATGTTAGAGATGAAATGCGAGATGATACGTAGTCGATTTTTTTAAGTTATCACAAAAGCCCCCCCCCGGGGCCGGCTTTCCCCCCAATTTTTAAGTTAGAATTTATTAATGGAAGATAGTCGTCCCGCTTAACCATTCATAGCAATTTTAACAGATGTGAATCGACTATACCAAGCGGTTATGGTGTCGGCAACGAGGTGGATAGGGCGATCGAGGCGAGCTTGGTAATATGCATCTCTACTCAGTCAGCTGCGTTCAGTTTTTAATTTTCGATGAGGTTTCAGGTTAGGCAATGCTAATGCGCTTAAGCATCTAAACTTACGGTGACACATCATGAAGCGTCTAAAAAAATAAATTTCTTGCCTACAACCCATTTTACAGTCAGTCATTGGTCACGATTTTCGCTTTGGGGTTTTTTTTCGGCAGCATATTAGCAAAGATATGACATCCCAAGCTAATACGACGTTTGACGATGTCGTTTGTTAAGGAACGCGAATATCAACCAAACTTCGTGCAAGAGGAACGGATCTCATTAAAAGGTTAAAAAACATTTACAAGCCACTGAACCGCTCGTTGCTATTTAACTAAGGGCGAACGCTAACTAGCTAAAAAGATGCCATTTGTCGAGAGACAATGCTAGGATAGTGATGACCTGATTTTGGATATATGATTAAGCTTTTGTTTTCGTTTAACAGTAGATATTGACTACGAACGGTTACTACTCATTCTTTTTACACTCGAATTCGATGTTGACACGGTTTATACATCGGCACCTATTTTATGCCGTAATTTAACACGTCGACATCCGACCGTATTCACGCCGTTTTAATAACCACCAATATTAAGCAATATTAACGGCGACGAATAGCAAGACGCCGATCATTTATTGAAAACCAACTTGGTAACTGGCTTTCAAGCAATGACTATGAATTATGGTTTGATATATGAAAATGCTGATACGGACGAAGTCGTTGGCTGTTAGCGATGGCAACTGGATGGCCGACTTAGCTATCTCTAGCTTGGGAAAGTGAAAATTATGAAGTAATGTTGAGACCGTTTGATGTTGTAGTTATAGAGCATGGGCGGTGCGTTAGGTATTTTTTGTTTAGTTGAGATTCGGGCTTGTCCGCTCAATAGACGACTTAAAGCGTGATTTCTCTGCAATAAGCGGCTTTGTTGTGCTATTTAGCTTTACTCTATAATGCCGTTACTGATTAATTACTCGGTATGCCGTGCGCAGTTTAACATAAATGCAACTCTTCAGCATAATCCGTAAACGGCATAGCGGCATGTTGGCGAATGCCCCGCTCCCATATTAATGCGCATCACTAACAATTATCATCAGTTTTAAGTTCCCGCATTCTAAGCGTCACTTTGCTGGCTCCCATAAGTACTCGAGATCATTAAACCGCCAGTCATAAATTGGAGGGTATTCTTTCGTAAATATTGTCATACGGGAGATGTGTTTGAATAAATCAAATGCGATGGATCTTCAATTGGATTACCCATTCGCTCCATTCCGGCGGTGTCAGTCGGCAAATTAGCATCAAGCGCCATGGTATTTAATACATCAACAAAAGGGACCCCGAGGGTCAACTGACTCCACAGCTCAGGTGCTTTGAATAGTTGCGCCCCATTAATTCGCCACCAGCGCTGCGACCAGGAATATACTATATTTTCCTGAGGCAACGATATTCTTTCGCTATTAAATGATGAGCAACCATCAATAAATATCGAACCGTGTTTCATTCGTTTTTGTCTAATTTACCAATCAAGATACCATTGGTGGCCCAACATATACTGCCAGAGACATGCGCAATTGCGTATGAAAAACCCTTATCGAGAAGACAAGTCGCGTGGTTGAAACAAGCTTAGGGGTTATGGTCATCTCCGTATGCACATAACCATATAGATTGCATGGGTTGGCTGCGTCTTTTTTGAAAACTTTTTATACACAAAGTTACTGGTATCTCCACACCATCGCGCGCGGGAGCCATATCGTGTTTCGGTGACATATGGTGGTTTTTGTCTATACCCTGAATGGAATTTTCCTGAACTTTTATAGTAATTTAATACTTTGCTAGTTTACTTAATATCAAAACCGTACTTGGGGTTATCATATGAGTTGTAGTTAATACGCACGAAATCTTGGCTATTCCTGGATTGTTGCCGGGGCTTGATATAGAGAAACTGACTCGGAATTTACATCATGTCATCACCAGCATAATTCATAGAGAGTAAAAGCGCTCCATTTACGTTTTCCTCTTGAGGTTGTAAACCATGAGTTTTGGCAGTTTTGCATGTCCATAAGATAGCGTTTATCAGAACCGGCATCACTGTTTCCCATTATCATCGCTAGGCTTCTTTATCCGATACTTTCGTAATCTTGAATTTGTATAGGGTATCGGTTTGCAACGATGTAAAATGACCGTTGCATGGTCAATTTATTCAAAAAACGCACGCCTGGTTCCCTAGACACTTATTAATCGTGTTGTTCGTGAAGTCCGGATGGTTAAACATAGGTTTCAGAGGTGTCGCTTTTGAATACTTGAAAATAACTAGATATTGCTTGCTACTAGTGAGACAAAACAAGAAATAACCATCATCGCTCTCAGCAATTATATTTATATTACATTGTTCGCTACTAACTTATGTAACGTTTAACCTCTCGGTATACCATCGGTCGCTCGCTAATGCGCCATAACGATAGACTGCCTATCCGAGCCTTAAACACAATTTTCACCATGGTGTCAACTAAGTTCCTCACGCAGCCATCTTGCAGTATTTATATCTCTTACTAACGACTCCGCTATACGCTCATGCCGTAGTGTTGTCAGATAGCAATAAATTGATTATTTGGGGCTTATTTCCCAATCATCCCCATAGTACAATACTCAAATGCTTTCGGCCAACTACTGTCACGCTCAGAAAACCACGTCTTCATACATCTAATTTACGACGGCTAAAAGTCCAGATATTCCTCACCTCGCTTATAGAACGACTTATATTATAGCCATTTTCTATCAAGGACTGAACTCTCCGTATCATTCGTGGCGGACGTTTAAACTCATCAAATGCGTATCTACGAGTGGATTTTTTTTCGGTGCTAAAAACGCATTAAAATAAGTTTTTATTTTCTTGTTAAATAGTCAACTATAGGTTGGCTCATTTCTTCAGGATACCAGGGTCTTTTAACCATTGAAATGATCGTAATAGTGTGACCATGATAACTGGGGCTAACGGAATTTTATTTGCTTGTGGTGGCTGAATACTTAGTTGTTTCAGTCTTGTCTAAGAAGTGTTCGGCTTTACTGGCATTTGATACTCTTGTGAAAAGTTCGCTACCAAAATCGCAAGACTGCATATTGTTATCGCAGATAAAACAGTTTGGCGCAATACGATTTTTCTTTTTTAGTTAAAATCCGTGTTGCAATGACTCAAGGTTTTTATATAGCTTGATTTCTGCTTTTTGGGCGCTTGAATTTTACCCAATTGCATTTTCCCATGTCAGCGAGTTATCGAACCTCTTTTGTCAATCACTGCGCAGGCCGCCTTTACTCACAAAACTCTCATTACTGAGTTTACTTGTGCGCTGGGCATCTTTTCTCAATCTTATCTGCAGCTTTGTTTAACTAGCGCTCAGCTTCTTTATCGATGCAACCAGCATAGAATCAGATCTCCATTCACTCGACTAAAGCCGTTGCCGAAGCGGGTGCTTTTCCTCTCTGCAGCTAAATGTTGTCACCGACTCAACTTAGCCAGTTTGGCTAAATAGCTGCCACTGTTATCCTAATACTGTTTGGTCGTTTTGGTGCTGCGTTCCTGAGCAATACAGGTAGAAGTTTGATGGAGGAATGTCATCTCTCCACGATATTTCGAATACACACATGATGAATTTAACCATTCATATCATCGATTGCAGTTGATCATGTTTGCTCTCAATCAAATTCAGTGGGAAAGGTCCGACCATGATATTTGTGGCGGTTGTTTTTATTGCTCGATAGTTTGCCGAACTTTCACGCACATTCCTCGGTAATAATGGAATAAACGGATGCAATAAGCGCATCATATGCTTCAAGTACATTAAATTAATGTGTGTCTAGTGCCAACGTTTTTCCGTTCAGTGCTTTGTCTGAATTTAACATGGTTTGCATAGTTCACATAAACGCAGAATTGATTTCCAAGTAAACTCATACAAGTGCTGAGCAGCAAATATCGATGATATTGCTCTATGGCGGTTTCATAGCCTTTAAGGTTTCTTGGATTTTGGGTGACCAATCCAATGCGGGTCAAAAACGCTAAGCGACATTTCGCCACCATCACGACATTGTCGAATTCTTCTGTATTCATAGCAATCGGGTGGCATTTCCAAATTTTGTTTACAGAAATTACGATAACGCCTTCAACACGGCCATATCCAAATTAATATCGCAAAATAGGCAAGGCGATAAAGCAATTTCTGATGGCTCCAACGCTTAATGGAAAGATGCGTTGCGCTTTTACTTTTTGCGGCAATGGCGGTCGACTAGTCGCGATATTAATTTTGATATGGGGCCGTGTTGAGGGTTTCGTAATTTTGTAACAAAATTTTGGATAGCACCCGAGTCTAATGAATACAGAGAATCGACAATGGTCGTGGATGGTGGCGAATGTTTCGCTTAGCGTTTTTTGACCGCTGGATTTGGTCACAATTCCAAGACCTTAAGGCTATGAAACGCCATAGAGCAATATCGATTCGATATTGCCTTGCTCAGCCACTTGTATGATTTACCTTGGAATCAATTCTGCGATTGGTATTTTGGAATATCAAACAGTGTTCAATTCAGGAGCAAAGCACTGAAGCGGAAAAACGTGGCCACTAGACTACACATTAATTAATGTATTGGATTATGATGCGCTTATTGGCATCGTTTTATGCATTTATTAAGAGGAAATTTGGTTTGAAAGTTCGGCCACTATCGAGCAATAAAACAACCGCACAAGTATCAATGGTCGACGCTTTCCCTGAATTTTGATGAGAGCAAACTGATCAAGCTGCAATCGATTGATAATTGAATGGGTTTAAATCATTCATTGTGGTATTCGACAATATTCGTGGAGAGATGGACATTCTCCATCAGAAACTTCTACCTGTAATTGCTCAGGAACGTCCAGCACAAACGACATAAGATTTAGATAACAGTGGCAGCTATTTAGCCAACTGGCTAAGCTTGAGTCGTTGACACATTTAGCTGGCAGGAGAGAAGCACCCGCTTGGCAACGGCTTTAGTCGTGAATGGAGAATTTTGATTCCTATGGCCTGGTTTGATCGCTAAGAAGCTGAGCTTGCTAGGTTACAAGCTGCAGATAAAGTTGAGAAGATGCCAGCGCACAAAAGGTAAAACTCAGTATGAGAGTTTTTGTGAGTAAAAGCGCCCTGCGCAAAGTGATTGACAAAGAGCGTTCGCAAAGCTCGCTGACATGGAAATGCAATTGGGTAAAATTCAAGCGCAAAAAGCAGAAATCGAGCTATATAACCTTGGTCATTCAACACGGATTTTTAACTAAAAGAATAATCGTATTGGCCAACTTTTTTTCTGCGATACAATATTGCAGTCTTCCGATTTTGTAGGCTGTAATTTTTCACCAAGAGTATCAATGCCAGTAAAGCGACACTTCTTAGACAACGACTGAAAACTAGTATTCCGCACACAAGCAAATCAAATTCCGTTTAGTGCCCGTATCAATGGTTCAAACTATTACTGATCATTTCATTGGTTAAAAGACCCTGGTTTTATCCTGAAGTAAATGAGCACTTATTATTGACTATTTGAAACAAGAAAATCTTATTTTAATGGCGTTTTTAGCACCGAAATCCACTCGTTAAGATCGCTATTTGATGAGTTTAAAGGTCGCACGAATGATACGGACGAGTTCAGTGCTGGATAGAAAATGGCTAGAATTAAGTCGTTCTTATAAGCGAGGTGAGGATATCTGACTTTTAAGCCGTCGTAAATTTAGATAGTTGGATGGAAGACGTGGGTTTCTGAGCGTGACAGAGTTGGCGAAGCATTTGAGTATTTTACTATGGATGATTGGGAAATAAGCCCAATAATTCAATTTATTGCTTATTCTTCAACACTAACGGCGATGAGCGGTATAGGATCGTAGTAAGAGAATATAAATTGGCAAGAATGCTTGCTGATGAACCTTAGTGCACCAAAGGTGGAAATTGTGTTTAGCTTCGGATGTCCCAGTCTATCGTTTATGGCGCATTAGGAGCGACCGATGGTATACCCGAGAGTGTTAACGTACATAAGTTAGGTAAGCGAACAAGTAATGATAAATTAATATTTGCTGAGAGCGATGATGGTTTATTTTCTTGGTTTTGGTCTCACTAGTAGCAGAGCAATATCTAGTTATTTCAAGTAGTAAAGCGACACTCTGAAACTATTTTTCAACCACTTCGGACTTCACGGCAACACCGTTTAAGTTAGTGATCCTAGGGAAGCACGTTTTTGAATAATATTGACCCATGCGAACGGTCATTTTTTACATCGTTGCAACGACACCAATACAAATTCAAGATTAGCCGAAAGTATCGATAAAGAGCCTAGCTATGATAATTGGGGAACAAGTGATTGCCGGTCTGATAAAGCTATCTTATGGACATGCAAAACTCCAAAACTTCATGGTTATCACCTCAAGAGAAACGGTATGGGAGGCGCTTTCTCTCTATGATTATGCTGTGATGAAGCATTGATGTAGAATTCCGGAGTCAGTTTTCTCTATACTCAAGCGCAACAATCCAGATTTCGGCCAAGATTTTCCGTGCGTTTAACTACACTCATGATAACCCAGTCGGTTTTTTTGATTAAGTAACTAAGTCAAGTATTAATTACTGAAAAGTTCAGAATTCCATCCAGGGTATGACAAATCACAATATGGTCAAGGAACGCATTATGGTCCGCGCGCGGATGGTGTGGAGATTACAGTAACTTTGGTTATAAAAAGGTTTTCAAAAAGACGCCAGCCAACCATGCATCTATATGGTTATGGTGCATAGGAAATGACCTAACCCCTAGCTTTTCAACGACGCGACTTTAGTCTTCTCGATAGAGGTTTTTCATACGCATTGCCGCATGTTCGTGGGCAGTGATATGTTTGGGCCACCAATGGGATTTGCTGGTAAATTAGACAAACGAATGACCACGTTCGATGATTTTATTGATGTTGCTCATCATTTAAATAGTGAAAATATGTTGTCAAAGGAAATATTATAATATCTGGTCGAGCGCTTGGTGGCGAATTAATGGGAGGCGGCAACTATTCAAGCACTGAGCTGTGGAGTTCAGTGACCCTCGGTGTCGCTTTTGTTGATGATTAAATACCATGCTTGGATGGCTAATTTGCCGCTGGACACCGCCGGAATGGAGTAAATGGGGTTAATCCAATTGAAGATCATCGCATTTGATTTTTTTCAAGCTATTCTCCGTATGACTAATATTTGTTACGAAAGAATACCCTCCAATTGTTAATGACGGGCGTTTTAAATGATCCTCGGTAACTTATTGGGAGCCAGCAAGTGGACGGCTAGAAATGCGCGAACTTAAAATGATGATAATTTGGTTAGTGATTGCGCATTAATATGGGAGCGGGCTTTCGCCAACAGTGGCCGCTATGGCCCGTTTACGTGATTATGCTGAAAGAGTTTGCATTTATGTTAACTGCGCACGGCATAACGAGTAAATTAACATCAGTAACGGCATATAGAGTTAAAGCTAATATGCACAACAAAGCGCGCTATTGGCAGAGTAATCACGCTTTAGTCGTCTATGAGCGCAAAGCCGAATCCTGCAACTACCAACATACCTAACGCACACGCCTGCTCTATACACTACAACATCAACGGTCCCTCACATAATCTAATTTTCACTTTCCAAGCTAAGATAGGCTAAGTCGGCGTCATCATGCCATCGCTACAGCACGACTTCGTTTCGGTATCAGCATCATATATCAATAACGCATAATTTTTCATAGTCATTTGCTTGGAAGCAGGTTACCAAGTTGTTTTCATAATGATCGCGTCTTGCGTATTGTCGCCGTTATTTGTAGATATTGGTTTGTATAAAACGGCGTGAATACGTCGGATGTCGACGTGTAAATTAGGCATAATAGGTGCGCATGTATAAACCGTGTCAACATCGACTTCGAGTGTAAAAGATGAGTAGTACCGTCGTAGTCATATCTACTGTAAACGAGACAAAGCTATCATATATCCAAAACAGGATCATCACTATTCCTAGCATTGTCTCCTCGACAATGGATTTTTTTTAGTAGTGTTAGCGTTTTTTTCGCGTTAGTTAATTTAGGCAACGAGCGTTCAGTGGCTTGTAAATGTTTTTTTAAACTTTTTAAATGAGATCCGTCTCTTGCACGAAGTTTTGGTTTTGAATATTCGGTTCCTTTAACAACGACATCTTCAAAACGTCGTATTAGCTTGGGATGTCATATCTTTTGCTAATATTGCCTGCGAAAAAAACCCAAAGCGAAAATCGTGAACAATGCCACTGCTGTAAATGGGGTTGTAGAAGAAATTTTTATTTTTTAGACGCTTTCATGATGTGGTCCCGTAAGTTTAATGTTAGGCGCATTAATGCAGTTGCTAACCTGAACCTCATCTGAAATTAAAACTGAACGGCAGCTGACTGAGTAGAGATGATATTATCCAAAGCTCGCTCGATCGCCCTATCCACCTCGTTGCCGACACATAACGTTGTATAGTCCGATTCACTCTGTAATTGCTATGAATGGTTTAGCGGGACGACTATCTTCCTTTAATAAATCTAACTTAATTTGAGGCGCGCTTGTTGGATTACTAAATCGACTACGTCATCATCTCGCATTCTCTCTAATCATTTCAGAAAATAGACTAGGATAGTGACGAACAATCTTCGGGTCGGCTAAGTATATGCGGCAAGTATATTTGAATTTGAGCCAGTGGGATTTTTTTGGATGGTCAATCTCAGGAAAGGACATTTTGTTAAGGCGTAAGCCGGATTCGGACTGAACAAATTTCGTTATTTCTTAACAAATTTGAAATCTCTGGATTAATAAGCTCCAGATCAATTTCCCTTCCGTCGTAGCAGAAAGAGGCCATCCCGCCATATTTGATACAGCATTTTCACATTGGTTACACTCTTCATTTTAATTCTCGTGGTTCTTATGGCAAATGCAGTGGGAGGGATTTACGTTTTATAGCGGCAACAGCGCACAGTTTTAGTTTTCAATCGTCGTCATCGTCATAGTCGTAGTTAATATCATCCTCGATTTTCTCAACGCTCAAGAGCTCCCTTCCAATAAAGTAGGTACCCAACCGTCATAATAAACGTCGTGTTTGGTCGGCAATTGGCAATAAGTTTTATTGAGTAGCGTTGAAGGTATATATCCAACTTCTTTTCTACAACAGCGTCAAAGCAAAACAGTGCCGCCGTCATCGAGCATAAGCTTCTTCCGCATCAGTCACTTCAACCTGCTTTTGAAAGCATCCCAGCGGCCTTTTCAAGTGGATCAAAGTCCTGCAAGCCAAATGATGTTCAATTGTGTGTGGAAGCCTTTTCACATCACTTCCATCTTCTATTAATGCTTCAATTGTTTCTTTTATTAAATTCGTACATTCATTGGCGTCATGTTGATCATATTAACCCTCGTCTTATAAATCTAGGTCAACCGACCTTATACGTTAATCTATTTGTTAGCTCTACTTTAAGCGAGTAAATTTTTTGTGGCCATAATGGAATGAAGATGTTTTGGCTAGTTTGCTTTTGCGCTCATTCTTCAGCAAGTCACGGGTCCATCACTTCAACATGACGGTGCCATTATTTCCAACGATTGGAACTTAACTTTGTATGCAATTTCACTTGCGGCCATACAGGGACTATGGCTTTTTGGCGCTGTTAGCGCTACCTGAATGCACCCTGTTTTAATTTAATAACCGCGTCCATAGCTGCGTGTACGCTCAGGGAAACAATACTGAGTTTCTTTTTCGTTCATTTTATCAAGGGTTTGGTCCCAATGTTTTTAAGCCCTTCCGGTATTTTTTTTAAGATCAATCATTATATTCGCTGCAACCAATAAATAACGCCGAAAATAGGTATCCATTTTATGCTTTTTTTACCAACAGTGACCACATCAGGTAATGCAGCTTTGCTTATCGTTAAAATGTCATAACTGTTTGGTGATTAGCAACAAAACACATAATTTTTGGCTCAGGTGACTTTGCCTGATACCGTAATCTATTTCACAACAAGAATTCGGGTATCGTTGAGTAAAATTTGCCAGCTTAAATAACGTTATTTCTATGAAAAGGACGAGTGCAGGTAAATTAGAAGAGTACGGCTTATCCGATCAATAGACTAATAACGTTATGTAATTCGAATAATAGCTAACACAAACATTCAAAAAGCTTAATTGAGCCCGCATTATACGGAGATTTTTTGTTTGAAGATACCTTATCAGTCGATTTATGGCATGAATTCTGTCCAGTACCGATATACTCATCGCCTTCTATTTATCTTTTGGTAAAGTGACACCTATGGTCTATTTTTAAGGCATGAAGAATTAGAAGACGATATTCTCACGACTTAATTGAAGAAATTAATAATTGTATGAAGCGAGTGAGCAACCTAATGGAGTTAGAGCTTCGCTAAAGATAATGAGTTAACAACGCGCCGGTTTGTGTTCGCTCATGTACTATTAAAGGTGGATTTAGGCTTAGTTGCATTTACACCGATTGATTGATGTTTTACAGCACCTCGAAGACTTGCTTGATTTACTTCGAAAGGCGAAATTGAAATACGACCAGCAATATGAGTGACCTCGTTCTTCTGCTCATGGGGATAAAGTAAAAAGTTTTTGTTGAAAGTTGCGTGAAATCAGCGAGCAGAATTGAACGGCGAGTTGCATGATGCGTTATTGATATAATAATCTGAAATAGATTCGACAATCAGCTCGCATGAGGGCTTACTTGGCGAGAGCGGGTTAACCTCATTGAGCGTCTCGACATTACACCAAGTGATGCGCGGCGCAAATTCGTTAAGCCCTCGCGCGTACTGGGATCCAAAAATTTAAGCCAGAAAACAAGTAGATTTAACTCTTTTTTCGAGATTTGATGAAGCACTTGAAAAGCTGCAGGGTATACCGAGGGGCGAGCGATTAGTACCAAACTTGGCTTTTTACATTAACGCAATTGAATGACAACCATTCGATCTGCGGCAAGCTAGCGTAGCCTGCTATTGTGCAATCGAACTTCGGTATACTCTTTTTGCCAGTAGAGGTGGTAAATAAAGAGACCCTTTAACTAGTTTTGAGAGGAAAACTTATTACGCTCTCATGTATTTACAAAGTGCACGTTTGCTAGAGAACCTAAGTCCATGGGGATGAAGTTAGAAAATGGTAATGCAGCATCATTGACTTGTTGATAGGGTGGTTACCCGATGGGACTCAAAAATGACGAGACTTTGTGATGGTGCAAAGTTGCTCGCTATCTAGATAATATGATGGTTTTTGGTAACCCTAAGAGGCAACAACACTATCAAAAGAAGCGGTTATTGCCATTCAAATAAAGAATTTAAAGGCAAACTCAGTGTCCGTTGGCTGCGTCTTTTAACCTGGATGACGAGGCTGTTTAAAAGGACTAAACTGAATTTAAAACGGCATGTTAGCATCGATTGCGCTTGCGTTTGATAACTGCGATATCTGTACCGATTACTTTGGCACGTATCTATTCTTTAATGCTTTGGCCATTCAATACTTTTTTGATATTTATGCATGAATCAGAGGTAAGTGCCCTGCAATTTTTTACGGCAAATTATTTTGGAATAGTGACGAACCAACTGCATGTTGGCTTGTTTGCAGCGGTATGGTTTGCTCATCAGTAAATTCGAGTAGCTCCAAAATGGGTGATCCGTGGGCAGTGGTTTCTGCTTTAAATAATCGATAACAGGCCTCGAATATTCCGGTTACTCATGCCATTGACTAAATGTTATCGTCTTTAAATATATTGCCCCGCCCTGCATTTATAATATAGCGTGTGAACGCATGTTTTCAAAAATTGCGCATCAAAATACCGGTTGTCTCGATTGTATGTGGCAGCAAATTTGACAATAACATACGACTTGCTGGCGGAATTTCATGTAATTGAGAGACTACAGTTAAAAATGTTTGGTTTACTCGGCGCGGTTTTACTTGTTGCGTTTAACTATAAACGTTCATTCCAAATGGCCCTAACAGCAGCCAGCGCTACGTCTTTCCCAATACTAATCTAACCCAT
>Ga0163217_1006479_pt1 | contig 15836 bp, 9 predicted proteins | sample SynspAceP_FD_185933 | JGI IMG/M metagenome (GOLD analysis project Ga0163217, IMG submission 185933) | Saline lake microbial communities from Ace Lake in Antarctica - Synechococcus sp. Ace-P (PacBio error correction) | ecosystem: Environmental > Aquatic > Non-marine Saline and Alkaline > Saline ...
TAACCGAAATTTCATCAAGTGCGAGTTGAGAAAAATCGGACAAGCACGCATGGTGCGGTTTAATCGCCCTTTTTACTGTGGTCTTGGGACCACGATTCCGAAAGTTGGATGTAAGGGGATTTTGGTTTTTTGGCTTCAAGTCAAGTGCCATCATCAACCCTTGAGCAAATCTTGAAAGAAGACACAAATTTGAAAACGCTCTGAAGGTCTTTCAAATGGAAGTGAATTCTCAGGATGGACTTCAAGCTAGAAGTATGCTTTCAAAATGGTTCTCAAGCCGACTCGTTTAATCCTAAGTAACACAGTTATATAAGGATCAGTCCGAACACCATCTGCCTCACCCTTCCGATTCACACTTGGTTAAGCGAGGAATTTACTGTTTTTGGTAGCAGCGAAGACATTTTAAGAAACTCGCCTACAGTAACGGAATGTGCATAGCTTTTGAATACAGATCTACCAAACCTGTAGCAAATCTTGTCTCCACGATTGAGTGATAAGACTCCTTTGACATTCATCGGCCACTGACGGCATCATGCTCGCAGACTAGAAGGCTATTGTTCTAGTATAGCATGACAAGACATCCGGTCAACACGAGTAGTATCGGAGCATTGGAATTTTGAGGATATCAAATCTTAGTCCGACGTTTTCAAGAAAAATCGAAGGGCTCTGCACCACCCGAAATTCAAGAAAATCAATCAGTAGGGGAAGCAATTGCAACTTGTTCAGGAATCCAATCGCCGTCTAGTAGCGCAGCCCCAGATAATCCCCCCATGCTTTGCTGCTGCAACAAACACTAAGACCAATCAAACACCGAAGACTTAATGAGAGGAATGTTGGCATTCCTAGTAAAAGATCAGTATCTAGAAAAAAAACAACAAGAGAAATTTTAGCTTGGGCCCTTGAGAAGGCAGTTTATAAAAAAAAGGCCCCCACTGTTTCTTCCCCGTCTTTGTGCCAAATCTGTATTCTTATTATTCCAAAGTGACCCTGCATTGGCAGATTACCCTCGCTTGGCCAACAGAAAAACCAGCCTAAGCAAAAGGAAAAAGCAAGTGGTAAACCCTCGGTATGTAAGTCCGTATAAATGCTGTGACTATTGCTCTCAGCGCATACTGCCATTGGCAAGATGAACGGCCTTTTACAGAAGAGCAAATCTTAGAGCTTAGAAAAAGGAACTGCGGTCTTTCGATCCAAAAATCGATTGCCTTACAAAGTGACCAAATCCATCAACCCGATAATCGTGGAGGCCTTCAATGAAAGACAGTCCGCAATCGGATTCTTCTGAAGCTGGATACATGAATTAACGCTGATTGAATGTGGTGATTTGATGCGCCGGATAAGACGAAATTTCAAATTATATTCACAATCAGCTAAATTTCCCAAATTGACTTCCGGTTAAGCAACCAAAACTATAAAGAAAGTAGAAGGGAATATGGCCCAAATAATAGAAAAGCGGAAAGTCTGAAGCTTTCGCTTTTTTGTGTTTTTTTGAAGGTTTTTTTTGAAAATTAGGTTTAGTCTTGGTTGACACAGGCAATATTTTTAAAACCCCTACTCTTAAAAGAAGCTTTTGAGGGGGAAAAAAAAAAAAAATTTAAAAATTGTTTTTTCCGCCTTTACAACATCTCTTAAAACTTTTATTTTTCTATCCAAATCCAAGAAATGGGCTATGCAAAATTTTATGATTATCCGCAATGATGCCCAGTGGACCTCTTTTTCCTTTGCTTTAACTGGTAGGCAAGGCCCGCCAAGGCGAGCAGGCCGAGGACGTTCCCGATTAGCCATCGAAAAGAAGTACCGGTAAATGCTAAATTATTTACCATACCATTAAGTCCGCTTTTTACTTCTTACTCGTGCAATTGCGGATATCCAAATATTGGACAATTTTACTACAAACCAGAATTAAAAATGTGGGAATGAAAATAGAACTTAGTGTTTTTGGTTTTTGAGCAGGATTACATCCCATGGAAAGGATCAAGGACCTAGCCCAATCGAAAAAAAATTTTGATTCTTAATTTTATCGTTTTAGATTCATTTAAACTTTAAATTTAATTTTTCGAGAAAAATCATTCAAATACGGTTTCAACTCTTTCGAGTTTTCCCGCTCTTAGAGTCCGAATAACGACTTGGGACCACAACAAGCAGAAATTCCCTGAATACAAAAGTTAAATCGCCTTAAAACTCGAAAAGCTCAAATACCCATCCTGATCTCCTTATTCTTGAGGATTGTCCAGGATGATGAATGGAGAAGATAGAGCCCTTTTTTCTACCTTACGAAAAGAATTGGTCTGGAGGTAGGTGCCGCGCTTCAAAAGCTTTACAGTGAGCAAATTTTAAATTCATCGAAACTCATTACTACAAATGGCCTGGAGCAATTCTGAAGGTTCCTTTAGATGCCTCCTCTGTCCACTTCCGGTAAAGTAGGGAAACGCAAATCGATAAGTAGACATTCTGAAGGAGTCATACAGTAGTGACCGTAAGCGGGAGGATGCAAGATTATATTGCAGAATTAATTCCGAAGGCGAAATCGGAAGACTGAAAATACAGCGCATACTATTTCTAAATAGCTACTTGATGCTTGAATCGGACTAAGTGGGAAAGTCAAAAGCTGAAAGAGTAATAAAGCTGATGATCTCCAAAAAAAGGAGTAGACGTTTATCCTTCCCATGAAGCGCGACTTAGGTCCAAGCATCTTTCTTGTCCTGAAAGCCCAGGTAATCGGAATGGAAAGATGACAATTGGTTTTGGATTCCTCCAGTATTCAAATCCAACCCTAATTCCAATATTTTTTGAGGATAGAAGCGCTGGGGTTACCAATCTGATGTTATTGCTGAAAACCGAGTATTGGCCGCTAATAAGCCCCTTGGATTACAGGAGGAGATAGCATATAGGCCGTTGTCTGGACAACAAAAGGAGCCTAACCCTTCCGGAATTTTTGGTAAGCAATTCTCTTTCTTAATTTCTCCCGTCGGAATCCATCCTATAAAGAATCTCGATCCGAAAGGAGTGGTAAATAGAAAAAATGCTGTCCCAATGCTTTGGATATGAAAGCTGAAAAATCACCTATACCATTTGGGCCTTCAAAAGTCAAAAAATAATTTCCTTGGCTAAGTTTTTGGTCTTGCAAATCATAAATCTGAAAAGGGAATTAGTGCCCCAATATGCAATTTAAAAAGGTATTCTTTAATCCCCTTAAAAAATACTGCAAACCCGTACTCACAATTTGCTGTAGAGGTCATCGAGTCCTAGTGATATACAATTTACCAGATAAGGTCAATTCAAAGGTTTTTTTCTTCAGATTGATTTACGCTTGACAGGAGCTAAAAAAATAGCCACCGTAAAAATCAGGGAGGTACTGTTAAGTTCATAAATGAATTTTATGAAACTAGTTTAACTATTTTAAAAAAAGCAATTAGAGCTTGATATAGAATCTGGATTTAGTTAAAAAAAAAATTAAGAACCTAAACCCTATTTGAAAACTAAAGCCGATATGAGAGTCCCGGATCATTGGAGTTGGGCAAAGCGGCAAATCACATAAGACATGGTTTTTAACCGTGGGTATAGGAAAATTTGTAGTTTTTTTGTTTATGCAGAAAATTGGGAATTCGACCGAGAAAATAAGTGGATTCGCCAAAAAAACAATTAATTGTGAAGTCCTAGGATTGAAACTCCCTAGGTCAAGCTTCAAGACTAATATCCACGATCGTCGATCGAACTCTGAATAGCTGCTCTTTTCATGTTCAATTAGGGGATAACTGCCTATTTTTTAACCCATGAACCAACAACTCGCCCAAATCGCCTTCTCGTGCCAAGAGACTAATGAATGAAGCTATTACAAATACAACCACAGACCCTTGGATTTGAACTTCTTGAAGACACTACAAATTCTAACCAAACGATGGGTTCGGATCACACCTCCCAGGGTCAGCATGCCATTTTACTCCTACAAAAGCTGCCACATAATCCCAAATCTCCCAAGATCGGTCAATCAGGCTGGAGGTCGGTTTTTTCTCTTTCCTATAGATACCGATGACTTCTGCGAGATATATAAAGCTATACTTCCAAGGGCGTAGAGAGATATTATCAGAGACCCCAACGGAAGGGAATTATGGAATCCGTCTCAGTCTTCAAGGATTTGTAATGGGAATCTTTGGAGATTTGAATCGATAAGGAAGGTCATAATTCCTTTCAATGATGTGGTAACGCTTTATTAAAGATCTTTGGGTCAAATACTTCTCAATTATTCTTTTCTAAAGGTCTTACCCAGCTGGAATTTCCATCTATCGATATCCACACCTTCCATTTTCAATAAGTAATGGCAAAAATAAAAAACAGTCAATACCTCCTGTCCCTTTCGCTTATTTCAATGCAACTATGACAAAGCTAAACGCAAAACTTACCGACGATATCGCCCGCCAGAATGATGAGCGGTGTAGATCCAAATACAGGTAGAAGGGTTATAGTCGAGAAGATATTCGAGTCCGTATTGAATGCCCTCTATCAGATCCCCGGTGTTTTGGTCAGGCTCTGGATTTCTTCGTGAAATACCAAGCGAAGCTCGAAGGGTATATGGTGACCAACCGCCCCACGTCGGTAAGAAATTCGGTCAAAGGTAGAAAATTCAGCTCTATGCTCACCAGTGAAGAACACTTCGAGAGGCAGAAAAGTGTAGGAACTGGTAAAAACAGCTAGATCCAGTGTGGCCTTTGGACAAACTGACGGTTTGACCGAGTGAGCCGATTTTAAAAAATGGCAATCAAGCACATTGATTACTTAAGAATTAAGAGAAAAGTACCAGTCCACTCCCGTGGGCGAAGCATCAGGGCAATTGGATCAACCGATGGGTATGATAGAACCCAATATTACCGGAGGGTGAGATCGACAAATTTCGTCTCCGGATCAGAATACACCACAAGAACGATTTGTGAACCAATGGCTTGCCATCAATCCAGGAAATTCAGGCGGACCGAGTAATCAACGAAGACGGGAAGGTAGTAGGAGCTGAATACTGCGTGATGAATCGATGGCCGAAAAAACATTGGCTTTATCACGCCAGCGGAGTTTGTAAAAATAATCATTTGAAAATGCTACTGCTGGCTTAATGAACCCATTTTGCGGAATGGAGTAAAGTCACAAAAAAATGCCGAGAAAACTTTAACGCAGCTACTAAAAAGTCGCAAAGCCAAGGGGGTGATCGTCTCCCAAAGTATTTGCCAAATGGCTTCTGGAAGGCAAGCCTAGTATTCATACCGCGGGATGTGATCCTTTCCAATCAACAACGTCGAGTTTGACTCGCAAATGATGCATAGTCCATTCAGGAAAAGAAGGTTTTATAACAGAGCACAAAAGAATATTTTCGAACGTGATGAAAGATAGTGCGATCGGTGAGGCTACAGAGATTAAATTTATCTCAGAAATGGGGTGATCAGTAAAACCAAAGCCCTCGCCTGCGAAATCCAGAAAAGGATTATCTCTATCCCAAATCTTGAATGACCGAAAAGTATCTTGAAGGTCTTGGCATGAATCATCCAGCCGCTGAGTTATGAATCATCCGCAATTCGATCCAAAAAACGTTTGATCCCTTTGCGCAGAATCGAAATGCCTACAAACATCGACCAGGAACAAACCAATGCTGGTCCGTAACACACATCTAATCAAGGCACGCAAGCGGATCAGATGGAATGAGCCACCTTGGTGAACTGATTCATCAAGCCAATAATAGAAGAATTCATACTATTCGATGAGTTGGAAAGAAAAATGATGAAAAAAGAATGAGGCGATGCTGTAACTACTTGAGATGTCTTCAGTGGCACAATAGGTTATTTTCAAGTTAACTTCTCCCATCGAGGTCCCTAAATTTAATCTGGCAGATCTTTATAGGATAAATTGGAGGTTCCATATAATTTCAAATATTATAAAAAAATATATTTTGGCAAAATAAATGCTTATAAAAACCGCTTTCACGATTACTTTAACCCTTTTGATTTTTCACTTTTTCTTGTAGCCAAAAGAAGAAAAGTGGACGCAGTTGCACCCAAATGTACTTTGGTGGAGATATCAATCAACTAGGAAGGAGATGAAGCCTACTATGATGAGTGCTTTGGTGAAAAAGAAGGGGCCAAATTGTTATTTTGTCGTTCCATGGAATGAAGCGATGAAAGTCGCAGAAAAGGACATGTGATGAGAAGTCTGAAGGCAAAAACTTTGGTTTCCCAGGTTTATAGATGGACATGTCCCACTTTGGAGGCTTTTGGGCACAGGCCATCACTGCAAATCTTTTGGCTTCCCCAGATGGAAAATTAAAACTCCCATTCCAGAAAACTTATCGCTGAAGCTGAAGTCTGCATGAAGAAAAATGGACTGAATAAAACCCAAAGGTTGGATCGTGGGATTAGGAATTCGACGAATGCGATTTTGGCCTGAAAATCCCGCTTTCCTACCAAAGGAAGATTTAAGATCAAGTTTCCACGGAAATTCGATTTGTATCATTCATAATCTCAGGCCACTTTGCAGTGATGATTCCAAGGTTGGAATGAGTAAGGTCACTTCAGCATCTGTCGATCTCTACCGTGTTGGATCATTCGACAAATAAAGGGCTCAGACGAAACCAAATGGATGCTGAAGAACCGCAGCCATCCCACTTTTCTTCCCATTATCGGCGCCCTCTGATCCAGAACTGGCATTTTACTACTTAGATAAATCTCAAGGAATTGGCTTGCTAGCTACGGCTTACCACAGCACAAGAAGGTCGAGCCATGACCACCATGAGCTGATGGCGAGCTATGCTGATGCAGGAAAATAATTTTATTTAAGATGTCGTTTCTTAATATCGATTATTCATGTCCCTCCAAGTCATGGATTCGAAATTGGAATTCCGGAGAGAATACAGCACCCGCTACGTATCGGAGGTTTAAAAGATGACCTTGATGGTTCAACACCCAAGGCCGGACAGCAAAATGGAGACTGAACCCTACCTTATTCCAACCGATGGGCAAAAAGAAGTACTTAAGGTTATTCCCTGCCATTGCAGATGATAACGAGGTGCAAGCGTTCGTTGCTTAGCTTTTGAAAATAACTGAGGCAACTCCTCACCCACGCAAATGGAGATGCCCGGCGATGGATTCAACTTATCCGAGTCAAATGCGCCCTGCCAGTCACCAAATTGAAAATGAAGACCGAGAAACGTCCTTATCCACGGGCAACTATGTCCGAATGGATCAATTGATAGCTGGCGAGAAATGACATCATCGCCTCCCTTTATTCCAATGCACACCTTTATTGGGCGATTGGCACAAGCAGATTATAGGCGAGGAAAAAAGGAAATAAAAATTTCCGCCTAATCCGCTCAGCATTGAATATGAGGCATGAAAGTGACATCTGCCCATACCGGGAATGCGCCAGTGCATTCCCAATCTGATGAAATGTCTTTGGACCAGTAAACCGAGTCTCTCGAAAGCGGACTATATTGTGAAGATGAAGCTGACTCCTTATGAAAGCTCTAAGTCGATTACTATTTGGGGTGCATACCAAGCATTTTGAAAGAAGATCGAAAAGGAAGTTTTAAGTAACCGGAAAGTTGCAGACTTAGTGATTTTAGATCAAAATCCATTAAAGATCGAGCCGCATGAAGTTGAAGGATATTTCAAGTAATGGAAACGATTAAAGAACAGGACAGACTATCTTTAAGCGTTAAATTAAAAAAAACAATGGCTGAAATCCAGAAGCACCATACCTGCAAACTCAACAATCCTCTTCATGGCATCAGGCTGGATCATATCTGCAGCAATTTAGTGGAATTTTAAATGCTGGCAGGAACTTGGAGAAGCGAATCACGATCAAAATGCTTCACACTAATAAATCCGCTCGATCATTCCAGTTTTTGAAATTCTCCGTCAGACCCCTTGGGCTCGGGAGCGAGTGGAAGAGGTTTGTATTTGAAATCAATTGAGGGGACGCGAAGAAGCAATAGGCCTAGTAACTTCGAGTTTTAGAAACCTCAAGGTTAGAAACAACAAAAACCCGAAGAAATCTCCGGGCTTTTTGCTATTGTTATGTGGTTATACGTAATTATTAGCATCATGGCCTCAATCAAGCATCAAGAATATCTTCATTTTTCATCTTGGCTCAACAGGATAATCAACCCTGCACGATTCCGGTGCCCCGAGAATCTTCAAGCTTACTTTGCTTTGCGAAAGGTTATTCAGCATGTTCTAGCAAAAAAACTTTGCGTTGAATCCGAAGTTTCGATATCTTCCTCCATCGTGATCACAAGAAGTCTTTCGTTTCGCGCTCCATTTGGAGAAATCCAAATCTTCAAAGCAGAAATCATCAATTCAGATCCCGGTCAATTTCAAGCGCACTTGATGCGTAGTCTTATTCGCATAAATGGCGAATTCGACGAGTGAGCCTAACACTCCTGACCGATCGATATTCCATTCGATTAGGATTCTTCAGTAAGGGAATAGCATTTTTCGTAATCAGGGAATTCGCTTCGTGATCAAACGACAGATCATTTTGAAATATTATTGAACTGAAGTAGGCATTTTGACTGATTGGAACTCAACCGTTACTTGCACATTCTCAGAAGGCAAAGTGACTTTAAGAGATTCAAATGCCTTTCGAGGAATAATCAAGCTACGTTGTTCACCTGAAGCGATATCCCTCTTCGATATCTTACCAATTCCCGTGTCCATCTGTCGCTACGAAAGTTGTATTAGTCGCACTCCAATTGATGTAGACACCCGTCATTCGCAGGTCTCAAAATTCATGCAGAACTCGTGGCAAGATTGTATTGGGAAACAAGCAACTTGCTAGCACTTCGGTGGAACATATCCAACTGTTTGTAGCATTGTTTACTGTCGTATTTTTAGGGAAATCCTTGTCGCATTCTCGCCAGCTAAGTCCTATATCGACCAATTGTCAGAACTAAATTTCAAACAGCATAAAGTGTCATTGATCGATAACTGAAAGTCACCGGCGCTCAGGAAAGATTCTCAAGGTTCTCAAAAGTATTCGAGCGGGCCACCGCATATCCCATCTTCTTTTTGGCCTCTACCGTGATTTCAAGTCATCATAGAGGTCTGCAATCAAGAAGCGGTGATGTCAAAAGGCTGTCCTTTAATTTCAAAAAAGGAAGGTTTCTCCAAAATTTGGGCACCAGCTGGGTTAAGTCGTAACTTACCCCGGTTGATGGCCGAAAGCTGCTTCAGTACGCAGAAGAGGAAACAATGAATTTCATATCTAAGGCTTATTTAATTTTACTTTGGAATGGGGGTAAAATTTAATAAATAAAATCTATTCGAACCGGCTTTAACCTGAATTTGCTGAACGATTTTTCAAATCTTTGCAACTTTTCTTGGCCAAAAAGTTAAATCTGTAGGTAAAAAAGCCTGCAATTTACTTTAAAGTCAATCAACTCCTCCTGCCATAAGCATTCTCCCCGAATCACCCAGACCATACTGCCGATTCCCAAAAGGACCAATACTGGGCAAAGCCACATTGATTAATTGCAAAGGTTTTTTCTTACGACAACTTTGACCATTACTCAAAGGTCTTATTTTTATGATTCGAGTACGTGATGGCGATGATTCCTTCTGGGTCTGCCAAGATAAGTTTACCAGATACTGAGCAAGCTTTATTTGGCAAAAGTGGTTTTGGGCTGAGTTGATCCTCGCCCGAGCGTAAGCGGAGATCCAATCCTGAAAGCTCAATTGGCTTTGAAACAACTCCCCATCACCAAAAACCACCACTTGCTTGACCAACTTCTTTAAAATTAGCTTTATTAATCTTTCTTGGAGCATAATCGATTTTCATTTGAATATCTGAAGTAGAAACTCCCCTTCCAAAAGATATCCTACATATGGAAGATTTTCAGCTCAAAGGCTTTTGGATCTGGCTCAAATATCAATCTCATCATATTTGTAAATTTGTAGTGGGCAGGAAGAATTGACACCGAGAGAATCATCAGAGGTAAAGATTCAAGGGAGTTTTAATATTGTCACTCCATTCTCCTCACCAGTGAGAAATACTTGCTAACGCAAACCACCTAATCACCATACAATCCAGGAATACCCTTTGGTGGAATGGGAAATGATTTTTGCATCACCTGGCGCTTGGAAATAATACAACTCAACGGCATAAGGTCGCATTTGCTCCTGAATTTCCAAATTACCAGCATCGTAGGAATTAAAGCCGAAATTAAAATCTGAAATGAAGATCGTTATCTCCACCCGACTCCATAGCGAAAAAAAGCAGATTTCGAAGCCCTGTTTCAAAATGGCATTTCCCTAAGTATTCCCACTAAAAAGCGCCTCCTCCGAAACCGCAACTCCATTCATCAACAACCACTTAGATTTCCCCCATTCAGGACATATTGATCCAGAGATAATCTCCCGAATCCGAGAATTGCCTCTGAGGAGATTGAATAAAAAATCGTTTTGAAAGTAGCTAGAATCAGCAGTATTTGCTTCGCTTGATCCAACGGTACTTTGAAGATCTCAAATTCCCCATCTAGCGCCTCTACGATTCCAAATCCATCATCCTGCGCATTTTACCATGACCGATCAGCATCGCAATAGTCGAGGAGCTTGAGCGATTAATTTCCTGAATCGCTTTACTAAGTTCAAAACTCCTAAATTCTCGATAGACTGATTCAAAAATTTGCTCCGGCGACAGCCTCGCTCTCCTTTAGCACTAATGCCCCAGTCCTCAATTAGAATCGCTTCACCAAAATATTCCAGGGAAAATAAGCTGAGCCTTGCTGCCGGAATTTTTGATTTACATAATAGATTGGTTGGATTGAATTCCATAATCCACCAAGCTTCAGATGAATTCTTCTTGCTCCTTTTGATCTACTTTTATGGATCGAAATAGGAGAAAGTGATGGGCTCGGGACTGTAGGCAATTGAAGGTTCGCACCGGCCTTCGATAGATTTTTGAAGTCTGCCATTCCTCCAGGCAAGATTTTTCACCTACGAGAAGAATATCCACATCAGTTGGCTACTGTACATGTCTGGGCTAGGACTTTTTTCTGTAACCGGGATGAAATTGAAAACGTTTTTCTTCTGTGAGACAATTCGAAAACGGACAAGCTGTGCGAGCAGTACAAAGCCACAATTCCTCCAAAAAGAATAACCATGGCTTGGCCGATGAATGGAAAAAAATGATCTTTTCAATTTGCTTCGGCAAAACGATATACGTTCCACCTAAAACACCAAATCAGACCCAAATATGAAAGAAGAACGTCTCTTGGAAATGCAATCAACTCCCTACTCAAACGATGTAATGATAGCTTAAGCTTAGCTCCGTTCCAACCCAATGGCAAAATGCCCGCTTGAAGGTCCCGCCCGCTGCTGAAAAGGCCAGAGTAGAGCAACAAGCATAGGAAAACCACTCCAAGTACAAAAGCTAAATACTTGCTGAGAGGTCAACGAGCTGGAAAAAATCCCAACTGCCTTGCAAAAACTTGCCCCGATCATAATCAAAACGCACCAGCCTCCCAAAAGAAGCCCGCTCTGATCCAAATTAACCACTGGATCCCTAATTGAACTTACAACTGAAATATATAGATAAGCCAGTGGGTAATATTGCTCACAAAGAACCAAGGCCAATAAGAAGAAAGGTATTTTTGCTAAAACGATCTTGAAAAATCCGAAGTGGTGAAGTCCGAAGGAGCTCCCAAGTAACCTGTTTGGCGCTCCTCCAGCTGAATTCGCATAGAAAGCGCGGGAATCAAAAATGTAAATACAATAAGGTTAGTATAGCTAAAAAGGACTTCCAAGATCTGCAAAACCCATAGGAAAAGCACGCCTGCTTTCTGGAAAAACCCAAACGATCAAAATCGCAAGCGACCAAGGAACAGCGCCAAAACTAGATAGCCTAAAAGGCTTTCCAAAAAAACGCGTTGTTTTCTTTCCAAACGACTGTTTTCATCGCGTGATTTCCCTGAAAATTTGTTTCTAAATTTTTTTCTTGCTTTGTTCAAACTGATCAGATCAATTTTCGCTGCTGAATCAATTGCATGATTTCCTTGCCGCTCACCAGCATTGAAAAGCAAGAAATAATGACTTCTGATTTTCCCTTAGTTCCAATTATCGATCAAACTGAGTGAACCATCGTAGTCCATCTCCTCCTCGTTTCTAAGAATTCAAATTGAATTTCCAGAAGTGGAAGACTTTTAAGATTTTCCAGCGAGTCGCTGCAAATCTTTCCCCTTATTGATATGACGACATCATCACAAGATGGCCTCGACTCCTGCATGATGTGGGGTTGAAAGAATCAACGTTTATGAGCAGCGAACTTCTTTGATCAGCGCTCTGAATTTCTACTAATTGAATTCGGGTCAAGTTGCCAAGTGGTGGTCATCCAAAATGATGACTTGTGGGTCGTGAATCAAGCTCTTGCAAGACCTACCCGCGTCGATATCCTTTGATAGCTTGTGAGATTTTTTTTTGTGCTGCTCAAGTTCCAAGTCCAGTTTTCTGGAGCATCTCGAGTACGCGATGCTCAGCTTATTCCTGACAAATCCATAGATTCCTCCTGAAAACTCTAGAAATTCCCTGACATACATATCCAGGTAAGCGGATTATGCCTCGGCAGGTAAACCGATAAGGACTGACTTGCTTCGGAGCAGTCAAGGCATTTTTACCCTAAAAACGAAACTGCTCTCCATCTGGTGCTAAATAGCCGCAGATAATTTTCATGGCGGTGGATTTCCGCAAGCCCCATTTGGTCCAAAATCCAAATCCGCCCGGAGTAACTGAAAAAGATAACTTCATCGAGTGCTTTATTTGAGACCGTAAATTTTTGTGAGCTGGCTTTACTTCCTAGGACAATTGAATTTTTTTTGGTCAGTCAAAAAGTAAGGAAAAAAATGTTTTTCTTCAGTTGGTGCCGAAAAATTGGCATCAAGCTTAGAAAAACAGATTTAATCCTTTCTAAAAAGCAGTTTTTTTACCTTCTTAGAGAAACTGTGAGATTTAATGCTCCTTGACTCAAATTGTTCAGTAAAAGATCAATCCTCCAGTAATTCCCCACAAATTTCCCGCTACCAGTTTCTATCCGCATGTGTAACAATAATGAAGGGACACTTCTTATTTGATAGAAACTTGCTACTTCCATTTCAGAATCAAGCAAAAAATGAAAAGTATAATTTATCATTTTAATTCCTAGACTGTTCCAACACCCAAATCATCTCGTCTACCGGCTGTCGGTCGTCAGAATCATAATTATAGTCCTTTTAAAATTCATTTATTCTTTTGAAATCGCACACAAGTTCATCTTGAACAAAGATGAACAGGTCGAGCTGAAAAGTAATGAAAATTGTAGGTTGTTTCCTGCCAATTGATGAATAGAGCTCGAATTTTCCCATTTATATCCGTTCAAACCAAAATCTGGAAAGGGTACCTGGAGCAGCGATTTCTGGCTTCTCTAACTGAGGCCCTTATTAATTAGGCAAGCAAACTGATGTATTGCAGTTACGCCGACAAGCCTGAAATAAGAAGGATGAATATGAATTTTTTTCCAATGGGACTGATTTCCGAAAGATTAATACTCAAAATAACCACTAACTGATTCAAAAAAAAATTTAAACCCTGCCAAGAGGTCTATAATTTAATTTAAAACTTAGGTCAAACTTTTCAAAAATTAAAGACGATTTGCTAACTAGTGCTTCACAAACTGAGGTGGGCAAAGGCAAAGTTTGCTCAAATCTGGTAAAGGTCCAAGTCTAAAGACTTGAACCTTTTAAATACCATATTATTTTCTTTGTGTCCCTTAGCGAAACCATGGCGTCCTTCCGCGGTTAATACACAATCAACAAAAGTTCTACTTCTTTCCCTTTGGTCTGAGCCGGCTACATCTACATCTGCCACAAAAGTAATTGGGATGAGTTTCCAGCGTCCTTAAAAGCATGGTCGTGGCTACACTATTGGTGCATCATATTTTCATTGGCAATCGACTCAGGAATCTCATCGAAGAAATTTGGTCTGATCGAGCCTGGATAAATGGTCGAAACCTTAATTCCAGAATCTCTCAACTCCATATATAAGGAATGTGAAATTCCCCGCACTGCATGCTGGTCCCCAACATATCCACAAATTGATTTAACGCCATTAAGTCCTGCTAATGGAGGCTACATTCAGAATATGCCCTTCGTCGGCCGCCTTCACTTCCTGGGATCAACGCTTGGTGGTGTAAGAATCCGTGAACATTGGTGTCAAAACTGGCTTTCCAATCTTTCGGTAGAGAAGGTTTTCCTGTGGCTCCAAAGCCACTCCAATCCAGCCATTGATTACCAGAAATCCTAATATCTGTTTCCCAATTTCCTTTTAATGGTTTCTTGAAAGGCATTCTCTACCGATTCTTCTTTGGCCAACATCACAGTAAAAAAAGTGGAAAATTGTCAATGTTTTTGAAATCAATGGAGCCGTTCTGCCCCCAGCCTTGCCTACTATGCTTTCCCTTTTTCGATTAAAAGTTTGACTAATTCAAGGTCCGATGCCTTTACTGACTCCTGTGACTACTTCGCGATTTTGTTGGTGAGGTCCATAAAATAAGTTTCTAGTTGTTTGCTCTTAGAAAGGTTTTTAGCGCGAAATAGTTCTTTCAAATTAAGTTTTGAAGCAAATCCTAAAAATGATGTGTTGTATGATCATTTTTCTAAATTTGAATTGAACAAATAAACCGTCAGACCCATGAAAAAATTGTTATACCTTCCCCCTATTGCTCATCTCCGGGACGGCATTTGGCCAGTCCGCTCTTGAGACCGGCGATGAGACAAGCAAGCTTCTGCCATCGAATCAAGGTGTCGAAAATGGCGAACGTGATATTCACAAAACCCCGACTCGGAAATCAGGAAAACACAGAACGCCAAAAAAAATCCCGACACGCTCCGCTCGTTGGGTATTGAAGGTGACCGAAGGCGTCGCTTTGCTGGTGTAGTCGGTGTGTTAAGAGGAAAGGAAAGCCCCTGGGTCACTGTGCCCTAAGAGCGACACATGGACGCTCTTTCCAGTTGACTGGAACGAGTGGATTTACCTTTCAAATCCTTCTGTAACCGCACTTATAATGGGATTCAAGAAAACAGGCGTCCATCGCACGCCTGTGGGTTCAGATACGCACGTAAGCTATTTTGTGGGAGTCCGCGAGGGTGCTAGCTCGGAATGAAAGATCAAGCTTCAGGAAAATGTTGAAATTCATCTTTCCCAAACCGTGGCGGAGGAAGGGCGTTTAATGTGTGGACATGGCTGGTGCACAGCTTGATGGTCAAAAGAAAGGTGTAATGAAAGATGTGGACGCCAATCCTTTGTTACAATGCGTTCTCAGATGGAAGTGGGTAAAATCGGATTGACGGTCCAGCAATTGGCAGCAGTCCGTAATTTTGGAAAACTAGCCTTGACAGGAATTCAAGGCAGCAATGGCGCATCGGCCTTGGTCTGGAGTAGATCCAATCGTACCCTCTCAGATCGGTGATGGGCTTACAACCATTCTTTCTAGAAATGTCAATATTACGCGCAAAACCGCGCTGTAAGTCATCCATCGGTGCTATTCATGGTGGGAGATCCGTCATATATTATGTCGCTAAAAAGTGGAAATGATCGGAACAATTCGAAACTTTTTGAACCGAGGACAGCAAGACCTGTACAGTAACGATCCGAGAAGTGGCAGTCAATATTGCTTGACGACAGCGCCGGGGAGCTACTGCGGATGTGAGAGATCAACAAATTATATTCCCTCCACAGTGAAAACAATCCGGAGGCCCTACGGCGCAAAGTATGGCCCCAACTATTCATTGGCAGCTGCGGGCGAGGAAAATGTCATCTGCTAACTCCGCCAAT
>Ga0163217_1007624_pt1 | contig 15827 bp, 19 predicted proteins | sample SynspAceP_FD_185933 | JGI IMG/M metagenome (GOLD analysis project Ga0163217, IMG submission 185933) | Saline lake microbial communities from Ace Lake in Antarctica - Synechococcus sp. Ace-P (PacBio error correction) | ecosystem: Environmental > Aquatic > Non-marine Saline and Alkaline > Saline ...
CTACATCGGGACGAGACAGGAGGAAAAAAAGAAAGGAAGAAAATTTTTTTGGCAGAAGCAGCCTTTTTGAGCTCGGAAGGAAAATTTCACTTGCATCCTCCACCCTCCCCTGTTTCCAAAATCTTTCACCCAGGCCCCGGGCCCTGCCCTGAGGCCAAAAGTCCCCACCCTGAGATCCTTCCTTTGTGGCCGCATCTAGATAATTGGTTACAAAACGACACCGTGTACCGTGATCAAACTACCTACCCGTGCCTGAAAGATCCTGGCGTGATTCTCGGTTGACACCAAGAATCCCTTTAATTAAACTGTTTCAGACCCACGGCTAACAAAACGAAGTGATGGGGCCAGTTTTTCGTAATACCGAGGAAATTGTCGAACTTCGCCGGCTTTGCGACCTGCTCCTTCTCCCAAACTGCTATGACAGTTCGCCAACAGCAAGGGGAATGAGCGCCGGCTGAATCCTTGTTTCGATCCCGGCCCAACGGACCGTTTTTCACGCTCATGCTCCGATTTGAGCAGCGCAATGTCCGGCGGACCCGCATGGCCCCACGTGAAAAACTCGAATGAGGGCATTCGGCGGCTTCAGAAGGCCATCGAAACCCTCGAAGCCCGCTGGCCAATCGCCTCGTGAGCATGGAGGGTGAAGACGGCCTTCGCCCATGCCGCCATGGAATTTTTTCTGCTCACGATTTCGATGGTGATGGTTGCAATCACCTTCGGAAAGAATGGCTGGGCCAGCGTGCGCTTCGATTGCCTCGACACGACCAACGACGCCGTCTTGCTCCTTGAAGACTGCGCGTGGCCTGGTGCGCCGTTGGCGTTTTCCGCCGCTGCAGCAGCTCTAAGCTGTTTTGCCGCTTGCTACCTCCAGACTGGTCCCTTGCTGATTCACTCGGTTCTGCCGTGAACGCTCTCGTACACAATTGCGCCTGCCCTCGCCGATCAAGGCGAAGTTCGTCAGCTTGAGCCGGGGGAAAAGGTTTTCAGTGCTGGAGACATGGCTCTGCATGTTCGGAAGTTTTAGAAGGCGAGGGTCAGCTCACTGGAATGCGAATATTGCCGGCCACAGAGGAGATCGAGGCGTGGCCGGATGTCTTCGGAAGCGGGGCGCTGGTGACATCCGAATACAAGCGTTTAGCGTGGGATGCCAAGGCCCCTGGACCGCGGTGCCGGATCTTGGTTGAATGAACAGGGAGAAGTCCTGTGCGTTCAGGAGGCCCGATGTTCCGATCTCGAATTTGCTCGCTCGATCGACAGTCGCTTCACGGCAGTCAAGGATTGCTGAGGGCTGAACAACAAGCGCCGGAATCAGCGCTGGGCAATTATCCGTGCCATCTGCCGGAGAGGATCTGTAGACGATCGACGTGGGAGCGGTGGGGCCTTGATTCCCCAGTTTGGTAAGCCGAGCTTTCGGTCACCGAATACAAATACTGCGATCGTCGTCCCAGGGCAATCGACTGGCCCATTCGGCATCGTGGCCGGTGTATCCGCAGGCTGCCGGTGCCCGACAGCAGTCGTCGAGGGAGGCAGCGCTCTGGTGCACTGGGCAGAGGCGAGGCCTGAGCCCTCGGCCAGGAGGGATCACAGAGCGAGCCGCAATCAACGACGACCAGCAAACACCAGGACCTGTGCAGTCGGTGGTGGCCTCTGCCAGACACGCAGGGGCCAGGACGGCGCACACCGGCGTGCAGCCGCGCACCGAGGCTGGGAACAAGCAGAGCCATCCCTCTATCGATTGGCCAGAATCGCGTTCCCCAGGAACGGTGCCGACGCCGAGGCTGTACCGCTTGAATCGGGGAAAGGCCAGCGAGCGCAATGGCACAAGTCGAATTCAAAAATCGAGCCTGTTTGGTATCGCAACAACTCTACACCTCACCGAAGAAAGGGCGGAGGCGTAGCCGGGCTTTGAGGGCTCCGAGGCGCCAGTGGAGGTTGAAAGCGGACTGCGGGCCCGTGGCGATTCAACCACGGCCGGGGGCAGGTGCTGCCTGCATCGGCTCGCACAGCGCCATGTGTCGCGCTCGGCTGAATCGCACAACTGGCGTGCCTCGAGTGATTCGGCACAGCCGCCCACGGCTTTGGCCGCCAGGAAAGGGATCCAGCACGGACGGCGCACGATCAGATGGTGATTTCGCAGGGAAGTTCCGCCACCACGGATCCTCAGCACGACAGGTGAAGCGCCCTGGTTCGATCACCTCTCGACAGCAGGGCGAGATCGAAGGGGAACCACTTTCACTGAAGGCGGCCATGCCAGCGCCAGCAGGGGCTTGCAGCGGGGTTGGCGGAGGGCTTCAATCATAGCAGCTTCACCTTGCGGCCGCCGGCCCAGGATGATAGGCGTCGCTGACCGGAGACACAGCCCAACGACGATCCATCGGGGGTACCAAGCTGCTTCAATTTGAGAATGTCGCGTCCTTCTCACTGAGATGCCCTTCTCGGTTAGGCGATGGTGCGGTCGGTGATCTTCTGCACCTTCTCCTGTTCAATCGCGGCTTTGATCTCGGAGAGGTCAACAGTCCGTTTCCTGTTTTCTTGTCGGTCGATCGCCTCACGAGAATGTATGCGCAAGGACACTTTCCCTCTTTCGGCGTACTTGGAGGCAAGTTTTGCCAGAACTCTTTGTCGGCGATCTTCGTCAATAGGCGGAGATGTTGATCCGATAGAACTTGCCGTCGTTGTTGGGCGTGAGCCCCAGATCACTCATCGGCGAATGGCCTTTTCAATCAGGGCATTCGAAACCATTTCGAAACGGCTTGGATTGGAAGTCTGGAATCTTGGGGTCGAAAGTGTAGCCAGGGAACGCAAAGGTGTTTTCGCGCGTAATAACTGACCGAGAGCTTGTCGAGCCGGGAAAAGGTGGCCACGGCCTCGTGCGGATTGGTGTTAGTTGGTCGCTGGTGGCTTCCACCAGCCTTGCGCATGCCTTCGCTGTCGATATCCATGTCTGAACGTTGCAATGGGGAGAAAGCGGAGCTAGCCGGCGGAGTGATGCTGGTGCGATCGCTCGCCGGGACCGACCTGCCGATAATTGCCTGACAGGAACAAGATTCGAACACAAGATTCGGATGGAGTTGTTCCTTGCAGAGGGCGATGGCTAGTGCTGTCCCATGGACATTCCAACTTCACCGCTGGCACATCGAAAGGTGGAGGGTGTCGTAAGGACGCATCGTGAGGGCCGGGTCCGGTCGTAGACGGCGCATCCCCTTGGGTGGCTTTGTGAACACCACATCGGAGTTGATTTCGGCGGCCTCAAAGCTGCTGCGGTGTTGTGTGAAGATAGGGTTGCCGCAACGCATCCCCGAACAGCCACACAGCCTTCTCCAGGTGGGCGGAATGGCCCGACGACGGATTGTAGGGGCTCCGCCACTCCTGCATGTCGGATGGCGGTCCGCTGCACCGGGGTGCCAGACCAAAAGCGCTCCAGCATCTTGCAGGGTGATCGCGTTACTGCTGTGGCTAGCATGCCAGTATACAGCCGTGGCTCATACGCTCACATGCCGGCGGCGAACCTTTAAGGGCCGCGGAAGATGTTGCCGCGTCCACCCACCAACTGATGGCGCACTGGGTGCCAGAGGAAACAACCTCAGCACATCTGCTGGCAATCGACTCACGATGGCCGAATCGATGCCGTTAGCCCTGGATCTCCCATCAACGTTCGCTCGCCGCGAAGCTTGAGGATGGACGTCGCCGCATAAGTCATGCGGGTTAGCGCTCGGGCTTCGTTCACGGCCGAACAAGTAGCGAAACGCTCCGGCTCATACTCGATACCGACTGCGCTTTATCCACTTCTTCGCGATTGGGTTGGCGGCAACCAGCCGGCATCTCCGTGATCCAGTGTGGCACGCTTCCAGAGGGCCGCGGCGCCGCCACACGGTAAGGCACATGGTGAGCTTAGGCGTCCGGTCCAGGCCCAAGCACTGATCAAGCTTCACAGGTAGCCCAGTTTTCAGGGCCTAACGTTGAATTTTCATCGAGCACACCAGCTTGCGTTGGCATCGGCCATGAAGCAGCGAGCTGGCTTGCAGGCCTCCTGGACTAATTGCGCGGTCCACTTGTGCGGTTCTGGGGTTCAGGTAAGCCTTCCCCAGCGACTGCCAGACCAGGGCAATCGCTTTTAAATTCCGAGGGCTTTGGCCTCTCCGGCTGCCAGCCGCCCTTGATGAACTGGACACGGCCACCCTCGCCATGGCCGAGGGTGCGCACACCAGACCAAGGCTGCACGTTGTCTTGCCTTAGGCATCGCCGGTGAACACCAGCTCACAAGCCCCTGCTCAAATGATGCGCTCCCCCCGCGCTTGCTGCCTGCACCTCCTTGCGGGCTCCATCCCCGCCGGTAGCCCTCGGCATCCGGCTCGGTGCCAGTAACCCCCCGGCCGAGCCTCGGCGGGCTGGCCGAATCGGTCCAGCGACGGCGAATTGTGGTCAGCATGGAATTCAAAACGGGGATGGCTGGTTGCACTCTGCCGATCCAGGCCACTCGGCGCTGGCCAGGCCTCCACCGCCTGTTGCGGTCCGCGGACGGGTGATCCCAAGTGGTGGTAGGTGGGTGTGAAATCGCAACGTGTGACCCATCATCCGGCGCCAACGGGTCAAGGCAAGGCCGATGTGGATCGTGCGCAAGCCCAGGCGTGGCGAAGTCGTAGGGGTGTCGGCAGGTCGAGCGGGAACTTGCTCGCCACCGCGGCGGCCGATGCTGGAAGGTGGGTGCGGTCAATCGGTTACGCACGCGGCAGGGCACCGGCTGCTTCCCATTTTCGGCAATTCGAAAAGCTTCACACCATTACGGGATGGAAGGCCAGACCTGAATGTCACCGGTCTTTGCTGGTGCAGCACCGCATAACGCGGTGCCGCCTGGCGCCAGGGGGAGAGATCGGAAAAACACTCGTGTTGCGCCAGGCATAGGTCGCATCAGCCATAGGCCACCGCCAGCAGGGTTGGGGTCCGCCACTGCGCCTGGAACTCCGTCCTCGCTGGCAGGCTGGGCGGAACTGGGCTTGATAGGAGCCCGTAGCCACCGGAGCGTTCGCCCAGTCCTGCGAGAGGGAGATCCATTTGCGGCAAAGGCGGCCAGGGCGGCCGCATTGCTGCCGGCTGCGGCTGGCCGCGGATAGCTCTCCAACACCTGAAGGAAGAGATCGGGGGTCGATTAGCAGGTGCTGACGGGTGCTGCGCCAAGCAACCGTCTCAGGTACGGAGGTGGCCCCTTGCCAGGTCGAGGGTGCGGACGATGCGCGGCGGCCGTGGGTCAGCAAAGAAGCTTGGCCTCGAAATTCGAGCACCCCGCAGTTGAAGCGCAGTTGAAACGTGATAGTTCCCGACGTTGGGCGGGCGCTCGGATGCTCCAGCTGCATCGAAAGCGCCTGATGCTGAAGGCTGCTTGACTGCAGCGGGCAGGTCGCGGGGGCCTGGGTGAGGCCTGCCTAGCAGTGGAGGTAAGCCGATGACTGATCCGCTGGAACTGGGAAGTTTGCCACCCACCACTCTGCACGGCAAGGGGCCCGCATCAACCAGACGCTGGCCACGCCCGCTCGAGCCGCAGGGAACACCCCACTGGCGCCACAAATTCCGTTGGCCGGCCTCAGTTTCCGAATCAAGCGCAACTGGTCCAAGCGTTGCGGGGCATACGGCCCGCTATGATAGCAGGGCGGCCAGGGTCGCGGCGGCGTTACGCTTCAGCGCTAATGAGAGTCGTTCGGGCATGGCCCAGGGGTGCGCAGTGGTGCCTGCTGAACCTCGGTGGGCCGGAGCGAGATGAAAGATGTTTCGGCCCGTTCTTTACAACCTGTTTTTCGATCCGAGATCATTCGCACTGCGATACCGCCCTACAAAGGACTCTGCCTGGCTGATCAGCAACCTGCGTTCAGCGGCAAGTTAGAGAGGACTACCGCTCGATCGGCGGGGGCTCTCCACTGCAGACGCATCACCGGAGCAGCAGACGCGAGAACTCCAGAGCGAACTGCGCCACTGCCAGTCAGCACCATTACGTGGCCATGCGCTACTGGCATCCGTTCACAGGATTCTCTGTTGCGACTCAGGCTGATGCCATGTTTGATGAGGGTGGTGCTCCCTCTATCCCACTTCTCGATCACAACAGCGGCCTTTCCAGCTTCCGAGTTGCAACGCCTCCGCAAGGCCGACCCGGAATTCATCGCTGCCGACGCTGCATCCGCACTGGTAGACACCCGTTAATAGTGCAGCCCCTGGCGAACTGGCCGCACAACCGAACTGAGGCTCAAAGACGCCCCTACGGCCATGTTTTAGATGCCCATGCTTTCCCAAGAGCTTTTGTGGAGGAAAGCGGCGATCCCTACAGCAGCAATCGAAGCTATCGACCTGCCTGGTGATGCCGAGCTGAGCGTCACGCTCGCATCACATCCCACACCTCGCTTATAAAGCGGGTCCGGTTCCGGTGGCAGTTGGCTCAAGCCCTATTACGACGCCAAGCCTGTTCCGCCCTTGGATGGCGAGGTGGTGTAAGGAACGGTGGTGAACGATCAGTTTCGTAGCACATCGAAACTGAGAAATCGACTCGATACGGAAATCGCTACGGAAAAATTTCCGCCGGTCCGGCCTCGATACTACCCACCTCATCAAGGCCTGGGCGAGTCTGTCGAAAACCGCAGCTGACGGAGAAACAGCTCCAACAAAAGCTCTACTCCAGAGAAGTGGCCTGGAGCTGGAACACAGACTCCGAGGAATCTGAAATGATTGGCTTCCTCGGCTTTTCTGCTTGAAACTGATCAGCAGCCAAGGCCCTCTGCGATAGCCTTGGCATCCTCTAAGACGCTACTCAATTTGCGGTGCATGCCAGAGCTCCGCTAAGTCCACCCAGACGCTTAATGTTAGCTCTCTAGAAGAAACTGTGCCAGTGAACCCTCACTCCTTCAAAAATCCGCACCAGTCGAAGCTGATCAGCTGCTGAAGTCAAGCGCGTCCACCCTTGCAGTGACCATGAGCGGCGAACCTGCAATGCACGATTCAGCACATTTTTGGCTATCCGGGCGGCGCATCCGCCATATTCACCCTCATCAGGGAAACCAAGTGGCTGGATCAGCACATTTGTGCGCCAACGAGCAAGTGGAACCATCTGCGATCCTAACACCGTCCACCGCGGTGGGGGGTGTTTGGAACAAGCCCCGCTCAACAATCTGGTCACGGGCAAAGGCCAAGGATTCGTGCGATAGTCGTGATCACAACCAGGTGAGACTCGACAGGACACAGTGCCATAACATCTGGCATCACTCTGCGATCGTGAAAAACAATTCCTGGTGTGCGCGATCCAGACCCAAACGAGTCGATTGTTGCTGAGCGTTTCGATCGCCCCACCGGCCGGCCCGGTCCCGGTTCTGATCGAATGTATGAGTTCCTTCCGAAGTCTTGCCAATGACCCGGTCAAACGGGCGCGTGATTACGAAGGGCTTCAGCTGGCAATTCCACCCAGGCCCAGGTCATTGAACAAAGCACTTGAGCTCATACGAAACGCAGGCGGCCGTTTGGTTGTTAACGTCGCGCGGCCGCGATCAGATTTCTGGCGCCCACGAAGCGGTGAAGCGGCTGTGAAACGCTTTGAGCTGCCTTACCACCACCTGAGGGCAAAGCTCTTCGAACGACCCATCCCCTGGCCGTGGGCATCTGGCATGCACGGCACGACTAACTACGCAACTTGCGCACCGGAAGTGCGACTGCTTGATGTCGGTGCCCGCTTTCGATGACGCGTCAACCGCCGATCGAAGTTTGCGCTCGCGCCCAGGTGAATCCACCATCGAATCGACGCCCGAGTAAGGGAGGTTGCGACTTCGAGGTGCGATCGTATCGGACGTGCGCTGGCCTTGAGCCTGTGGCAGCCTAACCGATGAATCCGCCTCTCAGTCGCACACCAGGGACTGGTGGAGAGGATTGAGAGATGGAAACAAGCATTACCCCTGAATTGCCCTGAAGAAATAAGGGGGCAATGCCCCTCAGGAAGTTTGATCAAGCTTGCGGCAGATGGCACGGAGGCAGTTCGTCACCAGCCGATTCGGCCAGCACAGATTGGGCGCCCAGTACATCAACAACCTGCCGCGCATTGAGATAAGCAGCGCCGGTCTGGCACGATGGATTTGGCTTGCGGCGGCCTTAGGCTCCAAAAGGTGGGGCCCCCCCCCCACCCCCCCATCCCCGGTGAGGCGGTGATCTGTGTGGACGGGCGATTGTCCAAATCCTGAATGAACATTCAGGATGGCAACCTGGTGCGTAATCAGCTCCGGTGAAGTCGTGATTCATCAACAAACGGCCTGGCAGGGGTGGTGCCGCCAATGCAAGGAAGATCTTCTAAGGCGAGCGCTATTCCGCTTCTGAAATGGTGGGCATGCCTGATTCCGCCTAGCCGAAGCTTCGGCGTCGGGGGTTCTGATCACCGAGCGCTTCAGGCTTTAAGGAACACTGGCTGAATTCATTCGCCAGTCCAGGTCCGCGTGATCGACGTAGGTCGCCGCAACGAAACTGCTATCCAATGTCCTGCCTGCGCCAGCACGAGATGTTCGGCTGCCCCAAGCCATCAGAACTCGCGATCGACACGACCCGGCGTGCGGCTCCTGGATCGACACGTCAGCGCCCATTCTACTGTCCAGCTGGCGCAAGCTTCTGAGCCTCCTTCGCCAAGCACACGATCCCGTTCAATCGCCCAGATCCTGAGACTAGGCTGGGCTGGCATGGTTTGCTTGTTTTAAATTCGGCCAAGGTTGCGGTGTGGGGCCAGCGAGGTCATGTCAAGTCCCGGACGAAACTTTGCAAGGTCGGAGATCAGAACGCACTACCCGTGCGCTGTTGCATCGCGTCGATCCCGCTTGATTCCCAGGCTGCCGCTGAGTGGTTGCGAACAACGGTTGCCGACGCCAAGCCGGGTCAAACTTCGGTCCGCGGTCTCAGAGTGGTGTGTTGGATCTCCCAGTGGAACCCTTCTCTCACGGAGACTACTCAGTTCAGCTGGTGGAGCTGGCCTGGCAGGCCTCTCCGCTGAGGCGGCAACGCTGGCCTGCCACGACCCAGCCACAAGCTGAACCAAACGAGACGAGATCTAATCGAACGGCAAAGGCATGGCTGGTGCCAACTCTTCTGGGTGGGCTTTCTCTCCGCAGGGTTGGATGCCGGGAGTGCCGCTGCCAACGCAACTCTGGCCTGGCCTGGTGGTCGCTGTGGCACCGGTATGTTGACCCATCTTTGCCCGAACCGCCCCAAGCCCAGCCCAGAGCCGACGCGGCAGAGCCGAGCAGAGCACCCCACAGTTGAGTCACAGCCCATGAGCGAGCAGGCCTTGGATAAGAAAACGCCGATAGCCGCCCTCTACCTGCAAAACGTTTGCGAACAACCATGCACAGGGGGGATGCTCCCAGTCCAGCACGTGAAACGGGACCAATCCCTGGCAGCGCGGGGTCTGGGGTTGGCCCCAGCTGGTCGGGTGCAACTGTGGCACGGCGCTCTCAGTGCCAGTGCTTAGTGCACCTCCGCCAACGCCGGATGGCCAAAGGCATGATGGCTTTCTGCCGTGGGTTACGCGCCTGGCCAATGGAGAACAGAGCGTGTGACGCCAGAACCCCGTCAACAGACTGGAGGTTTTGGCGGTAGGTCAAGGATCCCAGAACGCTGTTTCGAGGCAAAAACCACCCGAAATGTTGGTGCACCGGCCGCCGTGTCGATGCTTCCTAGGCCTGCATAGCCAAGACAGAATGATAACGTGCTGTTCCGCTGCAGCGTGACTACTCAACGACTGCCCGCCCAAGCTCGGGCCGATTGCTCTGGCCCTTCGCGGCCGGAGCCTGGAAGCAGACAGATTGTCCGGGGTCTGCTGAGCAGGAGAAAGCGAAGGTGATATCAACCATGAACGGCAGCGTCAAACAAAAGGCCCTGCGATCGCTTCCCGAGACTCTCGCAGAGGCGGCGGATGGTGGTGCCCCAAAATGCTACCCTCGCGTCCCCAAACCGACAAGGAAAAGACGAATCGAACAGCTGAGGAGGATGTTGGATTGGTACAAGCCCAGTCTGGCCGTGATGGCGCCCGGGGGGTGCTCTGGCCAAGGCCGTACTCAGGCCCAATGCCGCAACTTTTGCCTCTGGTTCTGGCCTTTCCTCAAGGACCGCTGGCGACGCCAGCTGGGAGTTTGAACCCTCAGCCAGGAGCTGGCTGGAGTCCGCTGCGAACTTCCAGCCCGTTTTTGGTTTGAACAGGCCTTGGTTGAAGCGGCCGGTTTACGACACCGCCATGCCGTTCTACGCAGTGGAGGCGATACGGCCCGTGGCAGCTGAGCTGCTGATCCAAGGCCTCCTCAAACTGAGCTTTGTGCTGACTCCAAAGCCGTGAAGTGGCTCGCGCTGCTGTCAAGGCAGCCCGCCAGCGCCTGGAACCATCCCTGGCCTCTCCAACCAAGGATCGCCTACACGCTCGCACCCGCCGGTCACACGGAAGCTTAACGAAAACGGAGCCGCGCACTTGGGAATCCGATGTGGGCTCACTGAGCCAGTTTTGCAAACCAGACCGCATCCGGCTGTAGCGAACAAGCTGTACAAGGCCAACGCGACAAGATAGGGCAGGCTCAACCATGAATGCACACGAGCCCGCTCAAGTCCCCAAGCTTGCAAGTGGGCAAGCGATCGAGGCGAGCTGCTGAAATGGTCGAGAAGTGACAACCTTGCCGGCAAGGCGCGTGCATCGCTGAGCGACTCAAGCTGCCATGATCACAGCGCCGCGATCTGCGCAAGGGGTCGAAGCGCCCCGGAATCCCATGAAGACTGTCGATTGCGCGTGTGAAGCGCAGGTCCCACGCCAGCGTGACGGCCATTCAATTTCAGCTACAAGCGGATCTCGAGCTCGCGATCCAGATCGAATCCTGAACGCTTTCGGCCGCGACCCCACTAAGCCCAGTCAGCGACACGACCTTCGGTCTCGTGGGCCCATGCCACGGCGCAAGACGGGGCAACCCTGCGGCCTGATCGTGATCGGGCTGGGCCTGCGGCTACTTGCTGCCGCTGTTGGCCCATGGCTTCCGCCCCCCTGCTGCTGGGCGTGCAAGCCGGTGAAGGAGCGCAGCGCCGACACCTTCGGTGCGGCAAGGAAAGCGCCGTGACCCGATCCAAACGTGCAGTCGGCGAGGGTGGAGCGGTACTTTCTCGATGAAAGCTCTACAGCCAGGTGCGCGATCCCAGCAACCACCGCAAGGTGCTGAAGGATTGGTGCTCTGATGTAGCCAACCCCCACACTCTCAGCTGCATCGCCCACATCGGCACCTTCAAGCGCACCTGTGCGGGGATGCGCTCGATCGAAGCCCTGGTGGGAAAATCCGCTTTCAGTGCAAGGTCGAGCAACTCGAGACCGTAATGGCGACCGACTCGGCATCGAATCGAGCTCCAGGTGTGCGTGGGGGGCGCCTGCTTGAGGCCCAGTCCTTGCCAGCCGATCAGGTTGTTCATGGCCGTCGTCATAGCGCCCGCGACAACTTCGCATGCGCACCGCCAGGGGGTGGCATCGAGCCAAGGCGTTTTTCGATCGGCTGCGGATCGCAGCATCCCAACTCGTGTCGACCAGGCTCGCTGGGGCTTCGCGGCCATCCACGTCTGCCGCTGCCGAGTAAAGTTTGGTCCATCACCTGCGTCAATGGACGAACCGTCCTACAGCTATCTGCATGTGCCCAGGGGCTGGGTGGCCCGCCGCCTCCGAAGCATGCCATTGGGTGACCACCGCTGAGCAAGCAAAAAAATTTCTTTCCCCCCCACCCCGGGCGCAAAATGAACGCAATGCAACAGAGATCGTTGTGGGGCTGGAGCTCAGTGACCTGGCTCCATTCGGCCTCTGGGGGCCTGGGATCCCCTGCAGGGTGGCGTTCCAGCGTCATGGGAAGCCATACCTTCGCTCTCGGCGGAACAGCTATCGCCCTACCAAAGAGTATGGTGATCTGGGCAAGCAAGACCGTAAGGCAAACAGACATAAGCCAAAACAGACAAACACAAACAGACAAACAAACGTTTGGTGAAACCCAACTCGGCCAGAAACATCACATCACTGTTCCACAAACCTCTAATGAGCCGGGGGGATCTCAGCCGATTGGGTGATTGCCTGCCACTTGTGACCGAGCATCCGCGAAGCATGCACGTTTTAGCGCAGCATTCCTAGCTTCACGGCTGACGCCTGATCACAGGAGTGAAGAACGTCTCCTCTCCTGAGATTCCCGCGGGAGAACTGGAAGCTGAAATACCCCTGGCCTATCCGCGCGAAGAGCTGGCTTATGCGGCGCACTTCCTATCGCGGCGATCGACGGAATCACGTTGCAGAAACTCTTGTGCTCACTCGTCTTCTTTTCAGCGCAAATGTGGACCAGGCGATCTGCTGCGACCTATTTTGATTCAAATATCTCGCCTGCTTGAATCGCAAGCTGTGTAGCCTTGCCTAAACAGCAAATGCCATTGAAACTGAATTTGGGTGAACTGACTGCGTCCTCCTTGCGACTTGGAGCAAACCCAAATCCACACCCTTGGCGTGAGGATCTCATAGAAGGCGTGACAGTTCAGGCGCTCACTGCCATCTTCTTAGCTAACTAGCACAGCGCGAACAATATAAATTTTCCCACGCCCCCAATCTTTGATGGGACAGATCCGTCCGGTAAGCATGTTTTTCAGTTACGCATAAAACTTATTGTATAAGGCAGTCGTCCATCGCAAGTTTCGCATGATTTCCCCCTGCTCAAGTGCCCACGATCCCAGTGGGCATGATCCAAACAGTGAACAAGTAAACAACGCGCTCAATGCAGCCAGCGCATTGCAATGACGGCTGCAGCACTTAGACGAAACGCAGGCAAACGCTTTCGGAGCGGTGTTGAAATGAATACTCACAATCAAAACATCGCCCAATTCGAATGATCAGCTTGGGGTATCACTTGTGAGACAATGCCATCATGCACCGCCTTTGACTGGTCGCGGCGCAGGAAATGGAACAGAGTGCTTCGCCACGTGCAAAGAGGCAGACAGTGATCTGGGCTCAGAGACCTTCGAAAAAACTGCGTTGGCCAGGGTCGCGCTTCGGATGCCGGCGTAGTGGCCGGTTTGGATCCTCCAGTCAGGGCCCAGGCGCGCTCCACAGGCAAGGATCGAGACGCTTGCGCTCCAGGCTTCTGCACCTGCAATGACAATCCGCCTGCACTATAGTCGAGCACTGATTCGCGACCGAGGCCACCAGAAATCCTGACGACCGAACTGCCGAAGCTTCTCCAGGGAGAATCGCCTCGAAAATGCGCCGACACTCTCGCCAGCTGTTGAGCAGGCGCCACCACGTCCGCAGACTGATCGGCCATACGCACCGGCGTGCAATCCGCGCCACAAACCACAACTTGGCCGCGCCAAGCTAACAGGCCATCGGCCTCCGGCCAGGGCTCTGCGCTGGCCTGATCCGACCCAGCACACAAGCACTGTGGATCTGGCGGTCGGTGCAACGCCTCCGCCGGCGCTGATCCCCGCCTTCCCTGACAGTTCGAGACCAGCCGCCACTGGCGTGTGAAAAAGCAAGTTTCGAAAATCCGCTTAGCAGTCGCCTGCAGAAAGGTGCGCCGTGTGCCGACTCCAGTCCAGACCAGGCAAGGTGTTTGAGCCCAATCGGCCGATGAAATGGGGTTCAGGCTTCAAGTCCACTCAGAGTTCCGGCAAGTCACGGCAGCACCAAGAACATCAAAACGCTCGATCAGAAGTGCAGCAATGAAACTGCATCCGTGGCCTCGGCTCGGGACGCTCGAAGCCTTGGGCGGCGTCGGCTCGCCCTGATCCAGGCCGCAGCACCAGTCAATTCTCCAGCCGCCCTCAAGCAACAGCGAAGGAGCACCAATACGCAGACACCGGTTCGAGTCAGGCATCGCAGACGGAGGCAAGCCGCTGCACTGAACAGGCGAATGCCGGAAACCACAGCCTGAAATCAGCCAGTCATCGGGCAGGCGCAGCAGCCCATCGAAGCAATGTCCCAGTCGGCGCCTCCCGCAGCCTCCGCCGCAAAGGGTGGCCCAGCTCAGTTGTCACCCCTGACCGATTCGGCCAGTATTGCAACCGAGCTGTATAGTACCGGTAACCAGGCACCGAGCAGGACAGGCCATGTAGCGGTTCTGCGGATAGACCTGAAGCTCGCCGATTCGCGCAGCCATCGACATGGCATAACAGCGGCGACTGGGCACAACTCGCAGCCCGATCGCCTCGGCCGCCTTTGCACCATGGTTCGCATCGAAAAGCGCGCCATAGCGAAGTCGGAGATGTCGTACAACCTCCAATGCAGCGGGGCGATCGCTCAAGCAGGGCTTCCTGAGCAGAATCGAATTTGACGCGCTGGGGACAGAGCTTTGAACAACGGAATCCCGGCATCGCTGCCGAAAGTCGCGTGGAGCAGATCAGAACTCCCAGACGTTTCTTTGCCATCGCTCCATGGACGGGGTGAGGTAGAGTCGAGTTCAGTCAGCGCGACTGCAACGGAGAGGGCGCTGCTCATGCAGGCGGTCTGCTCCTGCTGGCGGCTTGGATTAGCGGCTCTCGAGCCCGGTCTCGCTTCCCGCCATCACCTTGTCCTTGTCATTCAGCAATTCGCCGGCGGTTCTCAAGCAGACGCTGTTGCTCACGATTGCGGCCCCGGGGATCGATCTGGGTGATCAGTGCCTTGAGGACGAATCGCATGCCCAACACACTCGCCTAGCTCCCAAGGCCCGCCGGTGACGAAGTAAGGTGCAGCAGCCGCTGACACCGACCGAGATCACTACAGGCATAGGCTTTTGACCGCCAGACCTACTTCGACCACTGCCACTCCCAATCCTGAAGCGAGCCGCGTGGTTGCACGCTTTTTCGAAAGCACCAATTTGCGGTCTCGAGGTTGGACCTCCAGAAAGCAACGCAGGACTGACCCCAGCTCAGTGCGACTTCGCCCCGCAGAAATTGCGATCGGCGGAATGAAAGCCGCAGCCTTCGAGGATCACCAGTACGTGTAGCGCGCGGTTGAAAGCCACTGACTTGACGAACGACTTGCGTCCTTCTCCTCTTTTGCGTGCTCCAGCTTCTGAACCAGGCGAGGCGCGGCATCACCGTGGACCATGCAATCGGTTCTGTTCCCCGGTGACAGCACTTCACGCAACCCCTTGGGGAAGCTTCTTGACATTTGACGATCACCCCAAGGCTGCAATTCGCCCTTCGCATGAAGCGGGCTGCCTTGGCCAACCATGTCGACGTAGAACCCCATCGCTCTGACGGTGACACGCCACGCCTTGACCACTTCACCGTGGCGCCCACTGGTTTCGTTCTCATCGAGAGCGGCAGGAAACGCCTCTTCACAAAGTCGAACTCTATCGACCGTGCGGTCCGGCGGGCAGAAGGAATTTCCAGCGCTTCCTCTGCTCGGCAGCCCACCCTTTCGGCAGAGCCCGCCTTGAACGCCGGACACCAGCAGGTGGCATGGTCAATCTTCGAAGCTGCCTCTCGAAGGTTTTCGTCATGCAGAGCATGCGCTGCGCACTGCTGCTGAGGCAACGGCCTTGCGGGCGCTGGTCGGGGCCGTTCAGGTGCTCGTTCTTCTGTTCCAACAGTGGGGGCTGGCGCAGAGCCCAGACCTGAATCAGCGCTGCGGCGTTGGCACGGTTCCCGGCTCCTCTTTCCGTTTGCGGCTGAGATGGAGCAAACTGCAGCGGTTTGCGCAGGGAGTCTGGCTGGAGACGGCTGGCGGAAGGGGACGGGCCCGACGAATTCCCCTGGGGCTTCTGCGGTTGACTGACTGCTCCGGATCCTGGCATGGTCCCACGAAACACTGTAGTTCCACACTGTAAAAGGATCACACTCGGAGACTT
>Ga0163217_1093476_pt1 | contig 15825 bp, 20 predicted proteins | sample SynspAceP_FD_185933 | JGI IMG/M metagenome (GOLD analysis project Ga0163217, IMG submission 185933) | Saline lake microbial communities from Ace Lake in Antarctica - Synechococcus sp. Ace-P (PacBio error correction) | ecosystem: Environmental > Aquatic > Non-marine Saline and Alkaline > Saline ...
GAGAAAAAGGAAAGGAAAAAAGGGGGGGGGGGGGAAACCAATTTAAAAAAAATTTGAAATTATTGTTTTTTTGGCCGCCCCCAAAACACGGGATACGGGTCCCCGGTTTTCCCTTGTCGGCCCGATTAAAAGCTTGAACGAAAGGCCCTTCCGCCCGCCGAGACCGGCCTGGCTCGGGGCGTTTGCCCCATAAAAAGCCCTTTGAAAACTTTGCCGAACCCTTATTAAGGGCCCCGCGGCTTCTTTCTTCATTTTGCTCTTCGGTGGCACCGACATTGCCCCACTTCCGGGGTGGTTGTAAATCACGCGGGGAATTCACGCCATAGTTTCACGTGGGACCACAATGCTTTGCCCGCCACGACCTCTGCGGCGGCCGATGCCCCCTTCGTCCTTCGGCTTTGTTGGGCCAAGCATCGGGGCCTTCGATCCCACATCCGCCGAATGGCGTAGATGCCTTTGACAGAGTTTTTTCCCACGTGTTCGTTCAACCGCGATCTGGCCCGCGTTTGGTAAGCCGCGACGCCCCAACTTTCAAGGCCCAGCCCGTTCGTGGAACGGCTTGTCGGCCTGTTCGACACCGAACAACGTCGCGGTCCAAGCGTGGTGTTTCGCCTGTCATCCTTGCCGCGTTTTTTTGTAGGTTCACTTTGGCTTGTTTTGCTCGCTTCTGGTGCCCTGCACTCCCGGCCCCATGACAAAGTTTGACCACCTTGCTTTTTTTGAGAATGCGAATGAAGTTTCCTTTGCACTTTCGCCCGTCCATGGCCGCGGTGGTGATCGCGTCCCAAGAATATTCAACGACGGTCACTTCGTCGCCGAGGCGCGCGTAGACGGACCCAGCCTCGAGCCCCGATCCGACGCCTGCCGCCCGATCACGAACGAGTTTTCCTTCTTGGTGGACCTTGTTCAGCCGACAGCGCACCGGTGGGAGGTCACGACGAACAGTCTCGTCCGAACCTTCGACCGCCGGGGAGGGAGGCAGGCTCGGAGCCCGCTTGGCGATGATGAAATGTTCTTCGGCCTCGTGGACCCCGTCCCACCTGACTTTGACCTTGCCGCCTCGGGATGGGGCCCCAGCCTTTGAATCAGTCGAATCTTTTGTTTTTCTTCTTGGAACAGAACTCGATCCCCTTGTGTTGGTGGTCGATCGTTGTTCTGCTTTTGTAGGTCTGCATCTGCGCCCCAGTCGACCGACGGGCTTTTGCCCGCTTGGAGGCCCATGTCGGCAAAGTTGTGTTCGGCGTTCGTGCAGCACTAGTGGGTGGCATGCAGGCATGCGCTTGGACTGGGATACAGCCGACGTTCAGGCACGTGCCGCCCAACGTCTCGCGGGCCTTTCGACGCAGGCGGTTTAACCCAGTTGGGCAACAGCGGATCGCGGGATTAACATAGCCGCCGGGTCCGGAGCCGATGATGATGAACATCGTAGCTGGACATGGAAAAGGTCTCCTTGTGGTCGGAACAGTGGGTAATCGAAGTGTGTGGGCGGTCAGGGCATAGGCGGCCGGCGTGATGTGGCCAAGGCTAGGGGGGCGCTGCCCCCCTGCGCAAAGCGCACCAGCCCCCCGGGATCTATGCCAATTGAAGACAAAAGAGCGCGGCCAGCAAGCATCAGCACTGTCGCGCCAAGGCCACATTGCCCAGATCAGCGAGCGTCCGGGGCGCAGGGGCCACATGCATAGGCCGGCCACTGTAAGCGACGTCGGCCGCGAGAAGACCCGCGACGGATCGCGGTGTAGGTCCGTGTTCGGCCAGATAGGTTGGAGCACAACGCACAGCAACAGCGAACATGAGCAATGCTTCGAACATCGTTATCGAAAGCGCGGCCAGACGGGCGGTGCTTTGTCCGGAACAGCGACTTTTGACCGTTCACGGTCGCGCGCGGACCTGGTGTATGCCGGGGCCCAAGCTGCCGGTTGCGGGGATCCAATAGGGCCAACGAAACGTCCGGATGAAGCAGCGCCGCAAGGGGTGAGAACGGTAAGTTCGGGTGTCACTGGGCCGCGTTCCGCTATAGAGCGAGAAGTAGAGAAGGCCGGTGCCGCAAAGCCTGCCAAAGCCAAGCCGAGGTACGGATTTGCCGGCCGCCGAGGGCAAGACCGGCAGGTAGAAATGATCGCGCAAGCAAGAAGACCTGCGCCGCCAGCAAATGCACGTTGCATGTCCCGTCCAGCAGTTCAAGGCAGCAGGATCGCAAGGCGCGAAAAAGAGCGAGCGCCACGAACGGAGTTGTCCTTAGCGCACGTTTTCACCCGGGCCGTCAATACCTGTCATCGAGCGGCCTTCGTCGCGCGACGAGATCAGATAGCCCAAGCTTAGTTGTTGGAACACCGCCCAGAACCTGAAGCAGAGATTGTTCAGCATAGACGAGCAAAGCCGGTAAGGCGGCGAGGATCGTGGTCTCTGTCATCAATGATGTCCTTCTGGCGTGGAAATGCGTGGATTACAGTCCATCAGCAGGCGACGTGGGTCTTCGAAGCGCTTCTTTGACGCGCACAAGGGAAGGTACACGCACCTTGCCGTCAACGAATACGGGGGTTTTGGGGGGTCATTAGCTCAGCGCACGAATAACATCATCGACGGAATCACAACCTGACCATCTGAATCGCCATGGGGCGGTCCTGGATCTTGTGCATCCCCAAGATACCGCGATCTGCGGCGGTTCGGATGGCGACGACATCAGCGAGCCGTAGACACGCCCGTTGAGATGTGAAAGTGGCGCCTTGCATGTCGGCCATCGACAGTTTGCGCGTCCGCGCCTTGGCCCGAGTTCACCGATTCCTTTTCGATGTCGGCAAAGGACCTCGCTTGTCGCGTCCTTGACCAAGGCACGAACCAGACCGGTTGGTGCCCAGCCGCGATGCCATATTGACGTAGTTTTTGTAAACACATCGTGCCATCGATTTCGGCGTTCACTCGGGGAACTTCGTTCAGGCGTGGATAACAGGCCTTGTGAAAAGAAGGACTGAAGACCAGTTTCACGCCGTGCTTTTTTCAAGAACAGGTTCTTTTTGTATTCGTTTCCGCAAGGGTCCATGATCTCTGTCATGTCGACTCTCGTTGTAGGTCGTCCAGCATCGCGGCGCGGGTTCTGGCTTTCTTTTCAGACGCTTTCCGCGATGGTCTGGCGCAGACGGGTCCATCTTGACTGCGCTCCTCGCGGGAGGCGTTCTTGGGGGGCGGAGGCCGCGCGTGGCCGGCGGCGGCTGCGCGGTTTTGCCGCGGTTTGGTCCCCGCGGCGGAAACGGCCTGGCCACGTCTTCCTTCATCACACGTCCGTCCCACGGCCGGTGCCGGTGACCTGATCAACAGGCTTGATGCACTGCTTCGGCCCATGGTCTTTTCTTGCGCGATGGCGCGTCCTTCGACGTCAGCCCGAGGGTGGCGTTGCCCTGGTCGCAACAGAACACCTGGCACCGCCGGCTTGGCTCGGGGTTTGTCAAGCAGGCGGCCTGCCGCTTCGCCCTGGGCTGGATCACCGCCAAGCTTGCGTTTGCTTCGACGGTGCTGCCTCTTCGCGATGTATCTGGGTCAGGTGCCAGAGGCCGGCGCAGGGACTTCGACGCTGACTTGTCGGTGTTCCACTCGCACCAGGCATTTCGTCGCTTCGACGTGATCGCCGACATTTTTGAACCAAGTGCTGACCTGTCGCCTCAGAGACGGATTCGCCAAGTGTGGGGGACCATGACATCGACATCATCCGCGCCATCGCGGGGTTTGACGTCTTCGCCACCGGCATCGACGAATTCGCGCGTCATTCTTGACCGGGCGCGTCCTTCGGAGATATTGGCCAGCAGCCATCAACGCCGACCGGTTTCGCTTCGGCAGCAATGATATCGGCCAGAGTGCCCGCCACGGAGAGGGCACTTCGAGGTGACCTTAATCCGTCTCAAGCTCGCGCAGGAGGCATTTCGTCACTGGACGCTATCGCCGGCTTTTTGACCCATGTCGCCCAACGGTCGCTTCGGTCCACGGATTTCCACCGCAGAAGTAGGGACGCGTACTTTCGCTGTCATGGTTAAGTTCCTTCTGATGGTCAGCGCCATCGTCCACGAGGCCTCTTGTTGTCTTGTGTTGGAGGCAAAGGCCGGTTTGCAGCGAGGCGGAAGTGGCGCGCCCGACCATAGGTCGGACGGGGTGGGTGGCGTCATGCGGCCCCAGAACCCATATCGATGTTGGGTTCGATAAACGGTCAGGCCCCGTTGTTCTTGGGGCTCCTTCTGACACCATACCATTTCCGCATATCTTAAAGCGTTTTCCAGCTCTTTTACCTACGCGGATTGTGGCAGGAACGATAGAAATTTGTTCAAAACGCAGCAAGGTAGATGGTCTCGTCGATGCTCAGCGCGACGCGTTTCCTTCCAGCCAGTCCCCGTTATAAGAACCTTGGCCCGAAACACAATCACGAACGCGTTTTGATCTTGTCATCCTGCGCCCAAGTGTCGTGTCGGAGTTGCCCCTTGTTTGTGCATCGTCCCACAGGACGCGGTGGAAAGCGAGGAACCGGTTTTGTGAACCTTCGGCCTTGGCTGACAGCAGTTTCGTGCGCAGCAGCGATTCGGCGTCATCAGCATCAGCGGCTTGCGGTAGCCTGCGGTGCACTGGCGGCGTAGCCAGGTGGAAGTTAGTTCGCAGGCCGTGGTGCAGTTGCCACGATCCAGTTTGTCGCCACACACTGTCAGGAAGCGTTCCAGAAACGGGCAGAAGAGTGTTTCGGCCTTGGCCCCTTCATAGGCCGTGCGGCATCAGGCAAACGAGGCCGGACATGCGGCACCATTTGCCTTTCGCCTGAGCTGTGAACTGTCGAACATGAATCTGCGCGCCCGTTGGCAAAGTCGCGAACTGGGCTTTCCCCCCCAGGTCAGGGCGTTGGGTATCAGCCAGCCGAGTAGCCCGTATTTCCAAAGCCCAATACCGCGTATTCCGACAGCATGGAAGTCCGAATGACTTCGTATTGCTGCCTGACCTGTCTGCGGATGTGGTTCAGCGGGTAGTAGCCGGTCTTTCGTTTCCTGATTATCAGGGCCGAGTGCCCGAGAGAACGTGGCCACGGGAGGAGTCCTGACCGGAACAGACGTACCTTGTACCCTTCGGTCAGCACAGGACCCAAAGGCCAGCGCCTCGGCGGGCCCAGTCGAAACTGTACCGGAGTGAACATCCTCGGCTTTGGCATCGCAGCAGGCGCGCGACAGTTTTGTGGCAGCGGAACCCGTCCGGTGTGCGGTGGAGCAGCGCCTTGGCCGACAAATCGTCCATGGTTTTCGGGCGCGCAATGGCCGTCCTTGGCCGCGCTGGTATTTCTTTTCTTTCGCCTTAATCGAGGTGCGACCACTTGCCATCCAGCCCAGTCGGCCTTGTTGGGGCGGTATTCTTGGCCGGCCTCGAATTCGGTTGTTCATCTTCGCTTTGGGAAGGCCGGCCCTTCAGTCCTCGATTTCGCCTTCGTGGGATCGAACCGTCCTTGACCCACCGCTCGGTATAGAGGCGTGCAAGCGTGGTCTTTGCTTTTGAATCTTTTTGTACATCACCGGGTTGGTGGAACATCGGCTCGTCCCTTCGTTGTGACCAAAGCGCGGTAGGCGAATGAATGATTCCAGCACCCACGTCTTTTGTGGAAAGACTCTGCGGAATTCGGTGCCACGCGGGCCGGCGTGTACGCACCGCTTCGGGATCGTCCGCCGTTGACGTGAAAATCGGTGCTCGACCACCAGCGCGTTAGAATCGGTGGGGTGAGGGGCTGGAGCGGCTGGAAATCGCGGCGCGGTGGTTAAAGCGATCTGGGTTGTTCACCAACGATATGCTGGTCCCGCCGTGCGGTGACCGCGCAGGAATACCCGACAGCGCGAAACATTCGGCTAGCAACCCCTGACCGGCAAACGCGGCAATCGCCGTGCAGCATATGGGAAGAACGGAGGTGCGTTCCTTGTCGTTCAACTGGTCTGCTTGGCGCGGACCTTGCCCAGAATCAACGGGGTTTGACGCCTCAAGGTGGCGAGGGTTGGTCGGTCAGCGAACAGGTGGACGGTGGTTGCCGTCGAATTCACGGTCAGAGGACTGCGCCCAAGGTGTATTTCCAACATCGCGGACCCACGTACATCATCGGTTTAAAGCTGCCACCTGATTCCGTTAAAGATCGCGCGATAGGGTTCTGCATGAACGTTGCCAGCGACAGACAGACGCCGCGGTGCGGCATACCGTATGGCAACGTCCTGAAAGTGCCCAGCTGACCACCGCGCTTGATGATCTGTTCCATCGCGGGATCAGGGATTTCACGCCATCGAAGGCCGAACGCTGGGTGGCCCATGTATTTTTGACGTGCGAGAATTTCTCGAAGCCTCGGCTTCTTACCAGCTTGTTCAGAATGCCTTGCGGCCATTACGGGTGAACTGGATTTCCTTGCCGTAGCCTTCGATCCGCTCTTTCAGCCAGCGGCCTGTTTCGGGATCTAGAGATGTCCTATGTATTTGCAGCGCGAAGGTGCCGCAGTAGGTGCTTTTGACGATATCGACGAATCTGCTTCATGGTCGCGATCTGCAGGCCAAGCACATTGTTCGATAAGATCGGGCGATCCATGTCCTTGTGGACCAAAGCCATAGGCGGCAGGGTCCAGTTTCCGGGTGGGTGTCGCTGTCCGCGCATGCAGAGCGGTCCAAGGCAGTCGGGCCAAAGTGGCTCACGGATACGGTAGGGGCGCGGATAAGCCATCAAAAACGCGCGGATACTGTCGTAGCGCACGGCAACGTTGCACCTGCGCATCAGACCAGTTCGAATCCCCTTGGAGGACCTTTTTTTCAGTAATCTCTGACCGCGGCTTTTGCTTCGGTCGGGACGGGCCATGGCCGGTCAGCGCGCAGTCAGGTCGTCTTGCCGGCATTGGGGGGCAGTCGCTGCGTGCCCATGACGGCCAGCGGCCCTCGGCCTTCACGTCGGCGTGGTCGTCATCCATTCGCTCGAAGAATGCCTTGCCATGCGCCATCAACCCGCATTGGGGTCGTCTGCCATAGCGGCATACATGGCCTCTAGCGTATTCGCCGTTCTGCCCTCAAGAAAGGAGGTATCGTGGAACTGGGCGTTTTTCGGTTTTGTCTGTCACCATGGCGAAAATACCTCTGATAAGCGCGAACGTTTAAAGTAATACGGTCGGGCCTTGACGACAGCCAGCCCGACATCTGGGCGTTAGCCGTTTGTTGATGGCTTCCTGACGGCTTCGCCAAAGTTGCGGGCTGTCCGCAACACGAATGCTGCTTCTTCATGGCTGCGTCTTTGGATTCCGGCGTGCACACTTTGCCGCCTGCGACGATCCGCAACCGGCGGTGGCCCATGCGGCGGCCGGAGGGGGCTTGTACGGCCCGCGATGAAACGGCTGTTGGCTTCGCAACGGCTTTTTTCTTTTCGTCGGCCAGGAACTTGTGCCGCTTCTTCTTCGGGCGGAACCCGCCCCGATTTCAACACGATCAAATTGATCGACTGTGTCTCTGGATCGGCCAGGAAACATCTTTCGAGGATATCGATTATGCTCGACCCTTTGATGGGGTCGCCGCCGATACCACCGCAGTGGATTGGCCGAGGCCAAGATCGGATGTCTGTTCACACTTTCGTACGTAAGCGTGCCCGAGCGCGAGAACAACCCGACGTGCGCGCCTTTGTGGATGTGGCCGGCATGATGCCCGATTTTGCAGGCGTCAAGCGTGATCGACGCCGGGGCAGTTTGGCCCGATGAGGGCGCGACTTGGACCCTTCGAGCGCGCGCTGACCGCGCATCATGTCCTAGCCGGAGGGATGGCCTTCGGTGATGCAGGATGATCAGTTCCAATCTCGGCGTCGATCGCCTCTGAGATCGAATCCCGCTGCAAAGGGGGCGGGGCCGAAGATGACTGTCGCGTTTGGCTTTCGTGACTGTGGCGGGCTTCCGTGGACAGAGCTTTGAACACGGGCAGGTCCAAAGGTGGTCCTGGCCGCCTTTGCCCGGGGTCACACCCGCCGACCATTTTGGTACAATAGGCGATGGCCTGTTCGTGGTGGAACGTGCCCTGCGAGCCGGTGAGGCCCCTGACAGATTCACTTTGGTGTTGTTTTCGTTTACGAGTACGGCCATTTATGTGCTTTCTTCTCAGTTCAATTCAGTGTTGTGCGCCGGTCTCAGGCGGCGGTGAAGGCGGCCTGCCGCCGCCAATGCGCGCAGTCCGTATGTCAAGATAAATCGCAACGGCGAAACATCAGCGGGATGCCCCAGTTGCCGACTTCCTCGATACGTAGGCAAGGTCGATCGTTTCGCGGCGTAGCGTGATGCCAAAGTTCCAGCTTGCGGGCCAGCCCCTCGGTCAGCTGTAAGACGAACGATGAACAGCAAGGCCGACAGAACAGCCAGCTGCGTTGCGCGCCTTTTAACGCCCACGGTATGAAGCCCCGCGTTTCCGCAGACGCAAACAAGGATCAGACCCGCCAACGATATTGTCCAGCAGAATGATGCCGGCAATGCCCTTTTTTTCCATCAGGCTGAACGCCATCGCTGGAAACTGGCGCGCCTTTCACAGACTTCGTGAACGGCTTTTTATCCAAGTCCCAGCTCGCGGGGCCAGCGTAACAGGCCAGTGAACATCCCCAAAGTACCCACCGCGCGCAACCGATTGGCCCTTTGGCCACAGCGCGAACATATCAAGATGCACAGGCGCATAGCGACACAGACCAGCGTCTCGAACGGGCCGCCTTCGCCAGCCAGGAGCCGCCCTGCAATTGGCAAGGGCCAGCTGCGCGACAGACCGCCATCAATGCTGAAGAACCAGAAGGGGTCATCCAAGACGATGGTTTTGCCACCCAAGACGGTGTTGTTTTGCGGGCTGTAGTCATTGGTTGCCTCGTTCCAGCGGGATCAAGCCGTTCGGACCACCGCGCAAAGGTTTTCGACGCATTGTGCCCCGTCACCGGACCCCCGATTGCACCACCAGCGATTGCGGTTGGGGGTTCAGCGCATGGACGGCAGCGCGATAGTGGCCCCCGTTCCGTGGTGGGGAACCCTGCGGGATGTCTACCAGATGCAGTCAGGTTTTTCCTGTGCCATCCGGTCGTGATCTCCTTAGGTGCGCAGCCTGCGGTTCAGCCCCTCAAAGGACACTTCGCAGCGACGGTGGTGGCCCGCCGTTGCAGCCGCGCCGTTCACCGGGACTGAGGTGCCGTAGGTAAAGGGACGCAGGTCAATAGAAATCGAACCCGCGCCCCTGTGGTGCCAAGCTGTGGCCACGCCGCCGAGCCGTCAGTTCGCGGCTGAAAACAATGGTCTGCAAAGGCTTGGGCCGATGTCCGCCGCGCGCGTTGTCTGTGCCAATAGGCGCTACTGCCGCCCCGATAAGGACAGCTCCAGCAAACGTGAATGGAAAAACAAAAAGCTGAGACGATGCCATCTATCTCAAGCTTTCCAGCCAGTTTTTAGCCCCTTGACCGCTTTTCAGATCTTTTGCGCGCCATCTTTCAGGTTGTGCAGCGATCACGTCCCAAGGGCGGAGTTGTTGATGATGGCTTTGCCTCTTCAACTGGTTCGTCCTTCCAAGACGACAACCACGGAACCTTCAGACGAACTTCTTTTACGGCTGCAACCGACGCCTTATCGGCTGATTGAACCGTCCACAGCGCATGATGCGCCGAAGATGTTCACCAGATACCTTTGACCCTGCGGGTCGGAGGTGATGAATCTTGAAACGCTTCGGTCACTTTTAATCTTTGCGTCGCACCGCCACCAACATCAAGGAAGTTCCGCGGCTCGCAACCGTAGAAGCTTAATGATGTCCATTTAAATTTTTTGGTTTTTTTTTTTGTGCCCCCCGATCGCAAGACCGGCATAACGTTCACCATGCAGCCGATTCACCGTCCAGAGCGATGTAGTGTCAGTCGGTAACTTGGACGCCTGCGAGCTCTTTGGGGTCTTCTTCGGTGGTGTCGCGGAGGTCGGCCAATATCGCCGTGGCGGATACTTGCGTTGCCGTAAAAACTGACTTGGCGTCCCAACTCACTTACACAGGTCGCCGCCGTCGTGACGATCAGCGGTTTGATTTCCAGCATCTCCATAGTCTTTTTCGGACGAAGTGCTTTGAACAGCTGGCCCATCAGGGGGGTTTTTTTTTGGGGTGACCCACCAACTGTTGACCTGCTTGCTTCAAGCCGAGGGCGAAAGCAACGCGACGGCCCGTGGTAGGGCTGGAAGCCCGCGGCCGGGGGGGGTCTACCGAAAAGCTGATGATTTTTTTCAGGAGTGGAACCGCCACTTCTTCGATGTCCCCATGCCGCCCTCGGTGAGCAGACGACACCGTGCGCGACGTCCTGGCGATTCCACCAGCAACGCGAGTACAATTTCGGTTTCGATGCCCGAACCGTCTTCGATGTAGATGCGGTTTGACCTTTTTGCCCGGCGGGGCCGGTCTGGGTGCGTGACCAAAGTGCGGCCTAAGCATTTTCTTGGCTTCTTCGGCGGGCCTTCTTCAACCGATTGGTCAGTCGTACAACCGGCCTTTGTCGCCCAGCGTCGGCTTCTTTGAAAGAACCCTTGCCGCGGCCAACCATGCGTGGATCTGCGCCTTGAACGACCCAATGAGGTCCGTCATCTCGCCCTGCGGCGTTTTTCGCATCTTCTTCCGGCTTTTCACACGACCCGGCCTTCCGATACTGGCGCGCCGTCAGCTACGCAAAAGGGCTTTTGTCCTGAGTATTCAGGATGTTTTTCATAAAAAACGGTCCCGTCTTCTGTTTCCAGTCCTTAATCGCGGTAGTACGATTTGATCTGATCTCGGTAAACAGTTTTTTTCGGAGAAATTACAGGATTATCCAGAGAAAAGCGACATTTGTTGATCAAACAGCAAATTTTCGCGTGTGATCACAAATTACGTCTAACGGTGTAAAATCTGCGAATGTTGCCGATGCAACGCGTGTCGCGCTCGAAAATCCCCAGTTTTAAGGGGCCGAAACGCGAACATAAGTTGTTTTGTTTTGCGACCGACAGGTGTCGTCAGGGGCGTCTTACTTGGGAATCAGTGCCCAGTAATCGAGGTCGAAGCAGGACATCGGGCAATATTTGCCGTCTTCGCCCTTCAGCTTGGAACGGCCTCACCGCTTTTGGTCGCGACCGAACGCAAGCGCAGCGCGCCGACGACAGGTTTGTCGGTATCTGGCTTTGTCCCAGAAACCTCTGGTCCAGGCGCGATTGGTGTCGCCGGAAGCAGGCAAGGGGTTCGCATGGGCCCCGCCGTTCAGCCCGACGACCATCTGCGCATTGGCCAGCCCGTTTTTTGAACGACAACGCAACGGGCCATCGAAATCAAAACGTGCCGCCATAAAATCAGCCGCGAACCCGCAGCGGCGGCGAAGGTGTCAAAGTTGCACTTTCCCGTGTTCTGACCACGAGGCGGTGGCCAGCATGTGTTCAGGCTCTTCGACGTAACGCCGTCCACTGGTGATCCATGCTCGCCCACCCGTATCAGTCGTCCCAATGCGGTGCGCTTCGGCCCGCGAGGGTTACAAGTCAAATTGCCCTGAAATCGAGCGTTTGGGGAATCGAACAAGATCGCAACCCGCCAGCCGCGTCGGGCAGTCGGGCACGACCGTTTTTTCGGGGGCAAGGCGCAAATCGACATCGCGTTTGCGCACCATCACCCAGCGGGACAATCAATCACTTGGTGTCGTTCTGTTAATAGCCGGTGTGCGTACGTAACGACGCCCGGTTTTTCCCGTTGGGTTCTGCTTGAGCCCGATCACTTCGGATATCCGACGCGCAGGTATCGCCGGGCCAGACCGTGCCAGCCAGCGACCCTGCGCATAGCCAAAGGTTGCGACTGCGTTCAGTCGATACCATCAAGGCCCAGTTTCCCCGAACACGAATGGAAAGGTGATCAGTATCGTCAGCGGGCTGGCGGCAGGCCGCAAGCTTTGCGCGCAACTGGTCAGAGAATAAAGCCGCATGACGCGCAGGATATAGTGCGTGGTAATAAAGATGCCCGCTCGCCTCCTTGACGTCGCGGCAAACGCGTGTGCAGTGTCTCGCCGATTTATAGGTCCTCGAAAGCGCCCTTTGTTGGTTTTTGCCTGTGCCATCAAATGCGCCCCTAGTTTTGGTATCCGGCGTGGTAGGTGGCTCGACTTCACTTGGTGACGGCCTGACCGCAGCGCAAATAACATCGCCGCCGCGTCCTCCATGTCTGTTGTGGGCGTGCCGTAAGTTCCCAACCCTTGTTCAGCGCTGGTGGTGACTTTTGTGACAAAGGCGGAAGTGTCCTCTTCGGGACAGGACGATAGAGTTTCATGGGGTTCTTTCAGTAAACTCAGGAAAAGGGAGAGCGCCAAGCAGGTGTGGCATCGCGGTCCACCACAACTCAGCAATCACCCAGCGTTAATCACCAAAAGGCGGATATAGGTAGCCTTGCCCGCAGGCAGGGGGCCGTCCAGTTTGGTTCGGCGCGGTTGAATCAGGATCCGGACCCGCGGCCCAAGCCACATAGAGCCAAACAGCACGATAGACGCAACATCGCCGTTCACTCACAAGTGCGCGAACGGCCCACGATTTTTGACGGCCATCAGCTGCGGGTGGCGGGCTTCGACGCGGGCCATGCCTTGGGCGCCTTGGCGGCGCTGGACCCGTAGACCCAGAATGCCAGCACCATCAACCAGGTTGTTAAGATGCGTCAGGAAGGGCGAGGCCGTCCAGACGGGGAATAAACCCGCCCCGCGGTATCCGATGATGGATCAACACCAACGCCACCACCGATGGCGACAGCGATGATGGCCTTTTGCCCTTTTTACCCATGGCGGCGCGTTGTCCGGCATGAAGCGACGGAAATAATGGGCACCGACCATAAGATCAGACCAAGGATTAAAAGCGCCATCATCAAATTCAGCTCCGTTTGCCGGGCCGCTTTGCGTCCAGTTTGCCAATGTTTCGAAGCGGCGTGGCGACCTGCAGGTTTTCAACAATTCCGCCTCCGTCCACAAACCGCCACAATCCCTGACCCGTCGCTTGCTTTCGCAACGCTGCAATCTGAACGGCGGGCCAGATCGGCCTCGCCTCGGAAGGGGAGAACGCCTCGTTAAGCGACGTCCAGCTGGGCGGGGGTGGATTCAACGTCTTGCGTCAAACCTCCATGTCACGGCCCTGATCACATTCGACGCGGTGACCTTCGGTCCGTCCTTGAAACGCGTATAGACACCATCCAATCCGCGATGCCCGTTGGCTTTGCGGCCAGCAGCACACAGCCAAGCCCGTCATACGGCAAGCCGGTCCGGGCGCCACCGCGGGGTTTTGCAGTCTTTGTTCAGGTCGTGGGTGCCCATTACCTGCACTGCAAAAATTTCGAAAATGCGCGCCGATCGCGGCGGCGTTTCACTAGCGCCGGGCTTTTCCAATCATGCCCAAAAGCGGGGATGTCCACCGGTTATTTCGGCCCAACCGCGTCAGATCGGCAGGGGCTGCCGACTTTGGGGCAAGCAAAATGGCGTCCGCATTCCATGTCGACAGCGGCGCGGGCATCGTGGCCCCCCACTCCGGTGCCAGCCCATTGATTGCGGAATACATTGAAACCGGTGCCATAGCCGCCGTCTTTCACGCCTTGCGAGTGTTTTCACGTGCAGCGGTTTCTCTTCGGGATTACGGCGTCTTCGAGATCAAAGATAATCGCATCGGCTGGCAGTCCGCGGCTTTGTCTAACGCACGGTCCTTGGAGCCGGGATATATAGAACAGAACGCAGGGGCGGGTAATTTTTCGCTTTGCCGAGTCTCCAAGAATAAATGTTGCGTGCAGGTCTGCATTTAGACGAAAACTTCACGCTCAAACACGCCCGCAGCGCAGCGTCGATTTTTTTTGAGGGCTTTAACCTGACCTTCAGCTTTCTGCGCCACAAATGACCCGGCCAGGATCATGAGGGGTGGTCCGTCTTAGGCTGGCGAAATACGCGTGGTGCCACGTGGAAAGGGGCGAGAATGATAAAGTTTTTTATCTCAATCGGGGTGGCGACGGCCGCGGGCGGCGGTGTCGCGTTGACGCAAGATGTGGTCAGCAGCCGTGCTGATGTTACTGCGGAATTGATCGAGGTGACGATTTTCGTTAGAAATTCTTCTCGTATGGATGATCAACAAACAAAGGGGAATGACGCCATTGAATACGTCCATAGCATTAATAAATTTGCGAAAAAGAATGCGGGAGCGTCGGAACGCAATCGCCTGATCTTGGTTGATATCAAACGGAGTGATATCACCCGGAACTTTAAAGAGTATCATCAATGAAACGTATTCCTTGGACAACCGCAAATCTCCTGAGGCTTGACTGGCCCCGTCATTTTGCAGACGCACATTCTTGCTGGTTTGGTACCGTGACAGCGCAAAGAAACTGACCTTCTTCGCGTCCGACCTGATCGGCATGCGCATTCTACAATTCCGAGACGCGATCGAAGCGAACTCCACCATTCGCTGCTGAATCGGCGAAAAAGAATGGGACCAGAACATTGGCGAAAATCAAGATGTTCTTCGGATGCCGAAGCAACGTAAAAGCTTGTTTATTCTTGGCATTGGCGTGCTTCCTCGCAATGGCGAAGCGGACGTAAGCGTTAACATGGGACGATAAATCCGCAATCGTGACCGAGAAGGTGACAATGGCGATCGTTTTCCTCGTCGTCAACCACAACAAAGAGAGCTGAGCAACGCCCCCCGTTCGAACGTATGACCGACGACGCGACATGACAAAGAAGCGAAAGTGACGCTGACGCCGACATGAAGGCCCGATGCTGAAAGTTAAAGAAAGCAAATGTAGAGCAACGCCAATGCTGACGTCGACACCGGACGAAGTTGAAGCAGATGGCCGAACACTGCCAAACAACGAAGCTGAAATGGAAGCAAAAGAAGCTGCGGGCTTGACACTGAAAAGCCGTTGACGAGCAAACCACCCGAGCTCTGAACGAAGAGCGAACACGTGAAAAAGCCGATATGGACCGTCCCATGCTGACAGCCCCAGCGGTTGCGCCGTGAAGGCTATGCCAACGCAACAGTTGACGACCGAATGCGCTGACCGCAGACAAGATCTGGAAGGGTCCTATGTTAACGGTGCTGACGACGAAACCTGTTGGTGAAATTGTGCTTGGTGATGGGTGACAAGGCGAAGTAATAGCCAGGTGTGATCACGTAGGTTGGTTTCCTGGGCATTGGCCAAAAGCCAGGTAGCCGTTACATGGGACAGCTGCAAATCATGAACCAGAACGCTGAAGCGATCGACTTTCCGCCATCTACATCGACAGCAGCGAGAAGCCTCTGGGAAGCACAGCCCGAATACAAAGGCTAAGCTTTCGACCCACGCAATTGAAGGGAAAACGCGAAAGACTGAAGGTGCAAGACCAGAAAAAAAAAAAAAAAAAAGTCGGAAAAAAAAACCAAAAGAAAAAAAAAAAAGTAAGCTTACGTAGGGGGATCAGAACCGAGAAAAAAACCATCTGAAAAAAAAAAAAAAACCTCAGCAATAATTGCTGAAAAGCTGATTCAGACGGGATGTTTCGCAAAGAAACGGTCGTTTTTTATGACGTTCGCGATGGTGACGTGAACGACAGGTTGAACCGCAACTGCACGGTGCGCCGCAATTCGGTATCCGAGGCGAAATGTAACCCTTCGGAGGTATACCACATGGCCAGATCCAAGATCGCGCTTATCGCGCGGGCAAATCGGGGCACGCTTGCCCACCTCGCAAGCAATCAAAGCCACTGGGCGAACGTTGTCCTTCGATAATGCGCCGAAGGCATCCCACAGCGTAAAAGCCCTCGATAATCGCAGAATCAGGCCCATCCGCCAATTCCGACGCGACGATACCG
>Ga0163217_1104783_pt1 | contig 15825 bp, 19 predicted proteins | sample SynspAceP_FD_185933 | JGI IMG/M metagenome (GOLD analysis project Ga0163217, IMG submission 185933) | Saline lake microbial communities from Ace Lake in Antarctica - Synechococcus sp. Ace-P (PacBio error correction) | ecosystem: Environmental > Aquatic > Non-marine Saline and Alkaline > Saline ...
GAACACACCACCCGGGAAACCGTTTAAAAATAATCCCCAAATAAAAAAAAGTCCCCCCTTTGAAGTCCTAACTCACTTCCCCTAAGACAAAATTGCTTTGGCCGATAAGACCGAAAAAAAATCCCCCTCAACAAATAAAGCCAGTGTCCACAATGGCCTGGCCCAGGACTGAAAAATGAAAAAAATCTGATTCTAAACTTGTTCAATTGACAAGATTCAAATCGGACAAATATCCAAATATTCATGTACTTTTTCCATTTAATAGATCAAACACGCACCAGCACTCCATCTACTTCCTTTTAGATATTGTTCAAACGTGGCGTAAGTCATTCTGAATCAAGAGTTTGTCGAAAGCCGGATTTGTTTGGCAAATACCAAAGGCAAAAAAAGGTAATAATAAAAAATTAAAATTCGGAAATCATGGAATCGTTTGAGTATTCGTAAGTTGGAATAATCCAACTCAATCTTTTTTTCCTTAAAATTCAAGAAACACCCTCAACCTCCTACGAAACCCACGATGGTAAGAAGCTTAATTGCAAGCTTGGAAGACGAATCTCCAAAAACACATCTTTGTCAGGCTTAACACAGCGTCGTATTAACATTGTGGAAACTAAACTAAAGGTTTCCTCACCTTATGAGCAGCAATCGCGGTGGGAAACCCGGGTGCTTACTGATCCTATCAGATACCCAAAGACACATACAACTTTTGGGAAAGTAAAAGCATGGTTCCATTCCCCTTTAAGGACATAACGGAAGTGGATATCGCTACTGATCAAACCAGGCCCCGCAGATCTGACTCGGCCAATCAGAACCGAACCAAATTAGATGCATCCGGAGCAAAATAAAACTCCCCCTTTCCAAACCTGGAAATGGATCAATGAAGATTCAAGAATCGCGAAGAAAAGTATCTGATACCCTAAGCACACTGGATCGATCCCCCTCCGAACCGCAAAATAGGCTAAGAAGATCAAAAAAAAAAGCAAATAATGAAACCCCATACTACACACCGCTGGAAATAACTAACCCAAAGCTCAAACGGGAAAACTATCAAAAGACAAACAAATATTCGGCGATACAGAATAATGATTCGATCGAAAAGGAGATGTGATCACGATGCTAAAGAACGGATTACATCTCATTTACCCGTTAAAAACAAAAAACCCAAAACAATAAAATATTTATTTGGAAATCAATAAATCATATAAATACTAAAATCTAAGCTCTTATCTACGGAAATATAACTACATACGAGAGTAAAATCATACTGTTGCAATCTAAGATAATTTTCTAAAAAGTAATAGTCCAAAAGGATATCGCCTCATAATCCACAATTTTGTCAATCCAAATAGCTAACAAAGCCCCCTTATCTTAGGTTGACTGAATCACAACGAAAGACCTTTACATACAATCCCGCAGGCTCGGCAAAAACCTAACCCTACCGGAATACTCAAGCGCACTCGACGGCCACACCTCCAACAGAATGCATTACTTACCAATAAGCACAAAAAATGAAACGAGGAGAACTGAAAAACTACGAAATCAATCAATCCAGCCGAAAAAAATGGATAGGAATGTGGCTTTCCTCCAATAAAACCCCCCCGGAGAGCTTTCACAGCAAACACTAACCCAATCTCAGAGATGGAATCGTAAAGTACGACGAAATTCTCCAAAGTGGCGACTTTTTGCTCGGGGAAGATCATCTAAATGCCCAAGTGAATTTGGAAGGGACAAGACATACGGATCAGGAACGTATAGCAGTCATTGGAAAAATTTTCGGGCACAAAGGGCCCCGTCGATACCTATAGCAAATCAAAAATGGAAAATCCTGGATATCAAGGATATTACGGCTGCCAGCAAAGGATTCAAGAAAGATTTCAAAAAATACACAAATCAAGGATTCTCAGTATAAGAAAATACACCTGCACAGTCATTGTCCAAGACAAAGTAGAAATAGTCAAAACCGGGGCAAAAGGACTTGGAAACACCCACTGCTAAACCATCAAAACCGGGTCTGAATCAATTTTAACAACTCCTAAATTCTGGATAAACGTAATCGGAAGCACCCATCCCGACTACCCCCAACTTAGGCCAAAATAGTACCAAGGCCTGGTACACCAATCTAAAACAGATCATGCATTCAATCTGCTATCATGCCGATTAAATCTAGGACTCAAATCCTTTACGAAATGGAAATACGCTCCACACCCAAAAAACACTAATCTAATATCCGGAATCCCCGAGGAGGCGAACTCACACGATCAAAGGACACAAAACACTCGACAGATCCAACATTAAAAATCACCAAGAAAATGATACCCTCACAGAGAAACGAAACAAACATAAACTACTTAAACGATTTTCAGACACTCGTTTCAAGGAAATTTCAAACACTTTAGAACCACTCCAAAACAAACCAATTATGGCGTGAGTGAAGCACCATCACCTGCGAGAAGAATGAAACAGGGCCACGCAAAGCAGGATAAAGTAGTGGACCGGTACCAATAAAATAACAACAATCCGAAGCCCTCCAAACATCATCAATTTCAACAATACGGTTCAAAGCCCCCAGCCAAGACAGGTTTTAATTCCCTAGATCAGAAACCTCAAAGTCACCAACTTACCCGATCCTTCAAAAATTCTCCAAACAAAGCGAAACTACTTTCAAAAAAATAAAACTATAAATCGATCCAAAAAATACAGGAGGAAGAATTAATATGAATCGTCTATCCAAATGGCCTCCTTGAGGGAACTGCAGATCACGGCAAGTGAGAAATCGGCATTCTAAGCCAGCGAAAATTCAAAAGCAATAGCGATTGTCAATAACCTAGCAGCGAAAATCCAACGATACGTTGAGGCCGACAATCCAGTACTTGAACAAGGGCGCTCGGTCAAAAGCCGATCTCGGCAAACCTTACATAACCACCGGACAAGGTCATAATAAACCATGGTAACTATTGGCGTCTGAATGATCCCGCCATTACCATACTTTTTCGGCTAATCAGATGCCTCGTACTAAAAAACAACAAAAATTTCAAAAAAAGGAGTTCGGGATGCTCAATGGCCTCAGAAGCCGGGAGGATTGAAAAAAGTACTTTAGATGGAACAGGTAAAAGCATACTCCCTCAAAACGAAGACCACCCAATAACAGGCGATAAATGCCCTCAAATGGGAAACAATCCAAACGAAGCCACAGTTCAAAATTCCGAAGGGCAAATGCCACGATCGACGGGATTTCACAAGCAAAAGCTGCAAGGTAGAATCCACCTTCTAAGTTGACAACCTTCGAAATGGTAAGGAATTATTGTCGGGCCATTGAAGATCGGAGAAAAAAACCGGGGCCATATCCCATACCCCTCAAAATGGCAACCGACTCCAACTTACACGGAAGCCACAAGGCTATTAACATAAAAGCATGCACTCAACTCGGGGCAGAAAATCTGGTCATTCCCTATAAAAAAAAATTGGATCAGAATCAATGAAACAAATTTGCACAAGGGAACATCGGCCACACTGACCCACATCAAATGATCAAGCTATTTTACCAAAATCAAAATTAATGGACCCAAAAACACCAAACAAGCATCCATCTAAACCCAGAACTCGCGCCAAAAAATGTTCTATCAACACTTAAGTTACGGGGACCTTTCATTAAAGAAGGGGACACGGCAAAAAGCATTGTTTGGTATTCGGACAATAAATCTAGAGATCTCTGATAAAGTCCCAATGCAAATGCAACAAGTTAATCGAAGAAGTAAAGAAACAAATGTGGATAACAAAAAATCACCTCCTTTACAACCCACTTTGGCTTTCTTGGTCGGTAAAGCGAATCTTTGGCCACAGATCTTCTTCCGAAAAACAAAAAAGGGCCTTGATCCGGGCAATATCAAAGGCGGACAGCCTTAAATCGTGACTTAAAACGTTAAGCCCAAATCCTATCAATCAAGGTCCCCGCGAATAATATGGTATCAACGCTCAGAACCAACCAAAAGGGGCTATTTATATAAAAACTGTTAATTAGAGTAGCAGATTAAAAAAACAAAAAAAAATCCTCGAAATGTTCGGGATCTGCAAAAAGGGCCACATGCCCAAACAGAAGACGATTTACTCACATGAAACCGATACACACACGAACCGAGTAAAACCATTGAGAATTCATGAGGCCGAAAATCGTCCCCAGATGAATACCCGATGAATCAGTATAACCAAAAACCAATCCGGAACAGAGACTTTGATCGGTATTCCGGCGAAAATAACCCAAGATTTCAAAACAATCAGCAACGAAAACATCAACACTACCCAAATCAAGAATAACAGAAACAATTTCCCTGAACCAAAGTCAATTGAGTTATCACAATTCCCCGGTAATCTCATGATTAAACCAGCAGAAATTAAGTCTGCCACTGTCCATCCCTATACCACCAATCTGCACCGGGTGCACCCGATTAATCGAAAATCAGGCGCTGGGAATACCCCCCGAGAAACACATTATCAAATTAAGCGTTCACGAACTGGAAGAAAAGGTTTAAACACACATCACGAATTGGAGCAAAATAGGGAGACAGACTTTAAGGAAAGGTCAAGCAGCTGTTTTCAGACTACAAAGACAATCGGGCCGGACTCCAGTAGAGATCCAACACAGATGCCGGACGAAAACCAGATTAAAACTATCACACCTTTGGAAAAACCAACCAAGCCAATTTGGTTCACTAGAAAATCCACGGGACCTGGAAAAGACGGTTATTGCCTACAACAACCCTCCATCTGCAACCTCCCACAAGTGAAAGAACGACCATGGAATCCCGAAAAATCCCCTCATTCTTTCGAAGCGGTGCGGGAAATCACGAATCACAAAGAAGATCAAGGCTTTTTACCAACCGGCGCTCCAAAAATCCTGACCTCCATCTATAAAAAGGAAAACCATTTACTTTAAATGAAACGAAATCAACGTTGAACCAATCATCCAAAACCATAAGGACAGGTATCAATTACTCCAAAAGCTGGAGAACGACCACTATCCCACTAACGGCAACGATAAACCTAGGCTACATAAAAACAACCTTTGCAACGGTCTACCTTTACAATCTCAAAAAATTGACCAAATGCGAAATTTGTTTCGACAGATCACCACATCGGAGATCTTACCGGCTTTTTCGACAGGATTCCGGAAAATGGGCCTTTGAAGGAAACCGCACAGGGTAACAATCAGCTGAACCCAAATCACTCAAGCCGAGGACATTGCAAATGAGAGAACTTCCGCCACGCGGATTCCAACCCTCAATATTCCAAGCATGATGCCATTCAAGAGCAAAAACCTCGATCATTCTATACTTCTATTCGGCTTGGCCATAGCGGAATTCACAAGATAACACGGCCGGATCAAAACAAAAAAAGAGCCGGAATACACAAGGGGATAGGACAAAAGGGAAAAAAATATACAAGACAAAGACCCGAACCATCACACAAAAAAACCGAAGGCCAGCGCTGAAAGATTAGGGGAATAAAATAACGGTACTTCCTTCCCTCGCCACTTCCTGAGGTCACTTAAAGTCATTTCCCAACGCAAATCAAAAACCAAGAAAAGAGGAAACACAGCGGTTTAAAATTGGCCCACCTCAGCAGAGATTTATCAGATTCAACGAAAAATAAAACCCTACGAAAAGGGCAATTTCGGAAAGACAAAATGGACATTCCCCCCTCAACCATCGAAACAAGCATCGGAATTTAATAAGGAAACCGGGAAAGAAAAAATGCAAACTGCAATCGCTCAACTTCAAAAATTGCCAGACGAATTGGAGGAAGCTTCGCCCAAAAATGATCCACGGGAAAAAGAAAAATAAACAGCAGGGTACAATCAACACCGCCCCTAATCAAACGTTCCTTAAAGAACAACCAATAGCAAAATGCCGTAACCAAAATTACAAGTAGACAGGGATAAAAAACCCCAAACCGCATGATCGGGGACAAAACCCAGAAACAGCCGCCAGCCAACCATATGCTATCACAGCCACAAACCGAAAAACACCTACCCCAACCAGCATCTTAATCCAGAGATAGACATTTAACCTACCAGCAAAATGCCTATAAAACAGATATGAAATTACGAAACCAGATAATAGACAAACTCACCACTAGATATTATAACCCAATCCGTTACCAACGAAGAAAAAATGTATGGGTCCTTATAAAATCGGATAAAGAAGATTAAGCAAGAATTGCGCTTTATAAATGAACCACTCATACCAAGTCGTTTAAACAATCCTGCTAAGGACAGAAAACCATGACAATAAAAATGTCACAGAATGTTGGCGATTATGTTACTAAAAAAACCAAAACGCAAACAAAAACCTAGAAAGCATATCACAAAAACCAGAAGCCAATAGCCAAGAGCTAAATTCTGTAAATGGAACTTATTGACAAGTAAAACGAAACACCACTCCGCTAAACAACAGACGAGTATACCAATGAGAAAGATCTGCTACAAAGACCAATTCGCACAAATCGGATAATCTTTACACAACCGTAGTGAACAATCAACACTGCAAAAGTATTCAAAAAAAATCCTACAAAAACAAAGGAAAAACAGCTAAACCGGATCAGAGACCCATTCCGAGGTTCATGGAATTGACGAAAAAACGTATCCAGACATACACCCTTTATCCAATTTAAACAACCACATTAGGCACAAAACCAAAAAGTAGATCCACAGCCTGGCCAACCAAACATCTCCAGACACAACACAAAACCTGTAGCAACGTAATATCCACCCGAAGGAAACTTTCCTTCACTCCAATACCCGACCAAGCTAGCAAAGGAAACCGGGCAATCCTACCGGAACTCCATTGGATCAAACGAAAGTAAATTGTAATTCCAATCTCGTAACTCACTCAAACCGTAGTCCAAAAGGCAGAACAATCCAATTAGCGGACAAACAAATTTGGTTCCCTTAGAATAAAACCGATTAAATAGAGCAAAAAAAGAGAGGTTGGAATCCAAGCTCCAAAAAATCTCCAAAAAACCGAAAGAAATACTCCCACTGCACTTCTGCCATGGTATCCATTCCACAGAAACCAATCAATAACTAGAAATCAATCTTCCCGTTTTATACGAGAAAAAAATCAAATGATTCCAGCTATTACGAGAATACGCCGGGACAATGATTTTCACTCATTGCAAAGAAACAACACACCAATGGACATTCATACCCGGCAACCGTTGAAAGCCAATTCAGGAAATGCCCAGTTTTTCCAAAACTCTTATATAGTAACGCACTATGAACCAAAATAAAGCGAACTGGTACGAGTCCGAAGAAACAGCCCTCAAGTTAAAATTTCTTGCAAGCAATAAATTTGGCGCGCCACTCAGAATTTTCTTTCAGAACACTATAATACCAATGAGCTAAATCAAAGGACTTTTGAACACCCACCCAAAACCACAAGCCCAACCCGTCACAATTACTGAAAAACATTAACATCAGTCAAAAAAGGAAAATAAAAAGAGAAAGCATCAAGCACTGAAAAAAAACAGCCCAGTCGTGCAAATCAATTAAGGAAAACGAACTTAATGGGCAAGAACAATCACATCGGAAACACGAAATCACGGGGGACCAATCAACTTATTGACCTAACACATAAATAAGATTAAAGCACGGGAAGAATCAAGTACGAAAACTACACAATCAACCGCCTAAGCTGCCACGCATTTCCAAAGGATCATAGGGCCATAACGCTGTTCGGAAAATATATGAAGCAAATCCAAAACACCTACCAACAAAAACAAAACTGAAAGGATTTTGCAGCATTAGCCAGTCAACACTCATAAATCAACAAATTCTAACCAATGTTAATCCGCATGCAACCAATCATCGAATCCGACACTGAACTACCATTAAACCGCAGTGAAGGAAACTTAGTCCGACAGCTATCGACCAGCCTAAAATCAGCTAAACACGATAACAACCCACGAACCGAAGAGCCAATGGTGGATCAATAAAAGATCAGCCCCGACTAAGAAAATGTCATGGAATACACACCAACAGTGGGTAAGCCTTCAAAATATTTGGACAAAACAAATCAAAGGGAATCACGGAATCACTACAAACAGTGGAAAATGAACTTCGACTAACCCCAAGGAATCGGGCAGGACCAAAGGCTACAAAGCTTGACGGTCCCAAAAAAGTAGGTGCTGGTTACCGGTTAAAGCCAATCCAGCAACCAAATGAAAATTTGGATTCAAGGCGGACAAGAAGTTTCCAATTGACAACCTCCAATGAAAGCTAAATCAATTAGTAAAGCCGTTTTAAAAAAAAATTAGGGAAGGTTGAGCTAGAATCAAACAAATCCCTAAAGTCATAAACGCCCAAACCCCCACTCAAAAAAATTCATCAATGACGCTCCGGATTCAGAGAATGATAAAATCGTATGATCCTCCAGAAACACGTAACAATAATCAGCAAATCAGCGTCCACCAATCTTATCGGAAATACAACACACCCTCGAAAAAGAATCGAATAATTCTCATCCAACCACCCCAAGGGAAGACGGCCAAAAACCAACGGAAGGATATAATTGCCAATGATCAATTCAAAATTTCACTCACAGTTCGAACCAAAAAAGGAATGAATACTATTGCTATATGTACTTAAAATGAGCGAGTTGGTTGGTTAAAAAAAGGGAACTAACACTACAGATAATCCCTATATCCAGAAAAGACTATCACAGGAAAAAGATTCAAAGAAAATCCCACAAAAACGAAAAAATTAATCGAACATTGATTAAATAACTTGACCAAATAGGTGCCACCTTCGATAGAAACACTACTATCCTCAAGAGAAATATGCTTTCACAACAATGGGTCCCTAAAGACTCAAAACATATTTAAGTTCCTTCCCTGAAAGATTTAGACATAATCGGGAAAAATCTTGTGGGAGGTTTAAATCCAAATCTAAAGTACAGAATCAATAATAGGCTACCGAGAAAGTTGCCATACCGACCCAACGGCCACATCAAAGAACTATGAAAGCCTACGACTCTGAATAACGAACTGGTAAAAAGGCAACAAAAATTAAAAGCAGGGAAACAACCTCAATCAAACATAATTATCAAAAAAATCTTTTAAAACAGACAAAAAGGCAATTCTGAAAGCACGATCAACCTAAAAAAAGACCATGGGGACAACCACTGGAAGTAAGCAACTCAAAGACAAGGTGTTGGGTAAATAGGGAACATGGTTAATTAAAAAGAAAGATCAAGGGATCATCCACTGTCCTTTGCCAAGCCATAGGAAAGCGAGAAACTCCAAATAAAATGGAACGATTGAAAAAAAAAGATTTCACAAGATCCAGGACCGCTCACTTCCCTATCTGGCAACCCCCAATCGACACACGCCCATAGCCATCTGAGGGGGCCACGCGCGGCCAAGCGGAAACAGACAGGATAAGTACCCATGCATTAACACATAAAAGTCGCTTGGTCCTTACGCAATCCGTGATACAAAAAAAAAAAAACCAACGACAAGCATCCCAAGCGAACCAGAACGTGAATCCTTCTGGAACAGGTCATCCCAAATCTTCCGAACGCCCTCGAAAATCCACCCGCCAAAATCTCCCCGAACCCAAAGTCTTCACCTAAACCATCAAAACCGCCTCCAAGCTAACTAAACAAAAATTAAAAAAAAAATAAAACCCAAGAGAGAAAACCACTGCAACCCCGGACCAAGAAACCTGACTTGAACATAACCCAACTAATACTCCCCATCAAGTCATACAAACCGACACCATCAACACCACTTTCGCCATCACAGACAATCAATTCAAGAATAAGCAAGCCTGGAAAAACCTCGAAATCACCAACAAAATTCCAAAACCTAATTACAAAATAGTCCACTCACACATCTACACAAGCTAAAACGTTCGAAACAAAATAACCCAACCACACCCAACTGACAAAAAAATATACTTACAATAACCGACTCTTGTGCCAAAAACTATACCACCAAATAATCAAACAAAAATCCCACACAAAACGAAAAACAATAAATTCTTCCTTGTCAATCGGTACAAAATCCAAAACAAACACCAACCACGACCTCAAAAAGCCACACACCAGCTAAACATCACCCACAGATGATTTTTTATATTAAGTAATTTGGTAATATCTTACCACTCGCAAAGAATGGATTCAAAATAAGAATGGCAATAGCCCAGCTGCTTCCGAAAAAACACTAGCAACACTAACTGAGAATCAGTTCTCTTTATTGTAAAGCCCTAAAATCAATACACAGAAAGCACAACAAACCGCCGAAAGTTTCACGGCCCGACACTTGACAGCCGACCAACCACACCAGGACGAGTGATCCCTGACGATCAAGGTAATAACGCCCTAACCCGGAAGCGTTAAACAACATTAAAACGATCAATAACAAAGGTACAGCAACCGACTTCTCGTATGATCGCTCCACAATTCACAATAAAATCTAGTCCAAACGGGCTAATGATTTGGGTACATGCACTCAGCACATGTGACGAAAAGCAGCGGCGTGTGCAGTTCACCCAATGGGAGCATGGGCACTTTTGGATATGATGCCACTAGTTAATGAGGAAAGAAAAAACTACGGCCGGACGAACTCGAAACTCGCTCACCCATCCCCAACCAAACAAAAACAAAAAAACACCCATCCCCAACAACAACAAGAGAAAAAAAAAAGCGCCGACCCCCCACCACCAAAATAGCCCGCACCTCGCAACACCCACCACCCAAACCCACCAAAACCCCTCTCCACACTCATAGCCCTCAACCCAAGCCACCAAATGAACTCCCCCAAAAACCCACCCCGCACCTCGCACCATGCAAGCCACATCACCAAAATCCACCGCCAACACGCACCAACACCAATACAATCCATCACAGCCACCGACAACCCGCCTACCGCACATACACACCTACCTCACCCTCGCCAAAGGCCGAAACTCCAATCATCCTATCACCCATCAACCCCGACCCTACCACAACCCACGAAACCCGGCATAGGACCCCACTACCACATCGCATCACCACAAACACTCCCGACCACCTTTAACCAACCGGAGGAAATCCCCATCATGTTCCAAAAGCCAACACAAACACACGCTCATTACCTGAACCACACAAACATCACTAATCCCTCCATAAGCGCATCCAAAACCGCAACGTCAACAGCCTCCGCCATAAAACCAAAAACAGAAAGAATACCCAAACCAAACGCCCACATTCCCGGCACAACAAAATCCCAAAAACTGACAAAAACACCCAAAAAAGTAACAAGCTACCCGTAAACTAATCCATGAACAAGTTACGAGGAATAACCATAAAACAAGCAACCTTCCTCCGGCAGCAAGCACCTCAATCGAAACCAAAAAAAAACCCCACCTCCAAAACAAAAATAACGCACAACGATTTCGACCTCCAAAACCCCCCCAACCCTGAGGAAAACCGAACACCAACGGCGACAAAACAAAGCTAAAACGGAAGCCCCAAAATCGGAACTGACTTGAGCCAAAAAAAATGGAAGATAACACCGATTCAAAAACAGATACCAACGCAATTTTGCAAACCATCTAAAAACCTCAAGTAAACCCGATAACCTCTATAAAATAATCAAATAAAAATAAACAACAAAACTCATGATTCAAAACAAAAACAACCATAAAAAAACAGGAAACCAACCCTACCTAAAAACGTTCCAAACGCACAGCAGACGAACAAAAAGAACGAAGGCCACGATCAAACCCAAAAAAAATTACAACGAAACCAACGCTCCTCGAAGCAAACCCCCTTAAATATAACACCGAAGCACCAAAAGACAAAACCCATATAACAATACAACCGCCTCAATCATACCCAGCCTCCCGCCCGCCTCACTGCCCCCATTCGTCTCCCCACTAACAAAAAGGGGCACGGCACACAAAACCCAACCTCCAACGCAAATACCGGATTCCGCCTAACCTTAAGCCTTGAAAAGACACAAGGAAGATCGAACCCTTCCACAAATCAACCAATCCAATAATAACCACCCAACCCTTGCCAACTCCCACCTCATCCAATTACACATTTTTATCAGCCATCACGAACCACACCAATCCTTGCCACAAAAAAAACACTTCCTCAAATCAGTGGCATCATCCAGCAACTGTCTCCTCTACCATCGTCATATTCAATCGGAAACTCCATATTCTATCTGCCCGGCCCAAAGACAAACCCATTACGATAAACACATTTCTCTAGAATCTACCCTCAATAAGATTCAACCAATCCCACAAAATTCCACCCGATAATATCATAAAATCCTTTCAAAACTTAAATATCATTGTGAGTTCCAGGACCATTGTGAACTTCTGCATAATAGCTGAATTCATCGAATGGCACCAATATTTCATTATCAATCCCAAATGCTCCTAACCATTCGGTTTTGATCTTCTACTTGAAAAAAATCCCCTATCCGGACCGCTTTCACATGAAATAGATCTCCATAAATTAACCCTTCCTACAACCAAAAACCAATCGGGGCCCTCCAATTTAAGCACCAAAACATAGCAAAATAGTACCACTCCTTTTGGTTTGGAACGAATAAAATTAACGAACCAACTGACAATTTATCCTCGGTTTGGCAAAGCTCCCCCTTGGAAGACTCGAAAACCGTATCTCAAGGCGGTAATTCAATCAATGGGACCTGAATCGCAATATTTTACGTTTCGGCAAAACATCACAAGAACTACACCCGCACGACGCACAAACAATTTTGAATTATCATCAAAAATTAAATAAAGAATAGTTGGAAAACTAGGCCAAACCAATCCCTAAACTTTTTAAAAAACCGGCTCACCTAGGAATAGACTGGGCAATAATACCCAAATGAAAAACTTCGCCCGCCGGAATACCAAAAAAACTTCCATCAAACGGTTGCTCGATTTTGCATTTCACACAAACCACCACCATCACTTTCCTTGGACACACTCTCAACCTTTCACGGCCACAACCCCATCGGCTTCCAGCCGGAATCCAATTTCCACCTTGTATGAGACGGATCTCCAGTGACCCGATCTTCATTCAAACAAAGCATACCCACGAATCGGGCTACATTCACAAACGACATTCCCCATTAGCTCCCCATCTTAATGGATCCACATTAGAACCATCAACCTCGGATTCGAATGTTAGTTCAACTCGATTTTCAAAGGACGGATCCATAGCGCCGTCAATAGCTACTCGGACAAGTAATACCTCCACCTCGCAGTATCCCAACGGGTACTTTCCATTCGGCAGAATTACCGCCCGATTAGGACTGCAAGCCGAAAAAACTACCATTTCAGAATTTCGACTTCCAAATGATGACCTGGCAAACTCCCTCGCCCCAAACCCTCCCCACGGTTTTATTTGGTGTCAGTATCTGGCATTCATCACCCTATATTTTCCGAAACAGCCGTATAATCGGCCCTACTGAATCATTTGGCAATGGGCCGGAAAACCTACAGCCCGCTTGATTGAGTACGCCCGATACTAAAACTCTCGCATGCCCCACTAATCAAATCCAAAACCTTCTAAATAGGTGAGTCAATCCACCGGACGATCACAGCTCTTCCCGATCGCTGACATCACCGCATATCCGATGCTCTTGCCCAAAATAAAAGCTCATTCCATCCAATTATCTGCACACTGGCGCCTCTCCCAACGTTTATTTCCAATAACTTGACGCTTCTCCGCTTTACTTACTATAATTTGGACTGATAAGTACCTCTTCAAAATAAATGACGGGCTCGGGGTGATTGGCTGGCGCCTGTTCCAAAGGTTCCCATTCAAACTTACACATCATACTAAACTAAGTGCCTCTAAAAAATTTAACCTAAGCCTGCCAACTTATACTGCAGAAATTTAAGGAAGGCTCGGTTCCCGCAAAAACCATCCGATACATCCCGCACAAAGGGAGCTCTCCAAAAATGCCTTCCAACATAATAACAAAGCCATCTTCCAAACTGGCATATCTATGGCATCAAAAAACGGACGGCAGAATCGCTCCAGTCGTACTCGAATTCTCTTCAAACGGGCCGTAAAATCCAATCCGCATCCATCGAAAAAAAAACCTAGCGCGAGCGTAAACCTGGAAATCTCACTCTGGAATTCAAATCCCCCCAAAAAACACCAGCCAGCATTTCTACCGGGGGGGCCCATCACATGGGAAATCTTCGAGACCATAGGATACCAAAAAGCCAAATAGCAAAAGACAACATATTGGAGAATATCGAGCCATGGGATCAAACCAAAAAACACCTCCTCTTCGAAATCATATTCCAAATAACTGCCATATCCTACAAAAAGGCCAACCAAAATACCTGCTAGTCGCAAATTGATTCATCATACCTTTTGACTCGGGGTATGATCTACCGGACATCTGGCCCAACCCCCAAAATAAATTACCATTCTACATAGATCGTAGATTGCGGGTTCCTTTGACATAGGGACCTCCGCGGAGGGCTGCCCAACAGCCAAAGGTTTCCCCAGGAGGGAATAACTACGCGCCCTCATTAATACGAAATCATCTTTCCTCGAGACGGGTGGAGTTGCAGACTTCGCGGGCGCAATCTAACATTTCGGTCTCCTGCCCGCTCACGGATAGATGAAAACACCAAAAACCCATCGTCCCCCCATACAAATACAACCTTCGGTCAAATCCAAATAACCCCGGAAGACAGCACCTCTAAACGGAACTTCAGCATAATTCCTGAACTTATCCATAAAATTCTTTGGAACAAATCTGAAATCGATTGGAATGATCACCTCCAAACCGGGTTCATAGTAAAGGGATAATCCCACCTATAGGCGAAATTCGATCTTTACTAAGCCAACAATCCATCTCCACTGGAAAACCCAACCGCCACGCAATTGTTAAAAGAAATGAAAGTTTCAGTTCCTCCGCCAATAAAAAGTAACATCCCCATTATCAAATACTATAGCTCCATGGGCTCATGGGAGCCCTCACCAAGTATTTGAATCTCTTCCTCAGTTATAGCAAAAAGGCTTTCGCTTCTTTTCCATACACCCACAAACCACGCAACAACAATACATACAATAGCACAATTCTCAATGTCAATAGTTATTTCAAATACCAAAAAAAAAACACTTGCTTCAAACGACATTGGGGTATGAGTGTTCATTCCAAAACAAAGGGCGCAATCCCTGCCCTTAAACCTTATCCTACCCCCACAATCCCCCTATAAGACAATACCACATTCTCAACTTCATGGTCAAACGGAACTTCGGTTTAAAAACCACCAAAATGATGGATCCTTCCCAAGTCCACTGCGAATCCCCGTAACATCACCCAATTCCCTGTTTTATAGAGGCAAATTTCCTGCTGAAGATAGGAAGAAATCTCCTCAAACATCTCCTGAGATTAAAACGGGGCGGCGGATAAGTTTTCCAGTTCGGCCTGATAGATTAAGCCATAAAACATGTTGCAGGCGGCCTGGGGTTCCGGATTACTCCCACAAATAGCGAAGCTACACAAAGTCTATTACCTTCCGACTGAATCTATAGTCAACCGACCATCTCATCACACGTCAAAAGGATCCTTCAAGGAAACTGTTGACTCCAAGCGTGTGATGCTAAACCCTGCGGGAATTTCTCTTTCCCAGAATCCACACAAATGGGCCGAAGCTTCATCAACTCAAATACTTGCAAATATTTCTAAGCAACATTCGACGATGCCATCGCCCATTCATTCGTACGGGGGCTTCTCCTCCAAATGAAAAACTTCCGGAAAGCGTTCGGATGGGGGCTGAAACCAAATCTCTCAATC
>Ga0163217_1107475_pt1 | contig 15823 bp, 14 predicted proteins | sample SynspAceP_FD_185933 | JGI IMG/M metagenome (GOLD analysis project Ga0163217, IMG submission 185933) | Saline lake microbial communities from Ace Lake in Antarctica - Synechococcus sp. Ace-P (PacBio error correction) | ecosystem: Environmental > Aquatic > Non-marine Saline and Alkaline > Saline ...
CACCAAAGGAGAAGAAAAAAAAAAGGAAAGAAAATCCCGGGGTCCCCCCCTCTCTCAAAGCAAGTTTTTTCGAAAGTTGGGCCAAGCCCCCCCTTTTTGGGGAAACAGCGGCAACCCGAATGTTGCCGACTTTGGCCCCTTCAATGGTTGGCTCGCCCAGGGGGGATTTTTGGGCCAGAAGGGCGCCGTCGAAACGAGAAAATCTCATCCCACTTTGGGCCTTTTCCCTGATTTTCTGCCCGGAGGCGGAAAAGCCCGGTTCAAAGCGCGAGGAGGCCAGGGCGTTCCGCCGCAATACCCTCTCTTGTCAGCAGGAGGGTGAACCACGACCTGCCAATCCGTCGAAAGGCGACGGCCAAGGAAATGGTTTCCACGACCTTTTTGACTCCTGCTTTGGCGTCGGGCCAGCACTTTGCCTTTGCAAGGTTTACCTTTTCCAGAGAGCCGGGTTCTGGCCGTCCCGGTGAACCCCATTGGCAGCAAGCCCCAGTCCCAGAACGCGTGCTTCCCTATCCGCTTGCCCGACCTCGTCGCCGCCTCGCGCGTCTTTGTTCCGTCCCAGATGGGCCGTGGAGGATGGGCCAGCACATCTTCGGTCGCAACCTTGTTCGGACCGCTTCTCGCCAATGAAGGGTATGGCAATGTTCTTGAGGGTGTCGCCAAACTGCGCGAGGTGCTTGGGATTTGCTTCAGCTCGCTTCTGAAGCTTGTCCCAGATAGTAAAGCGCTCGAATGGCCTCAAAGCAAGAAGTCAACACGTGGCCTTCTCTCGCCTGCGCCGCTGCCCCGCGCTTCCTTCCGCTCCTCGCAGGATCGTCCCGACGGCGATCTTCTTTCTCATTCTTCGCCGTGCTAGGTCGCCGCCTTACAGCGAAGCGCAAGACATCTCTGACGCTCCGAGGTCCGATATTGCCGCCGTTTTGCCATTTCCATTACCCGCAGGATCCATGATCTTGCTATCCCGTGTCGGCAATGTTGTAGGTAAAGACCTCTGGACCCCGCCAACGCATGGGCGCCCAGGCGTCCCGCGAGACGCTTCAACCTCTATCACCCTGAGCTCGCTGCTCGCTTGGGGGCATTCTTAACGCACCATCCTTGCCACTATAAAATCCATCTCTCACCTACTTCAGTCTGCAAGCTCCTGCAATCTCTGATTTTGGCTAAAGCGGCCCTTAAAACAAGGATCTATTGCGGTCTCTTTCTGCTCATGCCTCAATAGTGACGAACTTGAAAAAGGCCGGACTTCGTCTCCGCCATCCATCCTTTTTTGTTGATTTGAATTGGGCCCGCTTCAAGCGGCCTTTTTCTTTGTTTTTGTCACGGCTTGATGTCGCCTTACTGTCGCCTCGATCCTTTCGGTACCGTGTCTGGCAATTCTTTCCTTGAGTGGTATGGAATGTCCGCACCATCTAATATCTTGGCCTTATCCAGACAAATTGGCCAAGACGCTGGTTGAGAGTTTCGCGGTAGGCGGCATGCGATAGTGGGCTCTATCTGGGGGGTGGCCCTCAGGTGCGCGACGGCTGGATCGTGCGTGTGGTCGTTCAACGGTTTAGGGAAGAATAAGAAAGGCGCATCCCTGAGCACGGACTTTGGCCTGGGCGGCGCGGATATTCGTCACGTCAACCAAGAGCGTGAGCGGGTGCAGGACACGGTAGCATTAAACGGAACACCAGAATTCAACATAAGGCCGGTGGATTGCAGAAATTTGGTTCGCAATCGCGCAGGGCGGCACTGCGGGACAAAGACCTGTTGCGCAAGGTGGCATTTCGGCGGTCTCACAGGGGGTGATAATGGTAACTATATATACACCACGTAATCATAAGTTACATAAGAATCGTCAGAAGGATTTTACGCACAAGACGCCTTTGACGTTTGGGTGCGCCCTTCTGTTTCAGACAAATCTAGCAGGATCCAATGCCCCAAATGCCCCCCAAGCGCAGTCCAAGCTGCGGTATTCGCAAAATCCCTGAAACTTGCCTGGCTAAGCCGGGGTCGCAATCGCCAAGCTTTATTCACCACCGCCAGTTGTGGCCGATTCCAAATGGCGCGCTGCGCGTCCAACCTTCAATACATGGCCGGACCAATTTCCAGGAACAACCTTCGATTGATATTGCTTCCGCTTTTCGTCAATGGCGGCTACGACGTGAATCGCTTTTCAGGAATTGTGGAGCGAGGCCTATTTGACCGGATTGCAACAACGTCTGCGCGATGCAAAGGACTTGAAGAAGTATACCTATGTAAAAAGGGAGGATTACTGAATTCTCAGCCGCCCTGGAGGGCGTCAACCGGGACCAATTCTATGGGCGATTCCAGTCGCCTATCAGATAACTGACGGTAGCAATGCGATTCTCCCGAACCCGTCCTTTGGGTCTGTTCACCTCGATTATCGTGATATCTCTGTGCGACGCTTGACCGAAGTAGAGGGCCTCGCTGATGGGCGAAGTCGACCAATCGCTCAGTTTTGTGCTCGTGGTGCGACTATAACGCGGGCGGACACCTCGGAGCGTGGGCTCAATCGGGCGAGCCCAGAAGCTTATCTCCAGAAACTACTTGCGCTTTCGGGCAACAGTTTTCTACGGCACTTTGCTTGAGCAGTACGCCGTTGAATCAGGGGCGATGACACAGTTCATCTCCGAGCAACAGCGGCAGAACCTCGGCGCCTTGCCGAACATTTTCCCGTACGCATCTTCGCAGCGAGATGTATCCGATCAAGACAACTGCCTGTCACGAGTGATAAGAATGAGCACGACTTCATCCTTTTGAGACAGAAGCGCAGCGCGAGCCGTTCGCCCCCTCACATTTTAGCCCGATGGCAGCACGACCTGGACCTCGGTTGAAGAGGATCATAAGCACACGTTTGGCCGAGCTGGATCGCGGAGCGAATTTGAAATCATTTCATGGTGTTCGCCCTTTGGCAATATGGTGGGCAAATCGTTTAATCAGGAAGATGATGAGGCAGGCGTTTTGGGACCAGACTGCCGTAACTGCCGACGGCAAGGTATTCGGATACGAGTCGTTGCCCATAATCTTGCTTGGATTGGGCCCAAACTGGAATAACGGAAGCTGGACGAAAACGATGACGAAGTAACCCGTCTCGTGTCGGAGCGGAGGGACGCCGCTGTCCTTCGACAGAGCGAAGGAGAATCTACCTGACGCCACAACATGCGTAAAGATGTTTATCTGGGTCAGGTTTCTGGAATGCTGAAGGAAATCCCACTCCTCGATTGGCTCAAGCGAAAGTGAAAAGAGACCTTGTTTGGAACTGGTGGGACAAGCGGATGCCCGTCTTGCCAAGCTGTCCCAGCGACTATATGCAATCGACGCAACCACAGCTTATCTCCGAACACTTGTCAAAGATGGCGGACGGTGCGCGTTGACGCAGGGATGCACAGCATTGGCAGCTGTCGGCCTGCGACATTGCGGCCTCGACACGGCGGACTTCGCAGTCACCGGGCACGCAAATGGCGACTTAGACGGTGAGGTCAGCCTAGAGGGTACGAAGGGCCGGCTGCTCGACATCCCGGGCCCGGTACGACGGTCGCCGCGCTCAAGGAGATTTCGGGCACTGGCGCGCATTTTGAAAAGCGCGGGGATCGGCACGCTCACTTGGAGGCAATAACAGCTATACTGGGCGCAAACTCTTGTGTTCGGATGGGCTTTTGCTCGTCAACGGGTCGATCGCCCAATCTTCGGGCGTTAGGCCTCAATGTATGAGCGCGACATCGTGGTCGTGGTACGGTCAGCTCCACTGACAGTAGGCAGCGGCGCAATTTGGCCGAGGCAACACGTATGCGGCACGTTAAATATTGAGGCGGATTTGACCATAGATGCTGGCGCACTCTTCGAGTCGAAGTGAATGCCAGCGGGATTCCGACGTCGTCACGGCGACAGAAGATATCACAATCGGTGGCGGAACAGCGCGTGGCGCTGCCGCAGCTTGGCGACTACGCCCGCCACTCACTGACTATGTCATTTAACAGTCTTGGTGGCGCTGTATCAGGTCAATCTTGACACGTGTGGACGTCCCCTCGGCTGCGTTTTCCTCCGACGCAGCCTGGAGCTATGGGGTGCAAGATGTCTTCCGTTGAGCCTTGAGCTAATGACACAGCCTTTGATCAGGTCCGAGCGAACTAACGGCAAAATCGGGGGGCCACGGCGGCTGGCGTGAAAGCCTCGCTTCGGCAACGGCCTCTTTGGAATAAGGCGGTGATGCTTTGATGCGTGCGGCTGCGGAACGCAAGCTTCGCACGCTCTTCGGGTGAAATCTACGCCGCCAGCATGACGGCCTCGCAGATCAGTGGAAACGACTTGCGTTCGCTGCATTGTCGCACTGCGCGTTATAAGGGCGGTGACGCGACTTCATCTGGATGCCAAAGCTATGGTGGGCCAACCCAGTTCGACGGGCGAAGAAACGCGTGAACCTAAACCATCTCTTTGGGACACTTGTTGGATCAACGGAGCACTTTGGCAGTCGAATGGTCTAGGCGCGATGCTTGGCTTGGAAAGGGTTCCGCCAGTTTAAGATGGCGCACGCGATACATCGGAAAAGCAATTCACCAACCTTGGCTTTTGTTGGCGGGCCGCGAAATTTTCCGGCGCGGCCCGTAATAACAGCTGGGGCGACGTGGACCCCAGCGAAATGACAGCACGCGGCGTCTTTTTTGCAGAACTTTTCTGATCTCTGACAATCAAGCTACGGCCGCGGACACAACGCCAAATCTTTGCCGAGGCGTCCTATGATTCGCGTGGGAACTCGGTCCTTCAACCCTACGGTAAGCATCCGCCACGTTCGCCGTTAATACGACGCCGGCTTCGGAAAACGGCAATGAATGCTGCGCTGAAACGTTCGAGGCAATAAATTTTGATGCGACGTGGGCAATCTGCGGCCTGCGGGGGCAAGATGCAACCTCTCCGGAGGTGGCGACCCCCATCCGCTCTTCGGGCGTGCAGCGTGGCGGCATGTCTTTTTGATGCGAAGCGCCACAAAGCGGCATGGCGTTTATCGGGCGGCGATGCGTACTGTCAGCGCACCAATGTTGCCAAAGACGTGTTCGAAGTGGAACCTTTCAGTCGGTATCGACCTGACGCGAGCCACGGCGCTGACGGTTGGCTACACGGGTGAATTTGGTGATGCGGGGCCGTAGCGGTTAACCTTGCAGCCAGTCTGCAAGTGAAAATTCTTGATCTATCACAAAGCAATATAACGAGGCCGCGACAGAAACCTGTCGCGGCCTTTTGATTGAAAATGAACGGTCTGCAGGCGATAAACCTGAAGACAAGGTTTGAGATTGGGTGCCCACTGCATGGACGGTGAAGACAAAAGAAGCCATCAGACAGCGCCTGTTATTGAAACAACTTGAAGGCTCAGCGCTACATATCACTGGATCAGGTGGCGAGCCGGTTTTTGCCGTGACCCACCAAACCGCACGCCGCGACATCATGGAACTGGAGAGCCGGTGGCAAACTGCGGCGTCTCACGTGGGCGGCGAGATGAATTTTCGAATTCCGTTGAACCAAGCGAGTTACGTAATCGCGCATCCCGCAAACGCAACAGGCCAAGGAGTCAGATTGGCAAATGTGTGGCGGACCTTGTCGAGGACGGCGCGTCGCTCTTTCTTGACACGGGGTAACCACCTGCGAGGGCCGTGCGCGTGCTCCTTGTACGACGTCGCAACCTGCGCGTGGTCAGCTATAGCTTGCGTATCCGCCGCCCTAACCTCATTGAAGTGACTGATTTCCACCAATCGGCCGTCCCGCGGGGGCTGTTGTGCGTCAAGTAGAATGGCGGCATTTTTCCAAGAGCAGTCGCAGTCCCATTCATATCCACGGGTTTCAAGTTCGCTTGGGCAACCTGTCAGTCTCCGGCGTCCGACGAACGACGGTGGTCTTGGCGACGATGATCAAAAGAGCCGGGTTTAGAGACGGTGCGCTCAGCCATGAGACGATCGCAAAAGTCTTCGCTTGCCGGGACAGCAGCAAGTTCGGCGCATCGCGGTTTGTGAATCTCGCTCACTTGTCGACGTTTCGATTTCTGGTATCTGACGCACCATCCCTCCCGCCGCCATCGGCAGCGGCAGTCGCCAGAGGCGCTTTGACGTTTCATCAAGTGGGGTGAGCCTTGGCCCGCGGGTTCAGGCGCAATCCGCACGCATCTTGCCGCTAAATTCGCACCCGTCCGTTTCAGTCCCAGAGTCAGTCCTCCTTTGGTGCCGTTGCTATCAAAGGAGGGTAATGAACCGCGGCGGTACAGGTGCCCTGTTTCTTGGCCTCGGTTTGCGCAGGGGGCCGTTCAAATTCGCCGATATTGAGCCAAAATCTGAACAGCTTCAGTGAATTCAGGACCGCAAAAATCGGACGCTTCGGGGCTAACGGATCGGCCTTCAAAACGCCCAATGGCGCTTGCGCATTCGGAAAAAGCCGGGGCCGGTATGCCGTCCTCTTGCCTTGGCTAGATCAACAAGTGCCTGAATCAATGGATGAACGGGCAGGCAACATCTTCTTGCTATCAGGCTATTCGAGGGCGCCACAGTAAAGCTGGTGGATGGTATTTTGGCGGCGAAAGCCCAAGGGTCTTTGCCAGTGCCTGATACGTGACCGGACGCGCGTTCCTGTGCATCTTACAAAGGGATCCGCTTATACGTTGTGGTTAAACATCATCAGGGCCTTTCACGGGCGTGATTCTGAGGCAAGCTGTTTCTATGGGCGGCCGCCTGTCTTCAGTCTACGTCGCATTGATTGCTGCTGTGCAAACATCGCGCAGTCCGGCCAGACCCTTTCCTTGCCAAGGCCCGCGTTTCTGAATGAAATGTCCACAATCGGCCCTAGCGCGTAAACGGCAAAGTCATCAAACGTAGCGCGTTCGTAGATCGCCCGCGTGGGTGGCGGGCAGAGACGGCGTCCCCGCTAGCGGAAAAGCTGGGAACGTGCCTTGGGCGTGTTGCGGACCGGTTGTCTGCGGTTGGATGGCAAAAGGCCGCTGATCGAGCGCGCCGCCATTCGACGACGGAATGGCCGCAGGTCGTGGTAAAGCGCATCAGAAGCGGCATTGTGCCATAGTTTCACAGACAATCTGGTCCGTAGTCTCTTGCGCAGCTTGTCGGAATATCGGTCCGATGATCGCGCGCAGCCGGTTGCCGTCTTTGACGAACCGCCGCGCAGCCGTTTGTGACGTGAAAAGTCCCACCTCATCACGTTGCAGATTGCGAATGTAGGGCCACAAGGTTCATCGCCCATGACTTCGGGTGCAAAGGTGCCGGTCTGGGGTCATGAATTTCGACGGTGCAAGCCGCGTCGAACGGCCATCTGGCGGCTTGCACCCGCTGTTGGTCGCCCGCTTGTCGTAGATCACACCAGGGATCCAGCCGGTTTACATCCCGATAATATAAATCCCAGGCTGATACGACGTTGATCTGGCGTGTCCCCTTCATAGAGGGTGGTGTTGGCCAGCGCCGGTGGCAATGATCACCGCGTCAGGGCTTTCGGCCAGCACGTCCCGCTGCTCGGCATATAGATTATAGCGCAGGTCAACGCCGCCAGCTTCGCAATTGTGCAACGCGCCAGTCGACGATCTGCATCATCTCGGCCCTGTCGCTTTGGTGCGCCCCGTCAAAAGGAGCTTGCCGCGCCGGGGCGGTGGCGCCTTCGAGCACAGCAACGCTCAATGCCCGCGCGCGCTGGCACGCGTGCGGCTTCCCAACCCCGCGGGGGCCCGCACCGACGATAGACGACTTGCGACGGTCGGCAGCGGTTGATGATGTGGGACAGGGAAAGCCTCCCGGCCTGTCGCCGGGGGTGTGGATACACAGGGCTTGCCCCTGATAGATAACGGTCAAGCAGTATTTCGCCCCGCCAAAGGGCGGAATATATGTTCAACGGCCCTCCTCGATCTTGCGCACAATATGAGGGTCGGCCATATGCGCGCGGGTCCATGCCACCATGTCCACGCCAAGCCCGCGAGGCGAATGGCGTTGCCGCGCGGGTCGCGACATCCTGATCTTGGCGGCAATGGGCAAGGTCGGCATGCCCGTCGCGCGCCGGACCTCTCCGGCGAAATCCAGCATGCGGCGCCGAGGGCATGCCCTGGATCGGGATGACATCCGGTCATCCGCCGGACGGTATGGATACGGACTCGGATGACAATTCAGCAAATCGGACCTGCCCCTGTATCACGCACAGTTTTGAAATTTCGATCCCTTCTTCGGCGGTGATGCCGCCCGCCTTGAACTTCGTCGCGGTATAGGCGGATGCAACATAAATTCCGGCCGACACGTTTGCGCACGCGTCAGCACATCGTCGTAATAGCGAAGCCGGTTTTTCCAGCGTTCCGCCGCCGTAGGACGCTAAGCTTGTTTCGACAGTGGAGAACAGAACTGGTCCATCAGATGGCCCGTAGGCCTGAAATTTTTCGATCCGTCCATGCCACGGCCTGCATCCGTTCGGCAGCGGTCCGCATCCGGTCTTCGATCACGCGCTCGATATCAATTCCTCCATCATCTTGGGAAAAGGCGCGGCTGTGCGGGTTCACGGTCTGGGCCTGCGAAATCGAGGGCAGCAATCCCTTTGTTCCAGTTGGTGCGCGCGTTCCCAGAATGCGTAAGCTGGATCATCGACCGCGCAGCCGTGTTTCGTGCAGGGGCATCGGTCAGTCGCGGATCCAAGGCACGAACTCGTCGCGATAGGCGAGATATTGTTGAAACCGGCGGCTGTCGCGGCTGACTGGCAGCGGAGCCAGCGTCATTGCCCAACGCTAACCCGCCCTTCGCGTTCTCTCTCGTGATACGAGGCGAATCATCGGGCCTTTGGCGCCATGCCGTCCTCGGTAGGCCGGTTCGTGGCTTGTGGTCATAACCCGGTTTTCAGCGTCAGTGCTTGAGCCGTAATAGGGCTGAAAGCAGCGGGTCGGTGGTGAACGTGGGTCTTTCATGGCGGGGACTTTCTTAGCAATCTGAGGGATGAATGTCGTCCAGCGGGGGCGCTGACACAGGGAAGGATGAAACCGCGGTCGCATCTCGCGCTGGCGAGCCGCTTCGTGGGCCCATGACGACCTCGCCCGCGTGTTTTGAACGTTTTGCAGGTGCCGCACATGCCCCGCGTGCGCAAGAAGAGGCAAGTGGCAGCCTGCCTGCTTGAGTGCAGCAAGGATCGTGGTGGTTTTTCAGCACATTCGAACGCGTGGCCCGTCCGCGCAAAGGTCACGGTCCGGGCGGCGTAATCACCCCCTTGCCAAGACCTGGGTGGGGGGGCGGGAAATCAAGCTTTCCTCGCCGTAGCGTCATCCGGGGACGCCCTGCGGCCTGTGCAGCGGCCGCGCACCATTCCATGAAAGGCCTGGGCCCGCCAACATAGCACTGTGGCGCCGTTGCGAGTCGGCATGACACGGGTCCAGAACATCGGCATCAGGAAACGCAATGCCGCCCGGCCGCGGGTGTCGTGGGAGATGCACCAACCGGGGCAGCCGGCGATCGCGAGACCGTCAAGCTCGGCCAGCCGCACACAAGGTCCTGCGGCGTCGGACACGACCTCACAGCACGACATCCAACGGTCCAACCCCCGGTCAGCGGCGGGTGCGCAAGGATGACAAGACAATCGCGTGTGATACCACTGCCAGCCGGCCATCAGCGCAAATAGGCCGACCCGTGCCAAGTGGCCGGTCCAAAGCGGCCAGACCGGGCCGAGGGCTTCTATCTCTGCGCCCGGCACCAGCATCTCGTGAAGCCCTGCGCGCAACCGGTCCCCTGCCTGTCGCTTGATCGTGATCTCTATCCCCGCCGTCGCGCGCGCAGACGAGGGCGATGGTATACAACCGCTCTAAATTCGACCCTACTGGGCGTATTCAATTGCGAAACGTCATGGAACATGACCGGAGGCGTGTTCGATCCGGCTGCCCGTCCTGCGGCGGTCAGAAAGTAAACTGCGCAGTCCGCTGTTTTCGTCCCAGACCGGCGCGCAACACCACGGCGTCGCCCCAGCCGTCAGGGGCGAACCGCGCGCCACCGCCGTGCACCCCAATCTCGAGATCTACCCGGCATCGTTCTCGTACCCGCTTGCCCGCATACGGGCGACGTACCAGCCGGCGAATTCGTCAGCGCACGCTCGGTGTAGCGGCGAAATTAGGGCCGGGGCCGATACCCGGGCGAGCATGCACCCGATGGGCCAGCCCGACCAGATTGCGCGTCTTCGTTTGCATTCGTTTGTTTTCCAGACCGCGGTAAGCGTTCAAGGTCGTACAGTCCTCGCCTCAGACTGCGTCCTGCATGGACCAGCCACTTTGTGCGCACCACATGTCCTGTCCTAGGCCCTAGCGGAAGGCGGGTGAAGACGACGGCATGACCTCAGACATCACCGTGGCTTCCAGGAGTTGACCCCACCAGATGTACATCGCCCCATCCACGGTCTGTGCCGCCCTGGCCCAAAGGTCTTGCAGGCGGCGCGGTGTCCGGTGTCTGGCTTTTCGACAAGCCTGCGATAATCAAGCGCTGCGTGCGGAAGTTGGTGGCCAGCCGACGGTATGCTCTACCGCCTCGGAAGGGCATATCCCTCGTTCGCGCCAGTATTTTTCATAGCTGGCATAGGCGTCCAGAAGCGCAATTCGCCTCTGGCCTTTTCGGGTATCGGTCAGCCCCTCGGATCAACCGAAATCCGCGGCGTGGAAGGACGGCTGAGCTGGGAATCGGGCTTCGACGCGCAATGGTAGCACTCGCGTTGGTTCATCCATCGTCCACGCCTTCCAGTTCCCTTCCTCGGATGAGGTCCTGTTCAAAGGCGACCTTGGCGTTGCGAGATCATCAGGCTGCCAGACGCGGTTCAACCCACCGCCGCCAATGCGCGATAATCTTTTCGGGGGGATCATCCGAAAGACAGGCATATAAAAAGCCCCCCTATCATCGCGCGAGGCGACGGGCTGGGTGATGGAGGGACCGGTCGAAAATTCGATGCCCATATGCGGTGCCACGCGCCAGCGCCCGTCCAAAGATCGTAGGTCCTTTGGTGATAGGGGCAGCACGAGCGCTTTGCCACACCGACCGGCCCGGTGGCACCAGACGCCGCACCGCGATGCGCGCACACGTTGTGAAAGGCGCGCAGCATGCTCGTCGTCATCGCGCAGCGATCACGATCGATACAGGCCCGTATCGACGGCCATGACATCGCCCGCTTCGGGGGCACCATCACAGTCACGCCCCACGGCAATCCCATGGCCGCCGAATATCGCGTCGCAATCCGCCTGCCAAACCCGCTGCCCGACGTAATACAAGAGCCGCGGGAAGGCCTATGGCCCGCACGGCGTGAAAAGGAGCAGGGCAGCGATATCTGCGCTGCGGGGGGAACCATGGTTCCAGCATTACATGCGTCCACGGCGTCACGGCGCGCCGCGTTGCGGGTTTTCGTGTGTGGCCTATGCCTGCGCTTGACGGGGAAACCGAACAAACCGCACAAATGCACGCCAATCCATACGGTCCAAGTTATGGATCGCATGTCGTTTTTCGGAGACGTGCCAATGCCCCATCCCATCCGCGCAGTGTGCCTTCCCTACCGCGCTTGTGGCATCTCGCAAGCGGCAGGCGACGTGAAATGCTTTAACGCAGAGCGGCGGCAGAGCTTGGGCGTAAAAGCCCAGGCCGCCGTCAGCCGCCAGATCGCCGCGCTCGCGACGAACTTCTTGGCCTCGGGCGCTGTTCGATGCCGCGCGGAACCGTCGCGTCCGGCCTGACCGTCGGTGGCAAATCGCTCATGATGGTGTGAAGGCGGGTTCCGACGGGATCCGCCCGATGCCTTGCCACGAACTGCGCACACCGCACATCGATTTGACCGTCACGTGTTCCGTCGCGTTTGCGCATTTCCCGCCTTTGCCGATCTTGTCCTCCTTCCGTGCAACGCGCCGCAGATCGGTGTACGGTCATTTCAGAGGATGATTGGCGCGCCCCGCTTGACTCGACGATCGACATGGCCATCCGGTATGGTTAGGCCCCGTTTGACGCATGTCCGCATCGTCGGATGCTGCGAGAAAACGGTCGTGCCGGTGTGCGCCCCCGAGATTCGCGGCACGGCTTGGCCGGGGTCTCGATCTGAACCGACGCTGATGCACCAGAAGGATGTGGCGCTGGATCGAAAGCGGACGCGCGGAGCCAAGCTGGCCAACTGGTCGAATCGGTTGTCCGCGGCTCGACGTGAACCAAGCCCTCTGGTCAAAGCAGGTTAACTTTAACAGCTATTCGACGCGGCCTATGCGCCTATGGCAGGAACGGGCGTTACTTTTGGCTGGACACGGCCTTCTGGACGCCCCCCTTCCGGATGGCCGTCTGGTTGAACTGGAGCTGCCCCGCCCTTAGAACCGGAACGACGCCACTATGCTCTCGTGCCTGAACGGGGCCGACCCTCGGTTTCTGTGGACCGCCTTTGTGCCCTGGTTCAGTGAGGACGCGTCAATAGACGTTGGCCATCGATAACCGCCTTTCGCTTTGACCGGTAACGGCGGGCTCGAACCGTTGAGTATATGCGGGTGCCGCGCACGGCTCGGGGGCTACGGCGTAATAACGTCTGGGACAGTCGGTCTGCGAGGTTTTGGCGAGATGATATCTATTTCTCTTGCGGGGATGAGGTATAAGGGCGGCGCGCGAGGAAGCACGTGGTCCCGTTTGTGCCATCGGCGCAGCCTTGGAAGGGGTAGAACCATCATGCCACGTGCCCTGTGCGGCGGAACAATGCGGGGGGCGATGGCGTCAGCGGCGCGGAAGGGGCTTGGTCGGGCGCGGTTGCGAGAGTTCGATGCTGCCAAACAGGCCGCGACCCTCGGATTCGCCACGTGAGGGTGATCTTTGAAACGGGCGGCAGCGCGGCGGTGCAGTTTGCGCCCCCAGCTCGGGACACGGCGAGCAGATTCACATCATTTTCCAATGACCGCTCTGCACAGCCAACCGCGCCGGCGCGTGGCGATGGCGTGCGACATATATTGGTGTTGCCCGTTCCACAGCTTACCCGGCTGCCCTGTTCATGACGGATGCTCACCTTTTTTGCCGCGGCCATGACGGCGGCGATGGCGCTCGATCAACTGCCCCAAACTCCTTGGCGTGGTGGTGATGTCGGCGGCAATGCCTTCTTGCTCTAGTGCGAACAACGTGCCGTGCGCCCCAATGCCGCACATCACTCTCGTCGCTGATGTAAAGCACAGCCATGCGCGTCGCATATTCTCGCGGAACTGCGTTGAGAAATATCCGGAAGGGCGGCTTGGAACCGAGCGACGGCGCCCCCGACGATAGGCTCTTGCCACAAAGGCCATCAAGGTTTTTCAGGCCCTAGGGCGCGATCTCGGCGTCAGCAGGTTGGGCCTGCGCAGGGCGAAATCGCCCTCGATTCGCCCTCGTTCGCATGCGTAGTCATAGGCCGCATCCGATATGGCCTGACGTCCGATCAATAGGGGCGCCGAACGGGTGGCGGCGTCCGGCGTGCCCCCTGTGGCCAGCGGCGGCCGCGTGTTTCCGTGATAGCTGGGCTTGGCGCGCGATAACCTTGCTGCGTCGCGGTTGTCGCCGCGTTCCACGTGGTACTGGCGGGCAAGCTTAAGCGCGGCTCCATCCGCTCGGACCCGCCTGCCCAGAACATCACTGCGGCCCTGACCGGTGCCACTCGGGGCGCGGTCGATCAGCAAATTTGGCGAGGATCTTCGCAGGTGGGTTGGGTAAAAGGCCCCTGTAGCGCAAAGGCAAGCGTGTCGACCTGCGCCTTGATGGCGGCCGCCCGAACGGTGGCGGTGATCATGGCCAAGGCGGACAACCGCAGCCCCGCCCCAGGCGTCCCAGATACCGCTTGCCGGTGTCATCGACTCAGATTAATCTGCCCTTGGGCGGAAACGATACGGGGGAGATCGGCGTTAAGCGATCACGGTGGAACAGGTTGCCTCATCGGGGGGGCCACTGGTTGAGAGACTGCAATTGCTTAGGCCGCATTCTCACCCATGCCTCAACGATCTTCTTCGCGGAAACGAGGGCACGGCACCCCGCGACAGCAGGTCTTGTGGCTTGGTCCACATTGCTTTCTGCCGTGAACGGAGTTTAAATAGTCCAGTCAGCCCGACATATCTCAAGGGCTGCCCTTTTTGAGAGATGGAAACCAATGAAAGCGCCAAGAACATTGCGAAATCAATCGGCGCGGGGCCGATGGCGTAATCTATACGGTCAAGGAATTGGACTCAAGAGCGAACGCCGGCCTGTGCCTGTCGATCTACGACAGAAGAGCAAGCAGATGGGCGCGGGGAATGCGTATCGGTCGGGCCATGAACGCCGGATTACATGTACTTGTAACGCGTTCAGCCGCGCGAGATCCCCCGTCAACTCCGCGTCTAGTCACAATGGTTGCATGAACAGGACGACGACGCCTGCCGCGGCTTTGGGGCTGACGCGGCGCCGAGATTGACCGCCGCGCGACTTTTACCCACGGGTGTTGCATGGGTGCGCTTCTTTAGTGAATTCGTTTTGCTTATATCGTCGCGAGGCGGGGGCGCACGCGGGGCATGACATACGGCCTTTAATTCCACGTCACGAGGTGAAGATATCGAACCGCTGCAAACGGGCGCGCGTCTGCACTTCACAGCCGCCGCGAACAGTCAGGACAGCGGAGTTTGAACGGTGGTCATCGCGACAGGCCATGACCTGCCCCGCGTCTCCGCATATTGGCGGAGGCTCGATCTTGGTGTCGCCTTGGCCCCTATAACCAACATCACCGGCACTTCCCGCCGGAGCGATTGGCAATCCTCGGTCGTCCTTGTCGGCGATTGATGTGATTGTGAACGCTAGGCCAAACCCCGGGACCTTCATTCATAAAAGGCGACGGATGTGCGCTGGTTCCCAAACTGATAGCAACGTGCCCGCTGATCAACGATGCGTATCGCAAAAAGGCATCATGCAGAGCGGACTTCTCTACACTCCCTATCCTACGCGCCGTGCGCCATATCAACTCGCACCGCAGGCGGTAGAAGGCAGAGAATTGCCATCAAGGGCAGACGGGCTGGCTGCACACGCGGTGTTTGATCTGCTGATAGGCAGAAGCTGAATCGCCGATGCCCCCGAGTAATAGGTCGAAACACTTGGCCCAGGGGCAGGACGATGGTGATGGCTTTGCCGACAGCCTATTTCGATTTTCACCGTGTGACGATGGGGGGGCTTCGGGGCGTTGCGCGATTACGCGTGGGAACAGCAGAGCGGATGCTACGAATGCCCGCACAAGGGAGAGGAGCCCAGCACGATATGTCTTTGCTGCGCGGCACGAGAACTGTTGGACCTGATCTTGAAACCATCCTGCGCACGGGCGAAGACCCTGCGCGCGTTCTATTGACAAGCGAAATGCCCCGGTCTGTGGTGATTGCTATTGCCGCGATCTCCGCCATATTTTCGGTCAAGACGGGTGTTGGGGCGCTGTAATGTCGGGTTGTGCTGCGGAATCGTGCCTACGGGCGAGGAAGCTTCGTTCCGCAACACCCAAGCCGGGGGCGTCTGCGCGCAAACGCTGGAGGACGCGAGCTACGCTTTGACGCGATGATCGACGCACGCGGCAGGCCGGCACGCACTTCTGGCAAGCTGGCCTTTCGCCGCGTTGAACCAAGGGCTGTTCGACCAGGACAATCTGAAATCCCCGCTTCCGGCTGGATGTGCCACGCGCAGGATCGCGGCGCAATCTTTGCCCTCGCGATGCCGCACAATCCCTGACGCCAGCAATCCGTTCTCCAAGCCTGCCAGACTGTCGCCGAGCTGGCCCCAGGTCGCGGTGCAGGACATGTTCGAGGATGCGGGGGCTGCGGCTTAGGGCCGCGCTGCCCGCCCGGCTGGCACAT
>Ga0163217_1008987_pt1 | contig 15821 bp, 25 predicted proteins | sample SynspAceP_FD_185933 | JGI IMG/M metagenome (GOLD analysis project Ga0163217, IMG submission 185933) | Saline lake microbial communities from Ace Lake in Antarctica - Synechococcus sp. Ace-P (PacBio error correction) | ecosystem: Environmental > Aquatic > Non-marine Saline and Alkaline > Saline ...
AAGAGAGAGATGGCCCTTATGGCTGGGGTCAACTATGCCGCGCCTGGATAGCCCACGGTGGTGGGGGTAAGTGGGGTACAAGCCCTGAAAACGTTCTTCGTCGGTATCCTGGGTAAAACGCCAGCCTGATACCTGCCCGGCGTCACGTTACTACTTTCCCTGATTGAAACACTGGGGGACCCCTGCCAGCGCTTTCCAAAGCCAATAAGCGCCTACTCTGGCTGATCTGCGCCAATACGCCCCAGAATCAGCCAGGGCAGTTTTTGAAACCTGCCACGTCAGCCCCTGAATAGCCGGGCAAACCACAATCAACTTCCAGATCTGGCGGTTTTCCTTTCCTCCTGCCCTCGGTTCGATCGACAGGGATGACTCAATGGCCCCCTGCCAAAATGCTTGTGCATAAAGGCCCGCCGCCAGCATCGCTTATCCGCGCGTGGGCCCCCAGCACATCGACCAACTGGATGTGATCATCGGCAAATCACAGCCCAAAAAAAATCAACCCCCCGAAATGGCATAATACCGCCAGAAATCCAGTTGAAGGCAGCGCGAACACAAGCCTGCCCACCACTACCCTGCCGCCCAGGGTTCCTGAAATTGGCCGGCCCAACTCTGCCCCAGCCCGCCCATGAAAAGGCCGCAGAGGCCCCTTGATCGGCCGGCGCTCTGCTCGTGCCCCCTTCAACGCCCTGCTGTCCTGCTGAGCCATGCCGCGTAAATTCAGTCACCCTGCGCTGCACTGATGCGGCTTGGCCAGCCCGCGCCATCAGCCGCACACTTCGATCAACCGCCGCGCATCAAAATCTCCCGCCGCTTTCCTCGGCAGACGGGCGCCGCCACTGCTGCGCCCTTGCCCCGGCGTCAGTGTAAATCAACTGCTCCAGCGCCAGGGCGCTGCAATACCTTTGCGAAATACCCGTGCGGCTGAATTGCCAAAATACCTCAAGCCAGCGCATCTTTTCAGCAAAGCGCGCGCCGGGGCCTGAAGCCGATGCCTCAATTCCACCGCGTCACTGATCGCGCGTAAATCTTCTCATGATGGCTGCGCCTTTTGAGTCAAGAGCTTGGCCTGATCACCATGGCGGGATCAGTATCTGCCTTTGCAACGGCAGACGTTGAAACCGGCCTTCCTTTCCATCAAATGGGTGTTCCTCTCTGTTACGGGGTTAAATGAAAACAAATAAGCTGACCTTATTTGTATACGCACAAGCCACGCCTGCAACGATGACATATCGCAACTGCTTTGGTGCCTGGCGCTTCGGACGCCTGGCTCAGCTCTGCGCCTATATTAGCCTCCTGCTTGCATACAGCCCCATCTCGCCGGCCCTGCTGGCTTTGGTTAAAAAACGTGTCCTTGTACGCGGCAAGCGAAGCGCAACCGGCGCTTTCGCTTGTGGTCCGCACAGCGGGACTCTACATTGCCTTCTTATAGCCCCACCCACCCGCCATCGAGACCAACCATGAAAAAACACTTTTCCGCAGCGCTCTGCCTGCAACTCTGCCTGTTGGGCAGGTTTTTGCCTGGCAGAAAGAAGAGCGCAAACCCCGACGGACATTCCTCCGACGGGCCTCTGATTGGTGGCGGCACCATGGAGCGTGACGCTGGCACCTGGCTTAACGAACTGAGCCCGAGTGGAACATCCAGCTATACGAGCGCATGACGGCATCGCACAAGGAAAGCTCCCACGGCTGGAACAACGCCGAGCACGGGCACGCCGCCTTCTGTGAGATGAATTACACCGCGGCAGATGACGAAAGGCAACATCGACCTTGCCCGCGCCATCAACGTCAACGAGCAAGTTCGAGATTTCCCCGCCAGTTCTGGGCCATCCAGGTTGAGCGCGGGCGTGCTGAATGAATCCTTCCAGCTTAATCGCGAATGTGGCCCCATGAAAGCGTGGTCTGGGGCCAGGAAGAATATCCGAGTTTTTCTGACTGAGCGCTAAACGCGCAGAATGTCACAAAGAACCCGCTGTACGTCGGCAATGCAGTTCACTGGAAGACGCGCGCCACCCATTGCGAATGGATGCCGCGGTCATGCCGGCCGCGATGACAAACACGCCGGGCGGGGAGCACCGTAGCGGCGACCGCGCATGGACCTGGGCACCGAAGTCCGATTGGGGCACACTCCACGCGGCAACTGGGCGAGCACCTGGCCAGCCAAGCGAACGTGACGCTGACCACCAGCACGGAAGTACTGGGCTGGAACGCAATGAACGACAACACCTGGCGCATCACCGATGGCGAACATCGACAGCGGCCCCCCCCCCCCGGGGAAAAACCAGCGTGGCAACAGCCGCTATGTGTTCCAACGGCGGCTGGCGGGCGCAGCCTTGCTTGTTTGCTGCAGGAATCCGGCATTCCCGAGGCCAGCATAGCTGGCCTTCCCGGTAGGCGGGTCTTTCCTGTAATACCACCAACCCTGAAGTGGTCGCGCGCCATACCGCCAAGGTTTACGGCCTGGCCGCCGAAGGTGCGCCACCATGGTCCGTTCCGCACCTTGACCTGCGTTACCCTGGATGGCAACCCACCCTGTTTCTTCGGGCCCTTCGCGAGACCTTCTCTACAGTTTTCTGAAAGAAGGCTCCTGGAAGAGCGATCTGTTCAGCTCCATGACCTTCAGCAACGTCTGGCCGATGCTGCAGTAGCTGTTGGCAACCTGGGTCTGGTCAATTAATCGGTGGGCGAAGTGCTGTCGATCGCGATGATCCGCTGGAATTCGCTGGCGCGAGTATTACCCTGAAGCCAACCCGGCACTGGGATTATGTTGGACCGAAACGGTCAGCGCGTGCAGATCATCAAGAAAACGCGAAGAACGGCGCACCTTGCAGTTCGGTATCTGAAGTCGTGGTTTTCCGAAAAGACGGCAGCATGTCGACTCTGCTTTGGTGCTTCGCCGGGTGCGTTCCACTGCCCCGCCGATCAAATGCTGAACCTGTGAAAGCGCGTGTTCCCCGAGCAGGTAGCCGCGCTGAATGGCAGGCCAAGCCAAGGAATCATCCCCTCCTACGACAGAAGCTGGCTGGAAAACCCGGCGGCTGCTGCGCGAAGTACGCCTGAATACCTCCCGCGTAACTGCAGCTTGAAAGGCCAGGAATGCATTCGTGCGCGCCAACCTTGCCAGGCGAAGACAGCCCGAAGCCCGAACAAAACGAAGAGCAGACCGGAGAGCCTCTAAAGGCGCTCACTGCCGAAGCAACAAAAAAGGCTTTTTGCCCCGCTGCGGGCAAGCCCTCTGGCGGTACACCTCACCCGCCATACCTCCCTTTACTATCCGGTGCTGATGACGCGTGAGATGTGAAGAACCGGCCATGCCCGAGGGAAATCGTTTTCGATACTCCACGTGATGGCAAACCCCGCCAATACCAAAAGAATGGATCGACGATCCATCCGCAGAACGAAGACGATAAACCAACGCGCGCTAGCCGCTGGCCACAGCCTTCCGCTCGTCAGATCCCCGCTATATCTCCATTCCAGTTATAACCATAGGCCGATCAAGATTTACCGCATGAAGCCGTGCAGGTACGACTAACCCGGCTTCGCGCCCCGGTGGGTAACCGGCCGTGCTTTACAAGAATGGAAGGTAATGCGTGATTGATTCAAGCAGGTGCAACAAAGCCTATCCGCGTAGGAGGCCGGTCAGTGCTGCGCTGCAAACCGACCGGAATCCTGCGATCGCCCGGGGCGAAGTGTTTACGTATCGTCCGGCCACTCCGGTGCCGGCAAGAGCACCCTGCTGCGCCTGAATCAACCGTCTGGAGGAACCATCCGGCCGGCAGTATCGTTATCGACGTGAAGAACGTTACCCATTTGGACGCCCAAGGGCCTGCGCGCGTTTCGTCCCGCCAGGCGGCATGATCTTTTCCCAGGCATTTCAATCTGCTGTCGTCCAAGACCGTGGCCGACAACGTCGCCTTGCCCCTGAAGCTGGCCGGCGAGCTGAGCGAGCCGAAATCAACAACCCGCGTACCGAGTTGCTGGTGCGCGTTGGCCTGACCGAGCACGCCAAACAAGTCCCCGCGCAATTGTCCCGGGGCCAGAAGCAGCGTGTCCGGCATTGCCCGCGCGCTGTCGACCAACCCCAAGGTGCTGCTTCTGCGACGAAAGCCACCAGCGCGCTGGACCCGCAAACCACCGCCCGGTAATGCAGTTGCTGCCCCAGATCAACCGCGAGCTGAACCTGACCATCGTGCTGATTCCACCCCATGGAAATGGAACGTGGTACGCCGCGTCTGTGATCGCGTTTGCGGTGATGGATCCGGGGTGATTGTCGAGCTGGGCCGCGTGGACCGAGGTGTTCCTGCACCCCAGCACCCGAACCACCCGGCGCTCGTGATGGAAGACGAGCAGATCGAATGAGGGCATACAGCGTGATGATTACGCCCATGTTTGAAGGCCACGCCGCATACTGGCGTCTGACCTTCACCGCGACGCCATACTACGCCGCGTTGCTCGGCAGTGTCGCGGCGGGAAAACCGTGTGATTACAGCAATCCTCGCCGGCCCCGTATCGACCGCAAATCAAGGCACCCCTACGCCAGTTGAACCCTGGCCTGACCGGCGCGACATAGACGCCGCGCTGGGCCTGCTTTAACCGCGCCGACGTTCATTTGGAGGTACTACGCTGATTGGAAGCCCTGTTCCCAACGTCCATATGGCCGGAAATCTGGCAGGCCACGCTGGACACCCCTGAGCATGCTCGCGGCTCCATCTTCTTTACCATCGTGCTCGGCTTGCGCTGGGCGGCCTGCTGTTTCTGACCGGTCCCGCGGCAGAGTTCGAGCAGGAAATGGTTCTACCAGGCGAGTCGCTGGTGGTGAACATTCTGCGCTCGGTGCCCTCGTGATCCTGTTGATCCGTGATGATTCCTTCACGTGGTGATCGCCGGCACCTCGCTGGGCGTCGGCCGGCCGCTTCCACCGCTGGGTGATTGCGCCACCCCGTTTCTTCGCAGGCTGGTGGAAAAACCCGCCATGCGTGAAGTGACCCGCGGCATTGTCGAGGCCACCCAGGCCGCCCGGCGCCACACACCGGCAGATCGTTTACAGCGCCCTGCTGCCCGAAGCAATTGCGGGCATCATCGCCAGCCGTGACCGGTTACCTAAGCGATTACGCTTTGTGTCTATACCGCCCATGTCGGCTTGATCGGCGGCGGCGGCTCGGCGACCTGGCCGTGCCCTATGGCCTACCGCGCTACCAGCCGCGGATGTCATGGGTCGTTACCGTTGGTTGTTGTTGTTGATACTGGTCCCAGGTGCTGCATAAGCCATCGGGCGACCGGTTTTGGTTGTGCATTTTTTCACGCAAGTGAAGATTTATCCCAAGAAAGAAAGGCATGGGCCACCGGCATCCGCCGCAAGCCATGCGTGTTAATCCACAAGAGCTTGAAAAGAGAAATTACTCATGCCCTGGCCGCTGCTGCGCGGCTCTGAACCAACCTGCAGCCCTGGCTGCCGAGAAGATCTCCGGTTCGCGGCTACGCCGCCGTACCCCACGCCGAGATTCTCAGAATTCGTCAAACCCGGCCCTGGCCAAAGACGGGTTAGAGCTGGATATTCGCGTCTTCACCGATTTACGTACAGCCCAAACGTACAGGTCGCAGGAAAAGCGTCTGGACGCCGCACTTTCGTTCCCAGCACCTGCCTAACCTGGAGAGTTCAAAACAGCAGCCCGTGGCAACTGACCTGGTCAAGGCGTTGCAGCGTGCACGTCCCGAGCCTTTTGGTGCCTACTCCAGCAAGATCGAAAGCCTGGATTGATCTGCCCGAAGGCGCCCAACGTTGGTCATATCCCCAACGACGCCACCAACGGCGCCGTGCGCTGTGCGCTGCAGAAACCGGCGTAATCAACATTGGAAAGGACGAAGCAACATCCTCTCCACCCCGCGTGATATCGCCGAAAACCCGAAGAACATCCGCATCCGGAACTGGAAGCTGCCACCCTGCGGCGCGACTCAACCAGGTAGACCTGGGCCGCTAATCAACCACCAACAACGCCCTGGAAGCCGGTCTGAACCCGACTGAGAATGCGCATGGTGATCGAAGGTGCCGAGTCCCCGCCCTACCGTAACATTCTGGTCGCCCGTTCTGACAACGGCCGAAAGCGATGCATCCAGAAAGCTGGCCAAGGCGCTAACAGCCCGGAAGTGAAAGCCTTTAATCGAAGAGAAGTATGAAGGTCAGGTTGTTGCCCTGCCTTCGAGTGAGATAAAGCAGGCGGAGCCTTTGTCCTCTCCGCCTGCCTAACGCAATCAAGAAACGCCCGGTGCTGTGCATCGGGCTTTTTTTTATTCTGGGGGGATAAAGTATCCAGGTACGAAGCAATCCGGGCGAGTTTTACGGCCTTCCGCTTCTGATTAGCCATGTACTGGGGCAAATTTCCTCAACATGCCACACGACCCGAAGGCCGTCGCGATATCGAGCCAGGGCCCGTTGAATACCCCCCGAGTGTCCATCCACAACATCATTCAGCACGTCGGGAAGTGTTAGAACCCCAGCAAATTTGCTGATACAGCTGGTAGAGAATTTATGGATCGAATTTGGCGAAGTGGTGTGAGGAGAACAACATCGGCTATTGACGTTTTCTCCTGGCCTGATTGGGCGATGGCAACCGCACCAGGCAAACAACGTCGAAGAACCGAGGTAACCGCCAAAACCCCAAACCACCCTCCGGCAATCGATGATAGTTGCGGGCCTCCGGTATGTTAGGGAATCAGCGTTAAAAGACCAAGTCGGTAACGGACCGAAACCGCCGTAGTGTTGCTTTCTGGACGGCTGAAAACCTGGGGTAACTGGGCATTGTTCGTACACAGACAGAGCCAGCGCCTGGTCTCCCCCACGCGCTCTCGACCAACAGGACTTTACCGAATTTTGGTGTGGTGCCACCAACCGCGACCACGTCCGGAGACGCGGCCGGAAAGTTGACCACTCCGTTTATCTGCCCGCAGCCGCGACGAAAGACAATTTGAAACTATTTTTGAAAACGGTAAGCACGCGGAGCCTTCCGACCGCGTACTCAGAGATCCGAAAGCATCAAATATGATATTTACCCCCTAATTTACAGGACAGCCGTCGTGTAATTGCCGTGAGCGATATCGCTCTGATTCGTGGGTTTTGCCTCGATAGACGAAGACAGCGCCCCGGGCCTTATTGGGCATTGATCATCTGAACCGAGAGGTTGCCTCTGTAGGGACGCTAGCTGTAATTGTGGTAATATCCCGCGGTTTGAATGAATGTCAGCGGTGATTGGGTTTTTCAGAACTATATTGCCGCTGCGAAGCTTATTGAAGGTCGTTCTGCAGGCCGAATAAATGGTAAGCGTGGATCACCGCACATTGACCCCATAAGCCTGCAGGTTTTCCCATTTTAGAGAGGCTGGTACGGTTAATAGGCCTGCTGAAACTGCTGAGGCGTCCACGCTCCCTGGCGGGTCGAAAACTGACTGAACTGGCTGAGCTCTGCAAGCTCATGGTCCTGGCCGAAAGCCTGGAAGTCTCCACGGGAGCGTCGTCAGTAAAAAGCCAGCACGTAAGCGTGCTGGAAATCATCCCTGGCAGGCACAATACCCCGCGTCTTCCTGGGCAGGGCTTTCAAATTCTCGGGCGTTATCGTATCGCTATTTGAAATGCTGGATCTTGCAACCGGTAAAGCCCGCAGGCTAGTAATAAAACAGCCAAACAGGCGCTGCGCCGCACCGAATTTGTAAGTCCGTTCATTGTGTCTTGGAACCGGTGGTCTGGAGGTAGCGAAAGCATAGATGGCCCTTTTCATTAATAAGCCATATCCCAGAATGACTCATCTATTGCGCATGTATTCCGAGTAAATCTGCCCTGGCCCGGACCTCACCCCGTCCGACTTGAAAAGCCAGTTCACAATCCCCGAGTTCCGATATCACCGCCTGAATATGGCTCCCGACCAGCTCAAACGAATCTGTGCGCGGCCTACCACTATGTTCCACTATACTTGGCCGTGCTTGACCTGCCGCCGGGAAATCTGCGACTACTCTCAAAGCCACCAGGCAACACCTGGAGCGAAGTGATCACAAACATGCGATTACAGCCCGCCGTATACCTATAACAACGTACTTAGAAGGGTTGTCATGAGTGCATCACTGGGGGCCAAGGCACTTGGTCGCTACGGGTTCCAAGGCGGTAACCGCAATTATGTGCTCTTCGCGCTGACACTGATTTTAACATCTTGAAATTCGTCCGACCCGCGCGGCTGCTTGCGGTCGTCGGTCCCGATCGCGTACCCGGATCAGGTATTTCCGACACTGCCAAGTTCGGGCTTCTCACCGGCTTCGGTTTCGCGACCTGCCTACAGCAGCCGTGGGCATCCCGCTAGCGCGCTTTGCCGATGTCGCCCATCGCGGTGTGGATCATGACCGTCTGCCCGTGGCGTTTGTGGTCACTGATGCGGCCGCTGTGGCGGCCTGCCACGGAAAGTCACATCGCTCGGTGACATCGGCGCGTTCCTGATTCTGCTGATTGTGCCCTGCGTTGGCGTAGGTTATCGGCGAAGCGGGCTGTACACCGCCCGGCCAACTCCCTGATCGCCGACTACTTCCATCCCGCGTGAAACGCTCTCAAGGCGCTGGGGGGCTTTTTACGCCATGGGCCGTCACACTCGCACCATGTCGCCAACTTTGATCGGCGGCTGGGTACCGACATGTTTCGATTGGCGCACCGCCTTTTCGTCGTCGGTTTTGGCCGGTCTGCTGGTCCGCCCTTGTGGTTTCAAATTGACGGTCAAGGAACGCCCCGCGGCTTACACCGATCCGGCAAGGTCTTGGAGAAAAAAGAAACGCGCCATCCTGGGCGAGGCTTCCACGACTGATGGGCAAGCCTGCTTTCTGGCTGATGACCGCCGGCGCCACCATTGCCGCGTTCTGCGGCTACGGCAATCTCTTCGTTCCAGTCGATCTTTCTGTCCGCCACTTTACGAAATCACCCGCCGTCACAGGCCTGCGATCTGGATCAACACGCCGTAAAAGCGCTGTCTGCGGCCATCGGCACCTTCGCCACTGGCTGGCCTAGCGACGCAGGGGCAAGGATTTACAAGAAGCACCCTGGCGGCTATCGCCTGGTACCGGCGATAGGCCTGGCAATCTCGGTTCCGTTCTATATTTTCGCCTTCACCACCGACAACCCTGCTCTATCGCTGCATCGCTGGTCATCGCCGGCTTCGTGAAGTACGGCCTACCTGGCCGCCTCCAGTACCCATTGGCCAAGGGTGGGTCAGCATGACGTGTGCGCGCCATGGCCACGCAGTGATGCTGCTGCTCGTCACCTGATTGGCTATCGGCTTCGGCCCCGCTGTTCATTGGCGCTGTTCTCCGACATCTTCTTCAACTCCGGCGTTGCCGAGGTTCGGCGTCGCGGCTGGCGAACTGGCGGCGCAGTCAAGTGTCACCCCGCCGTGCTTAGTCCAGCTAAGCCCGAACCTGAGGAAGTCTGTGGCCAGGTTTACGCGCAAGCCTGCCAAAACCGCCATGATCATCATGGCCTGGCCTTGTACTTCGTAGCGCAACTGTGCTTCCTGGTGACCTGGCGCCGGCTGGCAAGGATATGGTCGACAACAGAGTTGTAACCCCGTCACGCCATAACTCACAATAAGTGGCTTAATCAGAGGGCGCATTGCGCCCTCTTTTTTTGGCGCTTAAAAAGAATAACTTGGAGGTCATCAAACTCTGCCGAGCTTGATGGTAGCGCACTTGCGATAATGTGGCTTGCAAAGCTACAATTATGTGGCATATAAGCTATTTTGTCGCCCCAGGAGCCCACAAATGTCTCGCTATATGACGTGGTCCGAAATGCTTAGCCAGGCGCGACGTTGACGCGGAAGCGAGCCAGGAAGCAATAGCCAGACTGCGGCGTATCCCGCTCCACAGTAGCCCGCATGGAAACATTGGCCAAAGGCGAATATGAGCGGTCTCTGCGTTGGTTCGCCCTGCTGGAGGCTTGCAGGGTATGACTTGAAGCTGGTCCCCAAGGTCGGTCACGGTCGTACCCTTGAGGATTTCCTCATTGAACAGCGCTCCGGGAGAGACTGGCCCATGATGCTTGACCCGTACACGTTAGCGGAAAGACGCGTGGCCAAGCTCTATCGCGAGCGCGATGAATACGTCAAATGAATATCCTTCCAGACACCGAACCGGCAGACTTTGTCAGCTTGACCATGCCCGTTCGTGAGAGCCCCTGGCGCTGCACGGATCTGTTTTCCCATTTTTCGACATGAACCTTTCCCGAGGGTTATTTGCTTTGGGCGGTTATTCGTGAAGAGTTTCGGCGCCAGCCTGGATGGCACCGAACTTATCACTCCCTTGGGTTTTATAGCCGGTACAGGCATCGGCAGAGTCCGGAATTTACGCCTGAAAGGCGTTCAACCCGGTAAATCGAGATGGGAAAACCTTCCTTTCGGGGAAAATCCAAAACCCCCACCAAAAATGGCTCACAGGCGAAAACAGCCAACGGAACACTTTGCCGAACTGGTACGCCAGTACGCCCACGGGTGGCCTCATAATCCGGGGTGGTGCCAAAGTTCCATCCAAAAGAATGCCTCACACAACCCACAGCCGCTGGTAAGCCAACGCTGAGGACCGGATTTCAACATAATAAAAGGTTCGGATGAACAACAACCCCCTTCCTCGTTTCAACGAGTTCTACACCATGCGTGTACTGGAACGCCCCTGAAATGTCGTACCCGTGCTACCTGCCAGAAATGTTCTGACGAATGGAAAGGGTTCTGGTAGTCGACGCGTTTTGACGTTGATGAGCGGAGGATCCCAGCTATGGCCTGAAGATGCGTCGGGACTACTGGGTTCCACCACACTACGAAAAGTACCGCCCCCATCAGTAGAACAGGTGTGGAACGCAACCCGGTCTTATATAGGCGCAGATCACTCCGTTACAGCGCGAGCACCTGGGCTGGCAAATCTGCTTTGACCAATTACGTGGGTGCGCAACGCAGAATTGCCCACGCAAAAAAATATCGCGCTGTATTTACACCTCCCAGACCGATGTCCGCCTTTACCCCAGTCTATGACCTGGTACACACACAGCTTACCCTCGATTCGCTGGCTAGCCACACCGGGCTTTCCCATCGGCGGCAGACAAACCTGGACGCCAGGCCGCTCGCTGGAAACCTTTTTCAAAATCGGGTGCTGAGCATTCCCACCAGCACGCTACGCCACCATGGTTGAGCAACTCTGTTCAGTCAGCCGTAGAAGTTGGCAAGAGGTGATTGAAGCATCGAAAAAACGAAAACCGCCTGGCGCGATGTCCCGCCAAGCACATGGCCGCACGCCCTGGAATGCAGAATGGAGACATTACGCAGCGCCCAAGGCCACCACCCAGTTTCGCGTTTGGATAACGCATCGCAGAAAGCTGGCTTCTCGGGCCGCGCAAAACCAGAGTCTAGAGGCGACGTAATTGTCGCTCCGGACTGTTTGGCGAAAAGCGCTGAAGGGCCTTTGAACGTGCCTTTTTTTCCGTTTTTGAACAAGCCGCTTTGCGTGGCACCTCAGACCTGCTTCACCGCACAACACGCCATTGGCCCGATGCTGACCGTGAGGACAACATCAGGCGAACCATCCGGATTGATCATCAGCGAGATTTCGTCCACCCGCGCATGCCCTTGGCTCGTAGTAGGTATCGCTGAACTTGGTCAACGCCCCTTCCTTGCCCATTTGATAATAATCCGGCCCGCCCTGATCGCCATGCACCTCAATCTCGCCCGACAGGTCGCATTGAACAGCGGAACGCCTGCGCTTCGCCAAACCGCAAAAGCTCATCGCCACGAATCAGCACAACAATAATTTCTTCATTCGCAGCTTCTCGGCACACGACGCAACGTCCGGCAAAAATGCGCCTGACCGACCAAAACTGGCGGTTCCGTAGATTAGATCATTGGTAGCGTGCTGCGATGCCATGCTGAAGCGGCTCATTTGCCCCCGCAACCATGGTCGTGACTAGGAACATGGCAGTTTAAGTGCAAAAATCGCCTACGCTTCTTGTATGATCCCAGGCCCGTGCTGAGGTCTAGTAATCGGGCTTGGAGCGATCTGATTTGCCTTTGACACTCGTTCATTTGCCAATCCGGACCTGCCGCGCGTATTGCCAGCACTGGCCCATCAATGCGGTCCCACCCAACCAGCATGTAACGCACAACGGGTAAAGGCTATACGCACTACCTTACCCCACTGTCGTTCTCAAGCGACCGATGCCGTAGGGTAAATCCCCCAAAAAAACAGCGGGTATCAAAGTAGAATTTTCCGTAAGCTAAGCGCAGGGAGATCCTGCAATGAAAACATCAGTTTTTCCCGACAAGCCAGATTTCATGGCCAAATCTGAAGCACGCCGAGAAACGGTTGTAGCGGTGCCTGACCTCTGCCGTGAGCCAACGGCATGAAGCACGCCAGTTTTTACAAGTGGCGGCGCTCAAAGTTCGGCGCAGGATACCTCCATGATCAACGCATGAAGAACTTTGAGGACGAGAATCGCGGCTGAAAAAGATGTAATGCCGAGAACGGCTAAGGCCGAAGCTACGCCAAGGAGGCCCTTGAGGGAAAAGTGGTAAAAGCCGTCTCTTCCGCCGTGAGATGGCGAAAGCCGTTGCGCTGCTTCGGCTGTAGTAATTCGCCCAGCTTTGTGTGATCTCGGTATCAGTGGAGACTGCTATCGTACCGGCCAAGCTCAGCAGTGAAAACGCCGAGATCGCTGATTTGCTGGTGCGCTTTGACCCATAACCAGCGTAAACTGGGGGCTTTTGGGTCTGTGTTTTCCTGTATCTGCGCAACGTGAAGGGATACCCCTGGAACCATAAACCGCGTTTACCGGAATCTACGGGAGCCTGGAATTGAACCTGCCGTAATCAAGCCCCGCAAGCGGTTAATACGTGCGAAACAAAGAAGCACTGGCTGTGCCCACGGCCATCAATACCAGTTGGTCGCATGGACTTATGCACGACCAGCCTAAGAGGATGGCCGCAGCTAAACCGGCTGTTCAATTGATCGATTGATTACAACCGGGAAGGACTGGGCATTGAGGTAGATTCTGTCCCTGCCCTCAGACGCGTTTAAACGAGCTTCTGAATCAGATCATTCGAAGTGGCCGGGGAAAGCTCCCAGATGCAATACCTTTCCTTCGCAGAAGCTGAGGCAAAACTTTCTAACGCAGCAACAATGCCGGTCAGGCCATGGCGGGCCTGACTTAAACGAAATGGCCTCCATAAAAACCCGGTGTGATTCAACCGCAGGATTGATGTTCATTCGGATTCAAGGCAGCCAGTATGCCACGGAAAATTCAGGCAGCGGCTGGTGCGCTAAATCGCATGCGAAAAAGCATAGCCGAAGGGTAACTGCTTGGGACAATGCGCCCCAGAGCGCTTTTTCCCGAAGCTTGAAGTCCGGAATGGGTACAGCCCACCGGCCTACACCACGTTAGCGAAGCACAAGCGGGAATATTAGCTACTACTTGATGCGCGGTACAACTGGCGCGACACATACATACAACGGTTGGTCTGGCACCTGCCAGGACAGAAGAAACCTTAATCCACTGTCCGGATCAGTTGACCACTACAAATGAACCCTGTCTGTCCATAAGTTAGCAGTAGTGGTGCAAAAAGGTATGCGCACGTGCGCCGATGCGGTACCAAGAGACAACTCTCGAGATCCGGCCGTTGCAATCTGTCGCGCCCGGGCAAAATCTTGCTCGAAATAAGCCTCTACCTCGGCAGCAAAGTCTGATCGACAACGCAGTGCTGTCACCTCGAAAGTTGAAGTCGGAAAACGAAGCGATACCAGATTAACGGTACCCACGCCCGCACCTACGTCCATTCAATCTAAAAGCTCTTGCCGTGCAAAAAGCCCTGGTTTTCCATGAACGGTAGAGAAGACCTTTACGGCCGGCTTCCAGTAAGGGACCGAAAGAAACGTATATGCTGCATAATAGAGCAAGAGGATTGTCCAGGCCGCTGAGGGAATTAGAATGCGTACATCCACTCCATTGAATTGCCGCCAGCTTGAGCATCGAGAGCACGCTTCATCAGGGACGAAAATAGGGACCTGAGATGCCCATACCCGTTGGTTGGGCCCGAGTGGATCGCCCTTTGATCATCAAGCTGGCAGTTTCAAAACTGTCAGCCGTCCCGACGGCAAAATCAATACAGGGACCCCGCATGGGCTGGAAATGCTGAGGCCTTCCCATGGCAGATCCCAGAATCTCCTCGGTTGCCCCAATGCCATCCTCACTAAACAGCAGTTGCCAAGAGCCAACGCTGCCGGACCTTCGATCAGCAGATGGGTATCACGCCAGGGGCCCAGTGCGGGAATGACCGTGGCAGGTATTCCCATTGCAATATTGAAGCCTAACTACCCCGGCACGGGCAACCGTCAGCCCACAACGGATTTACGGGTGATTGCGAAAAATTCAAGCTGGAAGCGGTTTTCCCGCACCGCGCGGTTGAATAAAGCGATGCCACGTGAACCCCGCGTCACGCATTCCCCCCTGCAGATAATCCAGAAGGCAAAGCAATAGCTTCCGATTTTCATCGTATAAAAGAAACCTCTAGCCCTTCGCGCGCCTTGTCGATCAGTCGTGCCTGCAGCGCCAAAGCCGACCATCGTCAGCCGGACGATATAAAAACTGCACTAGCAAGTAGCCGTTCGGCGAGCGTCATGCCGGCAAACGGCTGTGAAGGTATCTTTCCCGTCAATGCAGTAAAGTGGGACACCTCTGATTACCTTGAAGAAACCGGCAGCTTTGGCCAGGCGCCTCCCACACGCCTGCCCAGGTGCTTGTTGCCAATGAGGCAGCTCTGCATGCTTGTCGCCGCAAGCTCAGCCATTTTTGTCCAATCATCCGCCAGAGCGAGCTCCGAATCTTCGTCACGCCGGTGGCGTTGACGTAACCCTGGAACTTGGTTCGCCCGAACACCCATAGGCCCAGGCAACAGCGACATAAGCGGCACGTATTCAATGAAACACTACCAGGCCAACGGGCCCTTGAGCCGTGCGTGTTTGACATCAAGCGCATCGACAGATGAAAGCAAACCCGAGCAACATGGAAAACTCACCAGCCAAGCAGCAGCCAGCGCTGCCAGGGACGTCGCCCCGTCGAGATCGCTCTGGTTTCGCTCGTAGAGATCCACTCATGATCGCCCCTCTTTGATTTACCCCTGTGTTGGCAACCCGGGCGCGGTATGCAGGGTACCTTGGTCAAATAATATACCTTAAAAACTCCCGGATGGGGTCCAACTTCCAGGTAACTACTGAACGTGTGTGTAAGACACAGATGCATAGTCACCAGGGAGGTGATGGCAGCTCGTGTGGAACTCCTTGGAGCTTGACCTAGGTCAAGATCCTAAAACGAGTCTTGCGACTAATCTGAAGTTACATGCCACCGTGTAGATGAGGGAAGGATGTATGAGAGTCAATGAGCTGGCGAAGGAATCTCAAGGTAACGGCGGACACGGTTCGCTCTAGCACTAGGACTGGTTTTTTGAAAGCCGACGAAAATCCCCGTCAATTGGTTTTTACAGATATAAACGGGGCACAACGACCGTAGGCTAATGCGTTTCATTCCTGAGTGCGCGCACACTTGGCTTTCGGGTTGATGACATCAGCCAAAATCCCTCGCACACAGCTCAACGGAAGAGGGTCTCCCTTTGCCTCTTTGTCAGGCAACTTTTATTCAACAGCGACTGCTGAAAACGAAAAGAGCTTTCTAGAAACAGCCTACGCCTTACTCAGCGGCATGCTCGATTGGCAAATCAAGTCAGTGGGAACAGAAAGACCCGATCAAGGCTCCAACAGGCGCGCTGATTTGCC
>Ga0163217_1015663_pt1 | contig 15819 bp, 9 predicted proteins | sample SynspAceP_FD_185933 | JGI IMG/M metagenome (GOLD analysis project Ga0163217, IMG submission 185933) | Saline lake microbial communities from Ace Lake in Antarctica - Synechococcus sp. Ace-P (PacBio error correction) | ecosystem: Environmental > Aquatic > Non-marine Saline and Alkaline > Saline ...
ATACGGAAAGAGTTTCAGCTGATATCAGCTCCAGTAACTGAGCCGCCCGTGTTTTTTTTGTTTGTTCTTTTTTTTTTTTTTTTTTTTGGGTTTTAAAAACGGGGTTTAAACTTTAGAGCGGTTTTTAAAATTGCCTTTACATCTTTATGTTGGGAAGATTTTTGCAATCCACAAAAATGGTTTTAACAAAATTCAATCAATTTAGCCAAAACATGCCTTTTCTTGAGAACCTAATAAAGCATATTTAACCGAAAGCAAATGTAGGTTTAGCTCAAAGTTATTTTGGACAAGATCCACTTGTGGGGTTAGCTTGGGTTAGTGATTTAGTCCAATTTAAACAATGAATCCCTGGTGGATCACAGCTGGGATATCAGGCTTTTTGGTTGACCCAACCAGTATTGACCCCAACCGTGCTCGTTTCAAAGTTTTTTGAGAACAAATGATCGGTGCAAAGTGGAACACTTTTTAAGGTGTTTGCCTATGCCTATGGGGTTATCGTTAGAAACAGATCGGGGAAAAAACGCAAAAATACACAAATCTATTTTCCTTTTCTGCAGCTTATCTGCCGTTGGTTCTTAACGGCTGTAACCCTGAGCCTCTTTTTCGAATTGTTATGTTATATGTATCGTGCGCCATTACTTGTTATTGTTTTATAATGCTGTTATTCAGGTTTCTCGTTTGCATAGCCTTGATTTGAATCCCATTACGTGTTCATTTCCTTTGGAAATTTAGAGTTTTAACTCGTTATTCCAATGTCTATAAATCAATGGAGTTACTATGGAGTCATTTAATTTCCTATTAAGCAGTATTGCTTTCCTTTTCCGCTATAGCCTATTTTATTTCTTATTATACATGAATTGGTCGTTTCAAATTCGCTACCCTTGACGTCCTAGGAAATTACATTGATGAAGCCTCCTCACTTTCTTGAAGAAGAAAACAGAATACTGTTTCGCAGATAGTTCTGAAAAGCGTTCCCTGCAAGTGAGTAGCACAAGTAAATGATGATTATTGCCTTAGATTAGGGTGACCATTAAATATCACTGGATGTCGATGCATGTATGACTCGTCCTTTCCGTGTTAGCGTAAAAGATGCTGATATGGTTGGTGGATGAGCAGCCTGGAAAAAAGTTTGAGCTTTAGGGTCCTAATTAAAAAGGCCAAGGAGTACAAGCTGTTTATGACCAAAAGCTGATGTTTAACATCAGACATTCAGATGCATTAGGAGTGTAATTTTATTGAAACTATTAACATTAAAATACCACAGTAGTCTTGGGTTAGAAACAGCCGCAGGATATTGGCTAAGCACTTGTTGAAACGATTCTTTGCAATCCAATTCGATATAATAAGCTTCCAGAAGTCAATCAGTCTAATTAGCGACCTACAATAATTTATCAGATTTCTTTTACTTTTCAAGCTGCTTGATCTTTCCTATTCAATCAAACAAAATAACCTTTGCTTCCAAGTACAGACAAAAATTAGAACAAGCGGGACTTACGTATTTCTTGGGGACTGGTGTTACCCGTTGCCATAATTCGGATGACGAACGATTTATGATGAAAGGCTTAAGCTTTTCTTTGAGCCTTCATCTCTATTCACTAAATTAAAAGCGTTCATGCTTCAAATGAAGTATCTTCTATCGATATAATCATAAGAACCCGCTCTATGTATTGGGGTATATATGCACAAATCGAGGACGAGTTTGAGTATCTATTAATCTCATGTGGTTGGGTGAATGCAATAAAGAAGATAGCCTTTAAGGACAATGGGCTGTGGTGTTCTGCTTCTTTTAAACCATTTATCTGGTTCGATCTATTTAAATGGAGATTTGTTCAATAATCCTTCACAGTGCCATGGCTAATGAAAGGCTATGATTTAAGTAAACAACAGAAGTGATGATACTTTTTGTTCATTGGCAATGAACGAGATTATTAGGGGCATTACTGTCGGAACAGTAATAAAGCGGCTGGTCCTAAAACTAAAGAAAAAGCTAAGGTTAGATTTATTTTTACAAATAAAAGTTGTTTTCTATTAAACACGTCTAAATTATTGTTTAATTGGCTAAACTTACCCAGTTTTAATCTCAAGATCCTTACGTGTTAGCGTAGAATCTGGTGCAAAAAGAAACACTAGTTATCATGTAAAGAAAAACCTGCCACTCTTAAGAACCGCTATGGTTAAGAGTGGAAGTTTTTTAGGTTAACCTTATTTATTGTTCTCGTAGCTTAGCTTTATTTCATTGTAGAAAAAATTCTTCAGCACAGTTGGGTAACGCTACAGTAATAAAGCATCAAAGGTCCTGGCTTTAGTTGGCTGCCCATCTTGATAGCGACAGGCGAAACTTGCAGCATTTCATCGCATTCCTAAGAAGGCATTGCCCATGAAGCCCGGGACAACTATTTTCTTCTAGTCCACAACAGACTAAATTTCATATACGTTTTTTTTTTGTACTATTCAGTAATACCGAAAGGCTGTGGCATGGCAGTAAACGGTTTCGTATCTTTTATTTGTGCTGCACCAAACTTGTCCCAATTTGCTGCTCTTCTGTCATCCACCGTTCCCATTGGGAGGTGAACTAAGACAACTGTTTGGCAACACATTACCATACCAAATTACTGCTGATGGTTATGAAGTTAAACAATCGTTCGATAACATGCGGCCCAGCTGCAATAGCCACGGGTAGTCAAACTCAATATGACCTGTCACATCCTCCATAGCAATAAGATACTTCTGCTGTTGTACTTTGAAATTCATCAACTGTAATGTGATCACCACAATTTACTATCCACATCGTGTTGCGTGCTAAATGTTCCAAATTCCTTGTATTGTGGTTGAACGTCCTATCGCCCAATAAGGGCATCTGTTTCATGCGTTGTTCCGTGCCTCTAAGTAACGAGAGTCAGACTGCCACATCCTCATTCTTGTTCCAACCTTTTCAGTGTATGCATACGGTAATAATGCAGATGGCACCGTTCAATGGCGGCCATTGTGTCTATATATCCTTCAACTATAATCGAATCAAAGTTCGTAAAGGGTGCATGTGGCGAACAATAAATTGCGTATTGATCGCTAATGGCATGCAATACACTGCTAATTCCAACCCATGTAAACCGCCACCTACTACGGCCGTCGTTCCTGGTAATTCTGTTTAGTTCAAAAAAGCCACCTTGAATCTAATCCGATATTCAGCACGCTGGAATATCTCGGCAATGCGGTCTTCCCCTGTCGCAGATCGACTATATGGTCTGCAGTATAACTGTTCCCATTTAACTTGCAACCGGTTGAGTTGTCAAACAAATTTAGGCATAGCCGTTTTAATTAAATCACACAGATTATTATTTAAACGCATTTGTTGTGTAACTCCAATGTAGTCTTGGGATAAAAAGAATTCTTCTATTTTTTGACCTAATTAGCAAAGTTTTATGTTTTTGCGAGAGGACATAATCAATACCATAGCCGGAAGCATACAAATTCATCTTATCATCATTTTGAAAGCTCCATGCCACATGATTTTTTAGGGACACACCTATCATTTACACATTTCCGCGATAGCATTTCCTTCGGATTAATGCACTTAGCCCCGTGCATTCCTGCACGATTGATAGAAGCTATCTCCACCGCTTCCGCTCCACCCGATAGAATATAATCATCTTTCAAGCCGATTTTATCTCCCACTTTCTATTCTATACTACCATCAAGTAATAGGTAAGTTTACTGATAGCAAATAACGGAAATGAAGAAAGTTTTCATAATAGGTTTTACATAAATTTTCATTTATGTTGCAACAGCAAACGTTTTGCGAAACTTATTTTTTCATCTTTCAAATCATTCTGCCTTTTCTTCATTTAATTTTCCAAGAGGTCTTTTTCTTCTGCCGGATAATAATATTCAATACTAATGCGAGGACGATACAAGCAATACAATTCAGCCGGATTCCCTCCGACAACGTTGCTAAGAACTCTGGCAAGCTACCATTGCTTCATGGACTTGGGTTATCCAATGCAAATACATAATGAGAAAGACCGGAATATATCACTTTGAGAACGTCGTTAAAGGTTCTGCGCATTGTTAAATATTCCGATTCCTGTCAAAGTAATTGGAAAAGAATAAATAAGTGGAGACCGCTCCCCCGAATAAGCAGATTTGCAGGCGAAACTAGAGGAGCCAGTCGCAACGCAAGTTTAGGAGAATATAAGATCACCGTCAGCTGCAATAGACGAGAAAGAAGAAGCAGCCAACAGCAAACAGACATGATAATGCAGCCATCATTTTAAGTAAAAGGAATGCAAATTCCAGACATTCGGGCTAAGAGATGTATTCCGTAAATGAGTAAACAGTGGACGCTAGAAGAAGAGGTAATTCGTTTGCTAAAAGTAGCTCCAGACAATGATCTTTATTCGTTGGTTCTCGTTCTGACCTCCCATTGTGTATGCTGTAACATCTCCAACGGTTTTCTACATGCTGTAACGGATGAACATAATGTAACATGGGTGGGTATTGCGCCCCCATTAAACACCAATGGGAAATAAAAAGAGCTGAGGTAATGAATAACCAAGAGCTCTCTGCAGTTGCTCCAAATTCAACCATATTTCAACAGGAGCGCTACAACAGTGAACCTATAATAAAGCAATTAAAATAGACGAGGTTGTTAGTCAGTTCCTTTTCCGTATTGAATTTAAAAGCAACACAATAACTATGACAATAATGAAACCAAACCAATTTTTCGCTGCGCCAAATGTTTCAGAACCCACTTCCGCCAGCCATCGCTTGTTCATACCTGTTGGGCAAGTAGAAGATAAGCCAATTTGTCAGTACAAACGTTCCTGTTACAACTTTGGAAAAAACGTCTCAACGGTTTGATAAAGAACCACAACCTGCACAAATAGAGCCACCACAAATGTGCTCCTAAGTAATGCCAGAATTCCATATCCGCTAGCTATGGAAAAATATTGGGCTCGGTAAAAACCAAAACTACTTCCCATTACAATAGGATAGTTTGGGCTCGCAACTCTCCATATGGATAACATTGTATCAGAGTAGCTAACTCCAGCCTAATCATGGCAACTTTGTACTACAGTTAAATCTTTTCTGAAAATCCAACTACTCTTGCTACGATTATTGAACAGGCTATGATTACTTTAGAAACCATAGCGAAAATGTTTGCGTGTAATCTCTAGTGGAAAGGAGCTTCTCCTTAGAGAGAACACATCGTACTCAATACTTACTTCTATTAAACTGGTTCCATTTCTATTTCAGAGAACAAAGAATTCACTAAATAAGCTTCCTAATTTATACTAATAAGGCGTTTTTAACGATTAATTTCGATAAATGAAAATCTAACATTTTTATTTTTAATGGCTATCCTAATAGCGTTTAAGCAGGCAATAATCGGGTCTCTTTGTTTAGAAATATCACTCCAATGGGCGTTTAACTTTCTTTTTTGACTGATTGTTTATTTGTTTCAAAGGTGTTAGGTATTCTTTTTCTTCGAATTGTGATTAGGATTTAGTACTTCTCAAGCTAATTCTTTTTTTTCACAACATGAGGCGGATATTAGAACTGATCACCTTGAAAGGCACAATAATGCATCGGTGATTAGCCAAATACATTGCCATCTGTAAAAAGTATTACAGCCCGTGAAAAATAACCTTATCCACCCATATAAGGATCTAAGGCTTTTTGAGGAATAGAATGCTGTGCAATGATTACTAGAGAAGAGCGATATTGTCTTAATTTTTCGGCGTGTGTCCTCCAGCCTGAAACAATCAAAAGAGAACCCCAGGATGTATTTTTCCACATCCAACTTATAAGAGGCTTTTCAGTACAGGTCGACTCGATTGGAATAGGAAGTACCCAATGTGAGTTAAAATTTTTACTATTGTTTGCTTTATTTTTCTAAGCGCATTCTTACCAATGATTTGTCCTTCAAGAAAAATTGCGCATAAAAACCTAATTGGTCAACTGTTGTTTGTCTCAATAGTATCAAAATCAAAGTAAATAAAGAATCGCTTTTCTCTGAAAACAAACTGGAAAGCAATTTTGCTATTTTTTAACAATTACTCGGTACTTGTCTTCTATCATTTTATTGAATAATACTTGTTAATTCTTTTGTGTTTTTTGAGACCTTGTTTTAATTCTTCCAGTTGCTGTGTTTTCAACAGGTATTGGGCAGAAGGCAATTCTTGGGAAAACCATACAGTCTCATTCCCATCGGAAATGGTTCGTGAGGTGTGGTGGAACAAAATGTTAAATAAAGGAAGATTTTAAAGAATACAACACAAGCGTAACACCATAAAAAAGGACATATCTACACATTATAAATCGATCAGCTACAAGATTTATCTAGTTTTTTTCTATTTTAGAAATGAGTTTGCTTCTGGTGTTTGTAAAAGCATGTCTTTTTGTCCTGTGCTTGAGATTGTGTAATGAGCGTTCGATCAGCTCCTTTCTTGTTGCTGTCAAAAAATTCCCTCCAGTCGGCTATTTGCTGAAATCAGGTGTGGTTGGTTATTTTTAAGCTCCCTACAAATTTTTGATTTTTACTATAATGTCAATTTCATAGGAAAGCTAAGTTGCAGGTGCTCTACTTGTTCTTTAAACTCACTTGCTGCATACCAAGAAGTAACTTCTTGGTCCCGAGCTTCTTGAAACTCTTTGCAAGGACAATAAGAGCGGAGTAAAATGAGAATAAATGGGTGATGCTAAGTATATAAAAATATAATGATTCGTTCATATACTTTGCTCGCTTTTTAAAGATAAATAAGAACATAAGAATTCTTTAGAAATTCTTCCATACGAAAAACGGTCTCTAACTGTTTTTTGTCCAGCATCGTTGAATTTTTTCCCCACAATACTACTGCTTATTTTTTGTAAGCGGGCTGGGATAATGTTTTTTCTGATTTCTTCAGAAGTCGTGTTGCCAATTAGATGTGTCAATTAAAGAATCCGTTGTATACATCTCCTAAGAATAACTTTCACGCCCCCGTCTTGTCAGGTCCTAATACTAAGAACTTCTGTGATAGGCATCCTTTTAAAAAAAAAAAAAATTGCCGCCCTTTTTTAAATCCCCCAAATCTTTCCTTTTTACGAGAACAATAGGATAAATTTTTGCGATACTGTTTGAAGTTTCATGATCTTTTTTTCCAGATCATTCTTAGTTTCGTTTGGCTAGGCACCTTATAATGTTGAAAGCTATCTTTTAGCTGATATGTATGGAAAGGTACTCTTTCAAAATGAATGCATGCATTTTCTTTTCATCTGTTATTTGGGTTTTGTCTGACATCTCGCACCTAGTTACTCAATAGATTTAATACACATCGAATAGCTCGAATTTCCCCATGCTTTTAGCAATTCTCTGGAGCTTTTTGTTGCTTCTAATCTTTCCTACATTTGAAAATAATCGGGTCCTTATCACAAGAAATCTTTTTATTTAATTCTGTTTAACTCTTGATTGCTGGCTTTTAATTGTCCATCAGTTTTTTTTAAGATCCATCCAGCTTGTAATCCCTCACTAACATCCAAAACGTCTCTTTCTTAGTGCTTTTTTAGCACTTGGGAAGTACAAGCTCTAATTCTTTTTACTGTGTGATTGCCCGTATCTATTATTGATACTTTCCAAATTAATTCGTCCGCCTATCATAAATTTTTATTTAATTTTTGAACAGTCACTCATTAAAACTAATACTTTAAACGTTCCATCATTATTGGCCATGTTAGATGAAGGATTGGTGTCCAATGTAAAACAAATACTGTTTCTGCTTAATTCTTTACTTAAAAAGTGCTATTGCTTAGTATGCAATATCTAATAACTGAACAATGAAAAACATCTGGTTCAATTTCTATTTTTTTTTAGAAAACCTATGATTGCTCCTTTTATAAACGTTCCTTTTTTAAAAAGGTCTTTATTTGGCTGCAATCCATATAGATAGGGGCTCCTTAAAATAAATGTTGTCTGAGTAAATTCATTGAGTGACTGATTATGAGTACCATTCAATTTGTTGATTGTTTAGTGTTTACAACTAACTGAAACTTCTCTGATTTAGATAATTCATTTCCACAATTTTTCAAACAAACAGCCATTCCACCATTATTTTTCCTTTACCTGCTGTTTTCAAAATTCTCCATAAAACATCGATTGGCAAAAATCGTAATCCATGTATGCTTAATCTAACTCGTTCCTTATTACGAATCGTCATATTAGTCGTAAATAATTTTTTTGTTTTCTTAACAAAGGAATTAGATGTTTTAATATAGCATGCTCATGCATTTTTCTAAGGAATAAAGTTCCACCAATAAGATCTATGAGTTGCCTCTTGATTATTTATTGGGTAGGTCTTTCTTTAAAAACCATTCATAATATCCTGTTACAAATCCGTCTACCTTGGAATGATAGGGTAGTCCCTATGGCTATCGAAATACATCTAATTTTTTTTTTGGGTGAACTGTTAGTAAGGTCCTATTACTATCCTTCTTTACTCATTATTTCTTCACATTCAATACAGGTAATCTATTAAACGCATACACTATTAGAACCATTTTTTATTTTTTTGCGATAAAGAACGAGGTTCTTCTTGAAATGAAACCTTTTTAGTAAAGTAGATGGGTTTTTATAATGATATTACTATAATACAGAATCTAAGTAAGTCATCTTGCCCAAATAAGAGAGGTGTTCCAATTTCGGTCTCATTTATCTCCTTCTTGTAGCGAGCTGCAAGGATATCTTTAAACTGATTTCAAGATATTTTTTTTCTTTTTTTTCCAAACAACGTTCCTTTTTCTTCATACTTTTCTAAAAAAAGTGAAGAAAGGAACGTTAGATTATCTTTATCAAAAATAATCGTTTTCTCATCATAAATTATTCATGAACGACCACCTTTCTAAGAAAATTGGTATATTCATTTTATTTATTAACCATCATTTTTCATAGTGTCATTGTTTTGTAAAAAAAATTTAAAACAAAATAGTAAACCAAAATTATAACATCGTAAAAGAGTTAACGGACTATTTTAAAAGAACTGCCTTTGTTATTAAAGTTGCTTCTGACTAAACGATTATTTGCATCTTAACACAAAAATAAAACTGCTAATTGCACTACAACCATATCGACTTTGCAGTGCATTAGTTTTTTTTAAATTCAGACGTTGTTCACACTTTAGTTTTCCCTATTACCCATAATATCCATTGGTTGCTTGCCCTACTGCTAAGGTATTTGTTTTCAATCAACAGTTTTTTGCGTTCTGATTTACATCTTTTTTTAATCCTGTTATAACTTATAGAGACACCCAATACAATTTCTTGCGTGTTTCGTCAATTGATGCACTAAATAGTAACCCTTTTTTATCCTGATAAAAAGACATCACTGGATGAAGCACCATCGGACAGGGTTTCACCGCCGGTTCATACATTATTATAATCTGATAAATCAAGTGTCTTAAGTGCTGTTTGTCGCTTTACGTAAATATCCAACATTTCTGCGATTCTCACTGCTATCACTATGTGTGGTGCAATTTCATTGAACTCCATTCAAGAAATAATCCTCACCATTTTTTACTAGTACCGGCCCCAAAGGTGTCCCTTCCACTTCGACATTTTCTTTGCTAATGTACTGCTCTGTCCATAGATTCTTATCCATTACGTCATCTGCCTTTTCTTTCACTTTATTATCGATAGTATGATTGTTTATTACTAATTTACGTTATTGATTTTATTCACTCAATTCAAAAACACTTTTCCAACCACTTAAGCTTCCTTGAGATAAGTTCAGTTTAATAATTGATTCTTTTTTTAAGCTAACCATTTCTCCACATCTGTTGCCTTGCAGTTAATAGTACGCCAACAATAACCATGCCTAAAATAATACTTTTTAAAGAACTTCTTCATCAATAAAATCGCTCCCAAATACAATCGACCATGCAACAATAAAGTGAATTTAAAGCCAGTGCTTAAGGCTCCTATTTATTAATGGCCTTTGTAAATAAAACAATAAGAAGTTGCTACCAAATAACGCGCTAACAAAATAATCGCTTGCTGTCTTTGTAGGTATCAGGGATAATGTAAACATGACTCATGCCCTCTAACAAACGGAAATAATATAGCTCCATAAAAGACAGCAGACGTTTTAGCTGTCTTATCTGAAGAGCAAAGGTGTTCGCTAATATTTCTTTGATTTTTTAATCCCGTAGGCTATAATAACCTGCTTCTGAGTGCCCAGCCTAATGACGGCACATTAAAGCAAATAAAAATTCCCTATAATCATATGATTGGCTTCACTACCGGCAGGCGTATAGACTACACGCAATACACCTAAATACTGGATAGTTAATCCACTATTTGATATCGCTTTCATTTTTTTTCTTTATAAAGATATAAGACAGATACGCGTCTTCCCAACTCCGGAAACAGAAGCAGATATACATAGCGGTATAGTGCAGCAACCAATATAATTATGGATAAACTAGCCTGATCAATTCCAATGGGGCGCCAAGAATAGCTGCAAAATAAATTACTTTGACCACTTCTTGTTTTTAAAGCAGCAAAATTTTTTCGACTCTTTTTTGAATGCCATATAAAAAGCCATCCATAGCGAGAAAAAATCATGATAAATGGTGCTGATAAAGGTGCAATAAAATTGCTTGTTTCCGTTGAATAAAAATGGTGACATGACTGAAAGCAATACCTAGTATAACTGTGTCTAATCCCCAAAAATAAACCTGCTAATAAGCCATAAGCCATAGATCATTCTCCTATACGTTGTTTATCAATTTAAATACGTTGGCTAATGTCTTTCGTTTTATAATATAGGTAGAACAAAAAAGCCAACGGTTTCTCCGTCCTTTTTAATGGAGTGATTACAGTGATGTCTTTCTTTGCTCAATTTGACTGTTCACAAATATCTTTAATATCATTGAACCTGTTGACGTGATGTAATTGTTTGGGTCAGATACATTCTCAATTCATCTAAGGTATAAATTCAAATATAGTTTTCTTGTTGAGTATTGACGAGATATAAAGATTTAACGTGCTTTAATAGATTAAGATAAATGCTTTCCCACAACAAATTAGCTGTTTCTGGATTATCATAACGTCTTCCCGTAGAATCTCCACAAATTTCTTCGAAAACTCACAGAAAAAAATACGCTGCCCCGAGCATCACCCAACTGGTTCCGCCCACTATTTTCAAGAGTGCCGTTTCACACCATTTCCATCCGTTTTTAATGCACCAGTTCACCCTTGCTCCCTCTTCATAAACAGGAATGAATAGTAGCTCTTTTAACATAAGTGTTCAATATACATTTGCGTAAAATAATTGTCTGCTGAAGCAGATAAAAGCGTATTCCGAAAGTTTCCTTCTTAGCTGCATAGACGTTGATGATTATTTAACGAGTGTTGTAATCAGAATTTCACTAACTTACTTGGAATTTATCTATCTAATATTGAAAAGCAATTCTTTTTATACCCTAGCAGGACACTGTAAAGCATTATCCAACTCTCTTTTTTAATTGTACGTATGTTGCTCTTTCTATCAAAATTTGGGCCCTTTAAACTTTCTACTAAGACTTTGGATACTTCATAGAAATTGGTGCAGAATCGAGAAAGACAGCCCGCCCCATAATAATCGCATTCTCACTTCAAGTACTGTTTTTTAGTTCTTTAACTCATCTAATGTGCCCCTATTTCTATCTTAGACATGGGCGCTTATCAAAGTTAAGTTTGTGTCTTGAAGAAGTTCTTTAACATAATGGAATAAAGTCTTTCGCATAATCGTATTGGTTTAATGCTACTCTCCAAAAATCTACTCTAATGCGTTAACTCTTGTTTCACGCCCAATTACTCAAAGCAATCATCTTGTCATGTACAATAAATCTTCATTCGTGTTTCATTTGTCGGACTCGCTCAGCAAAATATTTATCAATTAGAATCGTTTGTTCTCCTATTCATATAATAGGAATAGATTGCAAACATGGCTCTGCAAAGTGTGGATCTTGCATTGCAGCGTACTTCCCATCAATGACACAATACTTCATCTTCTAAAACAAATAGAAAGTTTTGCTGAACAGAATCTACATGAGCCAAGGAACCCCCCCCAAGTAAAGCTTTTAGGCAGTTGATCAATTAGTTTTTTCCCAAAGACATAACGTGATGCCTTCACTTAATGTACTTCTTAAACATCGATGCTTGCCCTCCCATAAGCTTTCATAAAATTCAATTTCTTTAAAAGGATTAAAAAAAATGAGAACTTCTAAATCACTGTTATGAATTCTCTAATTTTCCATGCACAGTTTGAATATCATTTTTAATCAAAAGGGTCGACTCCTCTGTGTTTCCCAAATTCCGGTTATCCTGATCCGCTTCAATTTGGAAATGTAGATAATCTTATCGCTTATGTTTTCCCCTTTAGCACTTCATATACATCGTAATTCATTTTGGCTCTAATTGATGTAACTTATCCGTGCTGCCCAGCGTACACGAATGATGTAACTTTTATCTTTAACTTCAAATTAAAGAATCGTTTGTCATCCTTTTCAGTTTTTGGTCTTTAATCATCATTTGATTCATGTTCATCCACAGAACATCACAGAAAACAAAGGGTTGAGATCCTAAAACTTTTTCGTTTTAGTGCTTATATTTTGGATTGCCCATTTTTTAAGTTCCGCTTCTCATAGTGCAAAAAATTCGCGCACTTTCCTTTTTATTTTCTGTATTAAAAATTTATTCACATTCATGATGGGGTTCTTGTTTCTTTTAAGGGAGGAAATCCATGTAAATTGCCATACATTCTTTCTTAGAACTCATCGTATGCTCTAGGTACTGGACAACTTGTGCCCTTCGAAATCCCAGTCAATTGAATCCGAAAAAAAATTCTTCACCTTAGACAAAAGAGTCGTACATTTTTTTTTACCATAGAAAAATACTACAATTACCCTCCTACGTATTCTTCATCCTTTTCGTTAAAAAGTACACGCAAGTCCGTGTATGAGTCGATGCAATTCTATTTTAGGTAATGAACTTTCAAAAAATAAAGGCGCCTTTTTAGCTATTTTCTTAAACCCGTTTTTTTTGTCACTATTGTTTTGACTCTCATAATCTAATAAATTTATGATCGTTTAATTGATCTAGTCGCTATTCCTTGTGTATTTCACCTTTTAAACTATCGTCCTCAACCTGGATCATATGGAAATACGGTCTATAAAAAAATCCATGTGCATCTTTACACTTGAACAAGGTTTCAACATAACGTGTTGTGTTTTTTCTGATTTTTGTATAGCTGGAGGTTTGAAATTGTTTCATCTGTCTGATAGTTTTTTTGCAAAAAAAAATTCGAATTAATTCTTTGCACTGACAGCTAGAAAATCGCTTTATTCTTCTCTTCCCATGCGCATACCGTCTATATCATCATTCCCAAGGAAAAGCCCTTGTGCCTGATAGCTTCAATTAAAGTCCCCTGAGAAAAGTTGATAGTGTATTGCGTGTTTTTTTTACATAACCCGATCATACCTCAATAATTTTCTAATTGTACTCTTGGCCTCTTGTATCGCACATTATCCAGGAAATTTGAGTTCGTTCTTTTGCATTAAACATCCGCCTAGTGGATGATTACTTGCTGTAATAATTGTTTCACCTATCTATTTTCAATTAACTGATAGGGTTTTCTTCTTAATTATCTATATTTTTTTTTTTGCAATTCTAACTACAGTCGTACTAAGTTAAGATTAAAAATACACAAAAGAGGCCCAGCTTTTTTGATTTTATTTTAAGTAATGCGTTCTAAAAGAAATCTGCAAATCTTAATGAAAAATTCCGTTGGAAATGCCACCTTTATTCGAATAGTCGTACGGACTGGAACTTTCCAAGTCAGTAAGAAAGACCAACGACTCGCAAATAGCGTAAAAACAATAAACAACAGATACAATGCCAGGTTTCCGTCGTGCCATGCCCATCCCGAATAATCAACCCAATCAGACACCCACAACCCGTAAGCCACTTTCCTAATACGGGATGGTGTCTTTGGCGAAAGCAAGTCTGCGAATGATTCCACCACATAGCTGTTTAACAAAGCAGATAACACCGGACGGCACTCATGGCGAAATCTAATTTCACGGCAACGTTGCAACATGAATGAAAAGCAATCAAACCAGACTATCTAAAAGTTTTCCCATAATATTTCTGCTTGCCGGAAACGGTTAGGGAACAGTGAATCAATGTGATAGCAATCATCGCAACAAATAAAAAAGCGACCCTGTTGCCACAATCATAATCAGGAGGCATCGATTATGTATTTCGAACGGCTCACCGCAAAACAGTAAATATGTCCAATAAATAAACGCAAAATAAATCTATACTTTTTCTCCATAGCAAAGTTAAAGCTGCCGTTGAAGCGAGAATGAAATGTGCCAACAGAATTAAAAACACTTTCCACACGTTCCCGACAATTTCAACGTCTCCCATTTTTGAACTCATTGGTGCAATACCCTCGCTAAGCTTTTTCATTTAGTTGATTGGTTTACTCATATGCTTTTCTATTATTAAGCACGGGTACGGCGTTTTTTTTTTGGCAAGGTTAGAAACCTTAGTGTAACCACAGGTAGCTGATCTAAAAGGAATTTTATTTAAAACAGCAAATTTTTCTTAATCGCAAATTTTTAAGGTTACTGAAAACAAGAAAATAAGTTGAAACATCAACTGGGGGAGTTTTATTGAAGAAGCTAAAGAAGAATTTTTATTGACTTTGATTTTTTTTTCTACCTTTACCATTAAGTGCTTTTACAATTTGGAGGCGGTATGTGCATTGTCCCTTTAATGCAAAAATCGATGTTGTTAAGGACTTAAAAAGGATTTGAGGAAAGAAGAAATCGTCGAGCTAGTTGCTATCGTTCAGTCCTGCTCCCAGGCCTATCGCGTAAATGCGTCTATTTTGTAGGATAATAGAATGGCTGGCAATCCAGAGCACTTTTAACTATCTTTTAGGAAGCTGTCTTAGCTGCCTTTATTTAGTCGATAACACAGCCTATTTCTTATTTTTTATATCCGTTTCGAGAAAAATGCGTTATAAATGCTTGGTTGTTTGGTATGCACGGAGTATCTGCAGTAATCTGTGACGTTGTAAATCACATGGGAAATGTATATTGTAGTTGATAAAGGGTATTGCCTATTAATCTGATGATCTTAAGCTATTTTATTGAACAGCTATTTTTGATTTAATTTGTTATGGTTCCTATTTTATATCTGGAACAATGGAGCATACACTACGTATCGGGTAGGATCTTCTAAAGAAAAAGAAGGGGATACTTGCTTATTTACATTATACTGATTTTTCCAAGTGGTTAATTTTAGTTTCGGGGGCGTTATGCTGGTTAAAAACCGCTTATTCAAGAACAAGTATTTGAAGTTACTCATGTGCCATGGCTAACACAACAGGAATTCATTGATATTTAACGATTATCAAAAATGTACTCCTGGCCAATTGCATTGAACACTTCAACTTTTGTTAGGACAGAAAGTTGCGTCTAGGCAGAGCCATCGCCTTACAACTAGGGATGTGTAATCACCTTTCTTGCCGCTACATAGTATTAAAAGCTTAGCTACGTGATAGTATAAGTACAAAGGAAATAAGCCTGGTACAGATAAGAGTATCAAAGGTTTTAAGAAAGACCCACGCGTAGTGTCGCTTAATTTGCTTCTGCTGAGTATCTATTTAAAATTAACGGCTTTTTTAAACTAAAAGATAAGCTTCCTGTTCAATTAATTTGATTAATCTTGGGGTTCCGTTGGAATATACAGTGGACTATACTTAGTTTATTTTAAGAACATTCAAATGTAAATGGG
>Ga0163217_1039229_pt1 | contig 15819 bp, 12 predicted proteins | sample SynspAceP_FD_185933 | JGI IMG/M metagenome (GOLD analysis project Ga0163217, IMG submission 185933) | Saline lake microbial communities from Ace Lake in Antarctica - Synechococcus sp. Ace-P (PacBio error correction) | ecosystem: Environmental > Aquatic > Non-marine Saline and Alkaline > Saline ...
GAGAGAGATGCGTACGAGTAACGTTTCAGAACACAAAGGCGGGGGCCAAGCCCGTTTTTTTTTATGCTTGCAGCACTGTCAAGATTCCCAAGCCATCAGCAAATTTTCCCCCCAATGCAAAGTCGTTTGTACAAAGACTCCCTCCTCTGCTTGAGAACGAAAATCGGAGCAAAACAGCCAAATCTGGGTTACACCCATAGGTAGGTTAACAAGCGGCCAGCTTTTTTGGCGTGGGGCCTGCGTTGGCCCAGAATCCTGCTTTCAGCTCCCTGGCCTGCTTGGGCAATCAGCGCCGCAGGGGTATCCGAATGATATTGGCCGCGTCATTCCCGCTCCGCTGTAGCGTTGGGGCGCGCGCCTCGGTCAGCTGGTATTGTTCCAGGCAAGATTTCAAAGGACTGGCGAAACAGATATCCTGCGAGTAACGCAACCACTGCCGCGCAAGGTATCATGGCCTCCCCGGCGTGCCACGGTTCCCGCGCGGCCTTATTTGATCAGTTTTTGCCCGAGGGGCTCCTGCGGCAGGCGAGAAGGCCTGGTAGAGATCATCCTTGTTTTGAAATGCAAGTATATGGGGGGCCGGGCTGTAACGGTTCGGTGCCGAATCATCGCCAGGGTGGTATTGGAACCGTTGCGGCCTGACAGCACAGCGCGGGCTTCGATGATTTTAGGCGGGGTTTTTTTTTCGCGTCTTTTCTTTTTGGTACGGCGGCATGGGTGTTCAATCGCATCACCCACTCAACCAGTCAGGCGGAGATGGGTGGAGGGCTTTATCAGAAGTGCAGGTCGTCAAGCCGCATTTGCCATGTAGGAAGCGTCAAAGCGCAGCTTGATAATTTGGCATCGCCCAGCGTCTTTGTCCCCGGGAGCTGGATGCCAACGGGAAATCGGCAGAAGGGCACCGTACCGAGTAGCCTTCTCGAAGGAGAATGTCGCGCAGACTGTCCATCCGTCGACCGTTTCGTCACTGAGATTTGAGGAAGGCATCCTTGCGGTTTTCCAGACATCTCATCCGCCGTTGTGCTTCATAGCGGCCTGGTCAGTGCTCAGATGTGCTTCGCCAGAGCGATCGAGCTTTCTGACTCTGCTTCTCACTATGGTACCATTTCAGCTAACTCGAACCAGGGCCGACAGGGCTTTGCCCAGTTTGGGATTGTCCGCCAGGGTCTGGGGTGTTGACGACAGTCAGATCCTTGATATGGCTGGGATTCTTGGCTAGAGTCGATCGCGATTGGCGCCCGGGCATCTTCGCCCACGTCATCGAGTGCGGGTTCAGGTCACACGTTCTTCCGGCCTGGCGTGCTGAAGGCAGCACGATGTCGATCTCCGGTGTTGACAAAGTCACATACGGCTCGCTCTGCACGCTTGTCCAGCGCCCCGTGCCAATAGATAATGCGAAACAGACAGCTCGACAGAATTGATTTTCCTGGCTTGAGGTCCTTGATATCGTGTGCTTCATTACAGCCGTCGTTGCTTGGAGTAGACCGAGATAGCGCCGTGGGTGTCCACGCACAGGCGGAAGGAATAGACAGTGCATCCATGCTGGTGGAACACGCGTAACTCACCGGGTGTACTGGTTGATCGACTTCGATATAGTCTATGATGCTTGCACATAGATTCTAATCTCGGATTGATACGTATTTGTCCGCACTTTTTTTCATGATCCCGGGACTCGTCGATGTATTCACGGATCCGCACGTAGATGCTTCAGGCCAATCATTTGAAGCTGTCACGCTCCTGGGCGTACGCAGAGGGATATGATCGAAGAGGCAGCATGGCAGCCGCACTTTAAGCATAACGCTGGGCGACGGGTAAAGGGAAGAGGCTTTTGCATGTTTCCAATCCTGAGGGAAATGAGGCTGTTTGCTGTTTAGGTAAGCAAGCAAAAGGCGCGCCAGCTTTTGCTGGCGAATGAATAAGAAGAATTTTCAGGTAACGCTGGATTTCCCACATCGAGACGTGGGTGTGAAATAGCTGGTCCATCTTCGCGCTTGAACTGCACGAGCTTTCGAACATGCCTCACGAAAACTGTTGAAGAGGGTGGGCTTCAAGGATGCAATCGCCTCGCCCAGGTTCTGCGCAGCTTCTATATGCCCATCTCGCGACTTCCTTGGTCGGCTGTAAAGTTGTACATGTTCTCGCGGTGCGGCTGACGGGTCTCGACTGCGGGATAACTTCCAGGCGCAGCGGCCAGAATCATTGCCGCACCAGGTAAGGGTTGCAGGGATATCCGCGCACGGGCTTCACCGGCGCCTGCGAGGGGATCGAACATATTGGTGCGGTTTTTTATTGCCGTAGCAAGACTGAATACGGGGCCAGGTCGAGCCGGACATCGCAACCCTTGCGCACCAGGCGCTTTGTAGCTGTTGACCGTTGGCGCGATACCGGTGATGGCCTTGGCGGTGTTTCATGATGCGGGATTAAAGTGGTAGGCCATTCGTGACGCACGCCGTTGGATGTCCTGCCATTGGCGGGGTAACAGGTTGTTCCGGTTCCGTCCGCAAGCGAATGTTGTTAGTGCGCGCCGTGCCGGTAGATTGGCCGACGGCCTTGGGCATAAAGATGGCCGAAAGCGCCGTGCTTGCGGGCGATTCGTTGACCATCAGACGGAAGACCCGCGGTAGCCATGCCAGATCGGTATAAGGTAATCGGTTTTCGAACTGGGCTTGGCATTTAGTGTCGAAGGAGTACCATCAACCATGCTGTTCATGGCCTGCGACAGTTGCCGACAATATGCTGTTGTCCGCCCGAGTACGCGGTCTAGAGGCTTGGCGGAATATAGCGGCCGCTGATACGCTTCGAACCATCGCGCTGTCCTTGAACAGGGAAGAATTCCCGGTTTCGATACCAGGTTGAAGATATGCACATGTCTGAGGCAGCAGCGACTGGCGCTTTCGACTGGCTCGTGAGCATGCATCGAAAGGTGCCTTCCGATGCGATCGCTTGGCAACGCAGGCAGCTGCCGGGTTCACGGGCAGACGGTCTGGTCGCTAATCCGGCATCGCCGCACTTCGTTCTGCGATGTCTGCGGTAACACACATCGAGCGCTGCGCGGTGAACAGCTCGGAAGCTTTCAACATGCGGCCGATGTGCTGAGATGGGCACAAATTTGCCTTTAATGATGCGTGTATATCAACTAACGGCCCAGGGCGTATTTTACGCCCTTGTTTCCAGGGTTTTGCTTCAGGCTTTCGGGGGGATGGTGAACGGTCATGAAATGTACTCCAGGATGATAAATGCGCCGACAACGGCGAGTTGGTAATGATTTTCATTTCACTACATGCCAGAATGCATGTTAATATGATAACTATACGCTGTATCCAATGGTATTCAATTCTTCGGGAGTTGGCAGAATGTCGGCATATCAAGGGGTTGGCAGCAGTTCCAGATGGCAACACGATGCTGCAAGTGGCGATATTGGAGACGGATGGCTTCGTTTTACGTGCGTTAGGGGAGTGAATGCGGCTGCGGATATCTGATTCTTGGATTCCCAGCGTATTGGTGGAACCACAGCGGAAATTTGCCTTATTGGTGGCATGGGCCACTTGGATGCGAACAAGTACTGCATTGGTCCTCCCAACTGATCGGGCAATGGCGTTCATATCGCCGAGCAACCGCGCCGACAACCAGGCGCTGGCCATTTCGCGCATGTAGCCTGTTGACAACGTAAAGCGAGATGCGATTGCTCGAAGCTGCTTTCGCGATGCTGCCGGCCTGTCCATCGGCTGGTCAATGGGCGGAATGCGGCACTGCAATGGGGCTGCCTGTACCCAGACAGGGTTAAACGGGTCATGAGTTTCTGGCGACGGGCGCTGCTGCGCACAATGCAGGTATTTCTCGAGGGCCGTTTAAGGCGCGTTGAACCTGCGATCCGGCGTGATGGGGGGGTTTTAGCTACCGATAGCCATGCCGGGCTCAGGCTTGCCGGGTTTATGGGTGGGCTTACAGTCGGGTTTTTTTCCGCGAGGAGCTGTATGGCAGTTTGGGCTTCGATGCTTCCGGCATTACTGAAAGTTACTGGGAAGAGGATCACTGGCCAGGACGCCATAACCTTGCTGGCAGTGCTGGAGAGCTGGAAGTCGGCTGATATCAGAACAACGATTCTATAGCTGGTGACTTTGGCGCAGGCTCGGCGGATAACTGCCGCACGCGTGATATGCCCTTGCCACGATCTGTATTTCACTGAGGGCAGGACGCTGCTGGGAAGAGCGCAGATGCCCAATGCGGTATGCAAACCGTGCTCGGACTGGGGTCATTGCGCTTGGCGCGCGGCCGAAACCGCAAATGACAGCGGGGATATGGGGCGTGTGCAATCTGCTGGACAGTGGACTGGCGGAGCACGTCACATCTCCCGCCGCTTGGCTCCAGCCCGCGTGTCCAGAACGGGGCGGGCTTTCAGCCGCTTGCCTCAGGGCGGCTTTGATGCATATCAACGCAGTTGATGCTGATCCAGCGTGCCAGCCAAACGGTTCGTACGCAGCGCTGCCAGCGGCGCACCCCCGCCGGATAGTAATACAGTCCCGCGTATCGCGTATATACCTGCGTGAACTGATTGCCTGCAGTTTGACTCGTTGATCGCTCTGCCTTTTCATCGCCTAGAAGCGTCCATTGTGGTATGGCGCTAGTTCGCGCTGGCGCTAACATCAATCCAAGAATGTTTTATGATGGCTTTACCATTCAGGATGATCTTGGCAACTTCCACATGACAGGAATGCTGGCAATTTGTCGACATTGCTGACCAGGGCGGCTTTCGGCGGCGAAGTGCTGACCGTACAGCGGTCAGCTGGCAAGATGAAGCGGCTGGAGGAAGACGTTGTTTAAAAGGGTTTGTTTTCAAGGAAGGCGCCAGTTGGGCCTGCCGGCGAAGGTCGCTTTGTTGGGGTACGCAGCGCATTTCTCAAACTGCAAAGCGGAAAGGTGATCAACAGCTGCGGGAGCGCATATGGTGGGCAGCGTAGGGGTCCGCAGCGGATGATTATGTGATGCGCTTTATGCCGCATTCTGTCGCGCTTTGGGCTCACTATCCGATGGTGCCAGGTCGAGCTGCACTGGGAACCGTCCTTCAATCTGCTGCAGCGCAAGGAATCTGGATCTGACCATTGTCACCCGCGAGACGGGAAGGAGATGGTCAGTATTGCGTCAGGAACAGATGTCTGGCCGGCAGGGGGTTTGACTTGAATGAAACAATCGACCCTGCGTTTGGCGTGTTCAACGCGAGTGTTTTCCTGTCGAGATGGGGCAACGCGCTGGACAGCATGGGACGGGATTACAGCGGGCTATACGCCAGCCTGTCCCCGCGATAATTGCGGTAGTGAGTTGCCGGCTGGCCATTACGCTCAGTTCAGGTCTGATACGGCTGACATGCGCATATTGGGTGAGGAGAGGCTGCCAGATGCCTCGGCGAGCATTGTGCTGCTGCGCAATGCGCAACCCGCTCGCCGGTGACGAGTGCTGGTGACTAATATAGACTGAAGGTTTTGGCTGTAGTCGAGGTTCCTGTTGCGCCCAACCGCTGTAGTACATAAGTATCGCCGTGGAACGGGCAGATATTTCAGCTTTCAACTTTCACCGAGATGAAGCCAGCTGCTTGAGCATCGTAGAATGTTCCGCGATTAAGTGAAGCGCTGCAAGCCGGCTGTTCCTTTAACGGTTGGTAAGGCGATTTCTGCCAACGGCGCCCGAAGCATCCGGCCGTCCGTGCTCGCAAAAAGCAGCCGCCCGCCTGAGCTTGACACCCTGAAGCATGATCACTGCAGTGCAGGCCGGGTTCGACAATGGAGCACAGGGTAAGGTCATGACGATGGTATGTGATCATCTACGGCATGTCTCCCTTGCAACTCGAGCGTCATCTCCACGGGATGCGCAGGTCGCCGGCCCGGCGGGTAGCCAGCGCCTGCATTTGGCGCCGCGGGATGACTCAACGATTGAGGTCATTGGATTCAGGGCGGTAGACTGAGATTGAGACCGGTGCCATGCCAATTTCAGCATTCACTTGGCCCTGGGCCCAATGAGCGAGGCGCTTCATGCTCAACCATGGCGCAGCGATATGTCATGCGCGGTACAGGTAGCGCTCGTAAGGATTCATCAGCCTTCGTCGCAGAACTGTGCGCTCAGTCTTTCAACAACTGAGGGTTTGCGTTTGGCCCCTGAATGCGCGTCGAACAGGATTTTGCCGACGTATCTGGAGCATAGCTTCGGTCGCGCGCTGGGCTGCAAGCGGTTTGAACTCCACATGGCTGATAACCACTTCAAGGCTCGTCGGCTGCCGCCGCAGGGCAGCAGTTCGAGAGCCTTCGGCGCAATGCAGCTGATAGACTCAATCCGCAGCGGTGCAAGTGAGGTGCTCTGCCGGGTTTATCTGCCGGCTGCATCGTGAGGCGAGGTAAAGCTGCCTGCGTCGTGGTGGTCGCTCTGGATATCCCAGGGCTCGCCGGGCAGCGCTGGCATCAAACTTTTTACAACCATTTTTTTGAAAAAGGCCAAACCGCGGTTTACATGCCGAGAAATCGAATACGAGCGGCTTTTCAGGCTGCGATACAGTGCTGCGGTTGTCGACGTGTTCGATCTTGCAGCTCATGAGACAGCTATCGGACAGCTCCAGGCTTTTTCCTGGTCATGGGTAACAAATACGCTGGTGAAATGGCAAGTTCTCATGCGTTGACCGCACCAGCGACGGCGCAGGTTTGCGCCCTTGGCGTCCAGCGCGCCAAGGGGTTCGTCCAAGCAGGATTAGCGGTTTCATGCAGAGCCGGCCAGAGCATCGCTGCTTCTGTCCGCGCAGCTGCGAGGAAAGCGATCAGCCAGATGGGCTCAACTGGACATTTCCAATAACTCGGCAACTGCTTGCGTATATTGCGCGCAGGGCGCTCTTGGCGGGGCAGCACTCCAGAGCCGAAGCGATATTCCTGCGCAAGCTGTATATGCGAACCGCGCATAGTGCTTGAATACAAAGCCAACCCGACGTTACGCGCACGGGTGCAGGGCGTCAATTCTGGCATGACAGGATGCGACCTGCTCGCGGTTTCAGGCCGCGATATCGTAACAAGGTGTCTTGCCCCGAGTGAGGGCCCGAGCAGACAGTCACTCCCATCAGGGATCTCCAGAGAGATTCTTGAGCGCCTGAAAATGGCCCAATATTTGTTGATGCCTCTTAGGGTAATATCTTCGCCGACTGTCCGTTGATCAGATAGCGGGCGGGCGCTGGCGGGACTGGGCGCACTCGACAAAGCTTTTTTTACGCAGAGGGTCAAGCAAGCGATACCTGCATGAGCGAGGCGCTGGTAAAGGCCCCGCGTGTAAATCCTGATCAGGGCTGGCATGCAAGGGTAGTGTGTTGGTTTCGCCGCGGATATTGCCCGTACCACTGAAGACGGCACAAAATCGCCCACGCCGGCTTGGTAGTAACAATCGTATAGGCAAGCCGCCACTGGATATTGGGAAGGTGAATTTGCGAAACAATTGCCAACGCGAGGCGCGCAACACGCCAGGTTCTTCTTCTCGGGCCCTGTTGCTGGCTCAGCGGATCAAATCGCGGGAACGAGGGGCAGGATCACGAATACGTCGACATAAGGATGCGGCCATGGCGAACTCAGTTTTGTATATCCTTGTCCATAACATCCACCGAGCAGCCTTACTGGCGTAGCAGAGATAACAAGCCGGCACTACCGGTGAACACCGCGAAGGGAATATGATCAGGGTGGATCAGCACTTGCGGCGGGAACTCGAACGCGTCAAAGCAGGCCAGAAAGACACGAAAACAAGATTGATAGGCACGTCAATGGGGGCAATAAAAGGTAGAACATCGCTCGCAGGGTGTGGTATCAGTCAAATTGTCCAGAAGGTCCTGCGCACCAGAGAAAGCTGGTCAAAATAGCACAACGGAATGACAACAGCAGGACGTGTACAGTCATGCGCAAGTGATCAAGCTCCATTGACCCAAAAACTGATCACGATAGCAGGGTAGATTTTTTGAACGATTCATAAGTATTTAGGTTCATGCAAGCGGCGCAGGGATAACGGCTTGCACAATTGATGCACGAGCATACCAGCGAGCATCACACCACCGAGCATGGACTGGGCGCGCATAATCAAATCTGCAGAGAATAAAGATCATCAGGCTGGTGTCTCGTGAAGTGGCATGTTTGCCGGAATAAAGATTACCCGCGCCGAACTCGCCCAACTGCGCGTACGCAAGGCGATACCGTCATCAATGCCGGCATAGGGAAGGGAACAGAATAAGCCTGACAAGTCAGTCAGAGGGGCCATAATCACTGCGTTCTTCGTCTTCCGGTGGCAAGGTCTTCAAGTACGGTGAACGTCCTGAGCACACGGCAGGCTGGTAAGGAATGGCGACGATAATACCCAGGGTGTAAAGCACCTGAATACCAGCGCTGCAGTACTGGGCATACCAACGCCCTCGGAGAAAAGGCTGCAGGGTAATTGTACTGGGTAGGCGGGAAGGGCAGATCCCATCAAAGCGTCGAGATGCGCTTCGCCCCGAAACTCGTAGCGACAGAACCAGGAGAGTAAGCCGACCACCATTGACACAGAGGCAATGCGGCAGCCAGAGCGTCACTTTGTAAAGAGGCGACGCACGCTCATCATGACCACAGCCAGTATTCCGCGAGACTCATGCGGAGGTTGCACAATCAAACCGGTCACCGGAAAGCAGACAGACTGATAAAGAGCAGGGATCGCAGACTCAAGCAAACCCGGCAGGCGCTGCGGGTTTTGTTTTGTTACTGGCCGGCGATAGCATGCGGGGGGCTGATTACTCATGGACGGTCAGTTTACCTGCGTTGAAGGTTGATCCGTTTACAACAACGTGGGAAAGTGAACCTTCTCGCTTCTCCAATGCCAGCATATCTTCGATGCACAGCTAACCTCAGGAACTTGTCGGCACTCTTCGCATGACTTCTCGTAATGCAGGTAGTAGAAGCCGCGATCAGACGCGCGCTCTGCTGTACAAATAATCAGATAGCTTTGGATACATCGGTGCGTTTGCCGTTCGTGTGCGGTGATCCAGGTAACCGGATCTTCGGCAGGAACTCTTGCCACAACATCATAACGCATCGGGGTAAGATCTGCGCGATATTATTACTTGGTTCAAAGGTCAGACAATACTCGCCAATAACACGCTAGACAAGGTGGTGGTTGCTATACGACACGCCGGTTGTCGAATACGAAGCATTGGCCAGCATGGTTTTTCAGAAAGGCGTCAGCTTTGGCTCATTCGCCGCTATTTCTTCTTTTGGCATTAACCTAGGGCGCCAGGTAGTGTACGACCGTTGCCAGAGGTTTTGGGGAATTTGCAGCACGGAGCTTCGCTTCACGTGCGCAAGTCATCCAGTTCTGGATATTTCTTCGGGTTGCCTTGCGCACCAGGAAGTCATAGTGGATAGTAAGGGGAATGGGTTAGCCACGCTCAGCAATTTCGGATAGGTTGCCCCGCCTCGTGGGGATTAAGTCAGTCCACCTGGGTTATAGGTGACCACATAGCCCGCACCCTGGATGATTTTGCCTGTGCTGACGGGAAGAGCACCAGGGATTTGCTTGATCTCTATGGTCTTGCCACTTTTCTTTCTGCCAATTGCTCGCTGAAGAGCTCGTTATAGCCGACAGAGTTCGCGGGCGATATCGTAGGAGGCGTTTTAAGAATCTCTGATTGCGCTGGGCTGGCGTCATTATACGGCGCTCATGAATAACGCAACCGACTTTTCAGCGTCAATACAAGACATACAAAGCCTAAACTCACAGTGGCCATATCAGAGGATATGCGCATCGTTAACAGGAAGCAGCAGCGTACAGAAAGGTTTGCCATAGAACATTTGGCTTTAATTCGGATTTGCTTTATTACTTTAAACTACTAAAGTATAAGCAGGGAGTGCCTGCTCGTAGAAGATCTACGCCGTTTGCTGATAAGCCGAGTGGCCTTACATGGTTGCTTCAACCTATAAGGTCAAATTGGATTCCTGGCTTAGGTATGAACGGGACGGGCTTGCGCGGTATAGGTTTGTAACAGTAGCCTAAGTTCACTCTGCGGTTACTAAGGGTCAAAATGGATTGGCTTTCGCGGAATGACGAGGTTGGCCCGGGGGTGAGGCGGTTGAGATGGCTGAGTGGCTGAGTGGCTGAGGAAAAAAATTTAAATGATAGGGCGGTTGGCAGGCGCCTGCTGATAGACTGACCTCAACGAGTCTGTTGGCCTATTATCCGCAACTTACTCCTCTTGGATTACCTGCTTCGTCATTCCCTGCGCAGCGGGAATCTTTTGATTTGACGTTTTGACTTTGACCTTGGTGGGTGAGCACATATTGTCGCGGGGGCTTGGATTTTCCCGGCCTGCGCGGGAATGAACGGTTGTGGTTGGCGGGGTGGTTGTGCGGGACGAAGGTGGTGTTGGCGAAGCAGTCTGAGCGGCGGATAAATGGGATTGCAGGCTTAGGGGTGAGCGTAGCGTAATGGCCTGAGCGAGGTAGGCTCAGCGCTTTAGTTGGGATTTCAGCGCCAAAGTAAAAACCTGGAATCGTTGGATATCGCGGGGTTTTGGTAATGCGCTTGCCGATGCGCGAATTGACGCGTGCGCATCCGGCAAGCGCCCTACGGGAGCCTACGGCGTCCAATTTCGCTCCCGGCGAATTTTGTCCATGGGGGTGGAGTACAGAAGGGATGATTAAGCCAAATAAAAAACCCGCAAAGGGGGGTTCTTTTTATTGGTGCTTTGGGAGATGACCTACTCTCACATGGGGAACCCAGCCTACATCGGCGATGCATCGTTATTCTGAGTTCGGATGGGATTCAGGTGGTTCAATGCTCTATTGGTGTCAAGCATTCGTTTGCTATGTAGTTTTTTTTAGTCTACAGCGGCGTAAAGGGGTGGGTCTGTGATAGATGCTTTTTTTCATATAGCGGTAACTGCATCAATCAAGTTCCGGAATTTGTGAAATCGGTGGTCATGACAGCACAAATTGCTTGGGTGTTATATGGTAGCCCACGGGCAATTAGTACTGGTTAGCTTCAACGCCTTGCAACGCTTCACACCAGCTATCAAGTGTATCTTCGACGGCCTTTTAGGGGAGTTAACAAGCTCCGGTGAGATCTCATCTTGAAGGCAAGTTTCCCGCTTAGATGCTTTCGCGGTTTAATATTTTCCGACGTAGCTACCCGGCAATGCATGGGCGTGACACGGACCGCAGGGGTTCGTCCACTCCGGGTCCTTCGTACTAGGAGCAGTACCTCTCTCTCAAACGTCCAGGGAGATAGGGACCGACTGTCTCACGCGTTATAAACCCAGCTGCGTACCAGTTTTAAAATGGCGACCAGCCATACCTTGGACCGGCTTCAGATCCAGGATGTGGATGAGCGATCGAGGTGCAAACACGAGTCGATACATGACTCTGGGCGGTATAGCCTGTTATCCCCGGAGTCTTTTATCCGTTTGGCGATTGCCTTCCATCGACACCAGATAACTAAAGACTACTTTCGGTCTTGCTCGACGTGTGGGTTCGCAGTCAGCGCACTTTTTGCCTTTATACTCTACGCACGATTTCCGACGTGCCTGAGTGGCCTTCGTCTCCTAGTTATCTGGGAGGAGACGCCAGTAACTACCATGACACTTGTCCCTCGATCCGGATAACGGACAGAGTTAGAAGCCTAAGTTGTCAGGGTGGTATTTTCAAGGTTGGCTCACATGAACTAGCGTACACTGCTTAAGCTCACTATCTAGCCACAATTAAGTGCAGTGCAAAGCTATAGTAAGTTCAGCGGGGTATTTCCCGTCTAGCGCGGATACCTGCATCTTCAAGCGATTTTCATTTTACTGATCTCGGGTGGAGACAGGCCGCCATCATTACGCATTCGTGCCAGGTAGGACTTACCGACAAGGATTTTCGCTACCTTAGGAGTTAGTTACGGGCGCGTTTACCGGGGCTTCGATAGAGCTTCGCGAGCTCCCATCATTACCTTCGGACGGGAGGCGTCACACCTATACGTCTTTCCGTGTTTGCGAGTGTGTGTTTTTTTTTAATAAACAGTTTGCGCGGCCTGGTATCTTGACGGCATGAGCTTACGGAGGCAAGTCTTCACTCCGGCGACTTTCGCCGAAGTTACGGTGCATTTTGCTTAGTTCTTCGAGTTGTCTTCAGCGCTTGGTTATTTTACTGACCCTGTGTCGGTTTGGGGTAGCGATTTCTAGTTACCTGAGCTTAGAGGTTTTCCTGGAAGCATGGCTCAACCACTTCTTTTCTAAAGAAAGATCCCGTCATCAGTTTCGGACTTGATCTCCCGGATTTTTACCTAGATCAGCCTAACATTAAACACGGGAAACCAACGCGTGCTGGCCTAGGCCCTTCTCCGTCCCCCCATCGGCAGTACTACAAGTACGGGAATATTAGGCCCGGTTTCCATCGACTTACGCCTTTCGCTCGCCTTAGGGGTCCGACTCACTGGGCGGTCGATTATACGTTTGCGCAGGAAACTTGTCCTTCCGGGCGTGGGAGTTTTTTTCATCCCATTGTCGTTACTATGTCAGATTCGCACTTTCCTGATCCTCCAGCCCTTCTCATTGACCTTCACAGGCTTACAGAAGCTTCTCTAGGTTCATCTAGGATGAAACGTAAGCTTCGGTGTATGGTTTGGAGCCCGTTAATCTTCGCGCAGGCGCTCGGGACTAGTGAGCTATTAGCTTTTTAAGGTGGCTGCTTCTAAGCAACCTCCTAGCTGTTAAGCTTTCCACATCGGTTTCCCCATTCATACTTTTGGACTTTAGCTGACGTTGGGGGTGTTTCCCTTTTTACGAGGACGTTTAGCCCGCGTGTGTTCGTGGCGACACTCACTGGTATTCGGAGTTTTGCATGGGGTTGGTAAGTGGGATGACCCCTAGCAACAGCTGCTCTACCCGCGTGTGATAATAGGCGAGCGCTCCCTAATAGCTTTCGAGGAGAACAGCTATCTGAGCTTGGATTAGCCTTTCACTCTATTCATCAGTCACCGCTCTTTTTCAAGGTTAGGTCGGTTCGGATCTCAGTGGCTGTTCGGTTCAACCTGCCCATGGATGATGCCGTTTAGGGTCCTATACCCTGCCCCGACTAACGCCCTTAAGACTTCGGTTCCTACGCCTCTTAGAAGGGTTAAGCTCGCACAGAATATAAGTGCTGACCATTATCAAAGGTAACGCAGTCATCAAAAGTGGGCTCCCATGCTTGTAAACGCTACGGTTTCAGGATCTATTTCATCCTTCACGGGGGTTCTTTTTCGCTTTTACTCCAGGTACTGGTTCACTATGGTAGTCAGGAGTATTTAGCCTTGGAGGTGGTCAGCCATGTTTCGACAACGTTTAAGTGGCGTCTACTCGATTTCACCTAGAGAAGCTTTTTTTTCGGTGTACGGGGCTTCAACCCATATGGGGCCATTTCGCAGGGCCTTCCACTAACTCTATAAATGCTTTAAGGGTGTCACGTTCGCGTGCCGGTTACTTTGGGGATTGTTGATTTCTTTTCCTGGTATTGGATGTTTCAGTTCCCGGCGGTTTCGCCTCACATACGTATTGTTTTAGTATGTGATACCGTAGTTTGCTAAGTGGGTTTTCCCTTCGAGAAATCTCCGGATCAAAGTCTGTTTGCCGATCCCGGAGCTTATTCGCAAGGCACAGTTTCATCGCTCGACTGCCAGGCATCCACCGTATGCGCTTTATTCTTGCATATAACTCCCAACATCTGTCGTTAGCCGAAGCTAGCACGATTAATTCAGCGATTATGTAATGAAATGATTCACGATCGGAACTTTGCGTTTGAGATTAGCGTTCCTTGCCATAACGATCGCAGTGAAACGTTTGTTATGTTCCTATCATTTCTATACTTTCCCATTGTTAAAGAGCGCTGGCACAAAGACAGACATCAACAAAATCCTAACGGGAGCTTCGGTGATTGTTCATGTATGACTTCTGGCGTCTAGCGATCGGCTATTCTAACCTAGGTGTCCTTGGTTGGGCCAAGCGGGATGAATCGCTGACCTCCTGCGTGCAGGCGGCGCTCTCCGTGAGCCTTGGCGCGTTTTTTAACAAGATTCCACACTCGACATTGGTGGGTCTGGGCAGAATTCGCTGCCGACTACCCTTAATATGAGAGGAGAGACAGGGTGCGCTTCTAACCTGAGCTACAGACCAATTGCTGGTGTGCGCCTGATCGGGTAGCAAAGAGCAGACGCCTATCGCTTTTTTCTTAATGATAAGTATGTCGTTAGTGGTGCTTGACGGATGGTTGTGATCTGTCGATTAAGGAGGTGGATCCGCGCAGTTTCTACGGCTACTTGTTTACGATTAAACGTCATGATCACACGTGGTAACCGTCTCCGAGGTTAGACTAGTACTTCTGGTGCAACGCCTCCATGGTGTGGACGGGGCGGTGTGTAACAAGGCCGGGAACGTATTCAGTGGCGTTCTGAATCCACGTTATAGCGATTCGATTCACGGAGTCGAGTTGCAGATCCGATCGGACTACGAGAGGTTTTAAATGGGATTAGCTCCACGGTACTTCGCGGTTGGCAACCCTTTGTCCCAATTGCTAGCACGTGTGTACGGCCCCTCGGCCGTAGCGGCCATGATGACTTGACGGTCACCTCACCACCCTTTCTCCGCGTTTCTTTGGTCAGGCAGTCTGCCTTAGAGTGGCCCCTAATGTGCTTGGTAACTGGACAAGCGGTTGCGCTGTTCGGGAAATTAACAACATCTCACGACCGATGCTGCGCAGCCATGCCGCACTGTGGGTTGAGTTCCCGAAGGCACAATCATCTCTGGAAGTTCTCGCTCAGCATGTCAAGGAGGGTTAAGGTTTTTTCGACGTTGATATAGAATTAACCATGTTCCACCGCTTGCTCGACGGGCCCCCGTAATTCATTTGAGTTTTACTCTTGCCCGACCGTCTCCCCAGCCGCGGTCCATTCGTGCGTTAAGCTTGCGCGCACTAAGAACTCAAGGTTCCAACCGGCTAGTTGACCTCGTCTTACAGGCGTGAGGACTACGCCAGCGGTTCTAATCGTTCTGCCTCCCCACGCCTTTCCGCCTCCTCAGTGTCAGTCTCAGTCAGGTAGTCGCTCGCCTCGGTGTTAACAAACGCTTCTATATATAGATAATATAGTACACAAGGAATTCCATCCTCTACGTCTCTAGGTTAAGCAGTTATGGATGCGTTCCAGGTTGAGCGGGGATTTCACACCATGACTTATTAGCCATACGGCGCTTTTAGAAACCAGTAATTCCGATTACGTTGCACCTCTGATTAGGGCTGCTGGCACGAGTTAGCCGGTGCTTATTTTCTGTCGGTAACGTAAGATTGCAGCGTATTATAATATATATATATAGTGGTTTAACATCGAAGACCTTCTCAACACAGAACGGGGCTGGCTGGATCGGTTTTCGGCCGATATAGATATATTCAGCTGTGCCAGTAGATAGAGAGATATAGAAGATAGATATAGATATAGTGTGATGATCATCCTTAGACTAGATATAAGAGAATAGATAGATTAGGATGAGCGTCCATCACCAACAAGCTAATCCGAGTGGGCTCATTGATTAGCACGAAAGGTCGAAGACCTGCTTTTCTCCCGATAGGCGTATGCGGTAATTAAGCGTCGTTTGAAGTTTCTCCACTATCAGGCAGTTCAGGTATTATCCCGTGCCGCTCCTCAGAGAGCAGCCTTTTTTCTCTAACGCTCGAGCTTGCATGTGTTAGGCCTGCCGCAGGTTAATTGAGCTGATAAATCTTCAGTTTTAGACTGATTGGTTTTTTTGTTGGAAGCTATTGGCTTCAGCTTTATTAACAA
>Ga0163217_1035309_pt1 | contig 15817 bp, 9 predicted proteins | sample SynspAceP_FD_185933 | JGI IMG/M metagenome (GOLD analysis project Ga0163217, IMG submission 185933) | Saline lake microbial communities from Ace Lake in Antarctica - Synechococcus sp. Ace-P (PacBio error correction) | ecosystem: Environmental > Aquatic > Non-marine Saline and Alkaline > Saline ...
GAGAAGAGATTTTATTCGAATTTGCTCTGGTGGAACCTTTTCCCCCATCGAAACCCGATATTTTCCCCCGGCCCCCCCCCGATAAAAAAACCTTGGGGAAAAAAACCAAACTTATTTTACCCTGCAAAAAGCCCCTATGGGAAAGGGGGTGGGCTTTTTTTTTGTCACAAAAAAAAGTGGGCCCCCCCCAATTCCGCCCTAAACTAACCAGCAAATAGAAAAAAAATCAAGGAAAAAAATGGAAGCCCCCCATTGAGAGGCCGGCCCAAACCAATTCGGTCAGTGACGGGCCCTGGGATTGGGGTTAGTGGGAAAAACTAATCCAACTATAAAATCCCCCTGCTTTAAGGAAATGAGTGGCAAAGATTCTACCCAATTCGGAATAATGCACTTTGGTGGATTATTTTCCTTTGAACTCGTCTAAGGAGGGTAATAACACTCTTTTGAAAAAATCTACTTACGAAAGCCTTCCCCAAGCGGGTTTTTTGCCCTAAGCCTGTAAAAAAAAACTTGTCAACTTTTTGCAATAGGAAAGGTTTTTTGTCGTCTAACTTTGTAACGCTCATTGGAAAAATTTTTGATGGTTTTTCCAAAAAAATACAGAAAATTACATTCAAAGTGCCCTTAAACCTTAATCTATCCTAAAGGGAAGAAATAACAATGAATGACTTGAAAAGAAATCTTTAAAAGGCCCATCCTTTTGAACCTTCTATTAATAAATTAACTCCAATTCATGTGGCCTAGTATTCCTTGAATAGATAAATAAGTTTAATTCCTATAGGAAATTTACCTTTCCCAATTAAATTGCTGATATTTCCTCTTTAGTTTTGGATGTAAACAATCAACCACTAATTACCCAAATTTTTAAGCGTATTAAGTCGCGGGAAAAGAGAAGTGAATAGAACTGAAAAAAAAAAACGCTTATTCCCCCAAAAAGTAAAAATCGCTTTTTTAATAACTCTAAAAATTTTGAGACCAATAAAGTCATGGACTTTTTAAAAATGGGATTACCCCGCACTTATTGAACCTAAATCTTTTATAAGTCAATTTTCAATCGGTTCGGTTAATGTAAATTAAAACTCAACAAGGACAATCCTGATAGTTTTTTTTTTGATTCTCAACCCTAAAGCTTGAAGCACTCATTTTTTGATGAGGGTATTGAATGTTCAAATTTTTTTTGTAAAATATGTGGCGAATTTTTTTTAGAACCCAGACTAATTTTTTTTAGACATCCCAGATGTTTTGCTGGACACTAAAAATCATTTATTAATTTTTAAATCAGTAGCTTTTATAAATTTTTAATCTAAATCTAATTATATGGGATTGATTTTTATCCCATTTGGCCTACTAAAGATTAATCTTATGTTAAGGATATTGGATTAACGCCCTGTTACAAATTCAGCTGAATATTGGAGGATATTCTCCCGCACTCCCATCACAAAATATAAGCTAGATATACGAAACTTAGAATTCCAGCTAATGGAGTTTTGTTGCCCCCAACCCTCCTACCCTGGTAGACTGGGATTTACTTTAACAGTTGCCCCACTAATCCCCCTCTTGGTTGAGTTAAAAACGGGGAGGTGTTTTTGGACTTTTTCCCCGCAGAAAAAAAAAGCTCGTCCAGAGCCGAAAATTTCAAGATGAAAATGTTGAAAGAAAACTTAGCGCTATGATCGGTATAATACGAAGGGTTCGCATTTCCAATTATCTCGCCGACTACGCTTCGTATTTCTAGAAATAAAATGCTCCAATGTTTATATGAGATTTTTACTTATCGGATTCAAAGAAACCCTCACTCCTATAATACATTCCGGATAAATCCTCTACCCGAACATGAACATCTTTGTGGAAATCTTTTCTTCATTCTAGTTCATCTAAATGATCTCCATGCCCAACATTCATAGATCTCGACTGCACTGGCAAAAACCGCTTTAGGATCGCGAAGAGTAATGGAATGAAAAAAATACGTCACTCACTTTTGCTACCGTGAGGTGAATGAGTCAGGGTAAAATATTCAGGCCCAAACGAGGTAGATATTCTACCTGACATATGAGGCCAAATCTCACCGAGTTGAAGAAGAAAAGGTTAGTTAATCTTTTTTAGCTGGTTCATATTTTGCGGAAACCGGAAGTACTATCGGGGAATCTATTTTTTTTTTCCAATGTCGAATCGAATATGCCCGAAGGCTAAAAAAAACTAACTGCGCCATCCGATTCCATTTAATCCCGAGCTGGAATATTTTGAAAATGGAAGTGAAAGAAATGGTATCCCGAGTTGTGGCCACTTTCCGCTCCCCGTGCTTGTATACAACCAGATGTAAAAGGGAAGATTTAAGGATTGGTGAAAGCTCACATTAGTCTTCTAGGAATTTTTCTGATAAATCTTACCAACTCCATATCCAATCACTTTCAAAAGATTCTTTAAATTTATATACCCAAGTTTTCTTAGCGTACAATAAATATTTTATATAATTTGGCCTTTTAAGCTAGGTAATTACACGCAGGATCATGGTACACAATAATCTAAATTAAAAGGCCTCACTTCAAAACCAGATTCGAATTCTAAAACTTTTGGGAAGAAGAATGAAACGCATGTATGGGCTATACGAGATCGAACGCAGCGAGAGCAAAGAACTTACAGCAGTGAAAATCAAAATTCACCGAAGGCGCGCAAACTCCTACCCCAACCTTACACAAACTGGAAAAGCTGAAGGGCTTTTGCCTCAGCACAAGAAATCGAGCCAAGTGATGATAAAATCGCGTGCGGAAATACTACAGCCTACCAAATCAAGGAAAAAACTGACAACTGGGCTTCAAATGTCTGGCTAATTTCCTTCGCTCGAGAATCTCAACGATCCTCAAATTGCCTTGGGATCGAACCTAAAACCTGGGAATATGAATGGATCGTAAGAGAGAGTAAAGTCCAAAGAAACTTGAATCGGATTCACAGGCTATTGCTTTCAAAAGAGATTGTGTAAGCTTTTGCGGAAGATTACTAATGGAAGGAGTGACTAAGTGATCGCTGACCGTCAGCCATCTCAGGGGTTCTCTGAGGAAGAGTTCAGTCCAGTGAAGCTTTTCCGGAATTTGGAAGCAGGATAGTTCACTATGGGCTACTGTCATGCCTTGGCAGCAACACTGCAATAAAAACGCCCAAAAAGTCCGACATCGCCAAAACCAGTGGATGGTGCAATAAAAAAGTATTTTTTGCGCATCTAGATGGTGTATTTTTAGTAGGGATTTTAGTGGATCGTATTTTATTGTTTCCACGAATGCCAGAAGCAAAGAAGAAGCTGGCGATCCTAACTTTAATCAAACCGTTATGATTTTATTGTTATGTGAACATAATTGCTCTTCAGAGCGCGAAAACTTCAAAAAGCTGCAAAACCAATCGAAAGAGGAGGACATTTAAAGAATAGGTTTCGATCTATCTTCGCTTCCCAGACTATCTCAGAACGCAAATGTAAATTTGCCAGTTTTTTGTGATGAGCTCAAGAAAGTTTATTTTGTCCCCCCAAATAGCATATTTCTCACTCGGATATCCACTTTTTTATCTACCGTCGCTGGCATAAATCACAGTTTTACTTACACTTTTATACGGATTCGCTTTTTTGGAAGTCTGGAAGATCAAATCTAAAACCTGCGCTGATATGAGAAAGGCTATCCGCGAATCAAGAAACTTGCAAAAAATAGATCAACGGTTGAAAAATGCCTGAAAATCAGATATACCGAGATCTATGAGGAGATTGGGATCATTATATTACTGCTTTTGGAACAAGTTAGCCTTGAAAAGTTTGATGCCAAAAAGAAAGTTTAGAATCATGAGTTTTGCATGGTCTGTGCTAAAGGGAAGTGGAGAAGGAGTTATCCAACTAGGTATCCAAGCAAGTACTAGTAGCTCAACTAGAGTTTCTGAAGTTCTGGCAAATATGGGACTCAGGACTTTTAATCAGCCTTTACAGGATTTACTGCCCTAAGTATTTTCCTATTCTTTCTATTCCTCCTATCTCAATTATACTCGTTTTCTTAGCAATTAATTTTTGTCACCGCTGTAGCCGGATTGACCATTAAAAAGAGATCGCCATTTTCTTTTAGCCTTAGTCATAAACAAGTATCTATTTCGTCGGTAAATAGTTCTTCAAAAGAGTTGGGATATTGAAAGCTCAGTCTTTCTTTGGATTTTAGTTGTGCCCTAATATATTTACGCATTGAAGCTAATCCTAACAAATACACTATTTGTAGCGGGAACGGGATATGACCTGCATCAGTATGAATGTATTCAATTGCTTAATTAGCAATATGCCCTCTAGTTTAGATAAGCCAAAACTTGTTTGAATATGAAACTCAACTAAAGAACAAATCACCACTATCAAACCTCTCTTTCGTTGAAGTAATCTTCTAATGGCTGATATTATATAAGGCTGAACTTGTGGATCATATCCGCTGCGACAAGATTGAAAGTGAGCTTGGTTCAGAAACAGATCATTTGAGTTTTATTGCTTCATGAAAGACTTAGGTTACTTTTAATCAAAAAGAAGTTTCAAACGTCAAATCTGCTAACAACCCCACTTGGGATGAATCCAAATCATTCTCAAGCATATGAATTCCTTTTGGCTCACTGTTTTTGTAATGACAGTCACTTTTGTCATTGGTTTTTGGATTAACGCAATTTAATGTTGGAGAGCCATTTTTAGCAAGAAAAAAGCACTTTAAAAACTTCATTTTATCTCCTAAACTCCGAAGCAATATATTCGTAATTGGATAGTTTGCAAAACCGAAAATGCCTAAAAACTCTCAAATTCGTAGCTGCAGGAAAATACACTCTTTAATGATTGAATGATTAGCCAATTGTATTGCGGCTAGAATTGGGCTTGCAAATGGGACCTGGTCTTTTCAAATCAAGCCCTTTGATCTACAAATGACTTTTTTGGTTTTGTTAATACTAGTCGCCGATTTTAGAATGATTTCTAGTACCATTAAGAAAAAACCTTGCTTGCATGAAAACTAACTCCAACCCAAATAAACCACACTCAAAAAACTGATTTCCTACAAAGGCTTATCCTGAGATCGATCTGCAATAGCGAGATCTGGATCATGTGGCCTGTGTAAAGGTGGGAAGTAATGTTGGAAAAATCCAAGTATGTCATTAGACGATGCCGTTCCGCAAGGGTGGCATGGGGAGTATTGGAGGTATTTGATTTCTGGTTTGGCAGAGTCCTAACACCAAATGACATCGAAATAGCGGTATCGAGCGTTTCTTTGGCACAGGAAATTTAAGAACATTTTTTCACTGTCATATAGGGTGATTATCTCATTTGCTATTGCGTTTATACTTTACTGTTCAGCTGTGAATACTAGGGCCAATTTTGGCTATGAGTTTAAGCTTGGCAGTTTGGGCTGTATAGTTCTCTTCGCACTGAAGTTGTAACTATTTTAAAAAGTACCATAAACGCCAGTAAAACAATTTAAAAACTAAGGTAGCATTCAAAAAGCACTAATAACTACATCTTATTGCGTCAATTATCTTTATGCGCAAATCAACTTATTTGGATTACAGCAATTTTGAAAAACGCCCAGCTACTCCCTTTGAGTTTTACTTTCCAAAGGAATAATGTAGGGGAGATAGGCCTTTTATTGATAGCATCTCTTCATGTTTCCATTTTTCTCCTTACGCCCCCGAGTTGCTTTGAACCAAGGTCCAATCTTAGAAACAAAAAAAGCTACAAGCGATCTATGAAGGATCCTGAAATGGTAATTTGTTATGCTCATCTCAATTAAACCAAAAGCCTTTTCCATAAGACAACCGACAAGTAGTTAATCATAGTCGAAACCTTACTTTTTAGGGACACTAAATCAAGCTTATGGGATACTACGCATATCGTCAGGTAACTGCGACACACAATTGCGTTTTCAATATGTGCCAGGGCCTCGAGTATATCTATACACCATATTATTCGAAACATTAGAAATTATTCGCGATGAAAATTAATTCGCACCACCGTTTTGGAACGAGAAGACTACACTACGTGGGAATAAGATCATTTACACTTCAAAAAAATCTCAGGACGGGAATCAGCAGTTTCGGATGATTTGTATTCTAGACAGCAACGAATTTGGAGCGAGAAAGGAGGCATTACGCATTCTTCGCAAAAACACGTATCGAACGAATTACAAAGACAACCAGAAAATCAATTATTATATCGAGAGCGACCAGGTCACGCGATTTCGGGACCTTTGGTGAGGTGGAAAGCGTGTGAGCAGAAGGACAGACTAAGGTGGAGGGTATCATATATAGGTGGTGATTTGCCGTTCCAGGGCCGCCTATGCCACAAGAACTAGCGCCGCATTGCGTTTGCTGTGAAAAGCACTTGAAGTAGTTCTGGGATCTCTAACTATTCTGAGGTCACGTCAATAAGAGTATATCCATGAAAGCACTATATGACTCTGTAACGGAAGAGTACACGAAGGCTGTATTCGACTTGGAATCAGTTTCACGTCCTAGGAATATACTCTATGTTAAGAGGCGAGAGAGATTTCCAAAACACTATAGGCTCGGTCTGCTGAGCGGCAAATATGTGGATGGGTTCCGGATTGGATAGATCCTACGATCGATGCCGCAGACATATTTGGAAATGGCCAGCGATCTTTGGGAAAACATATTTCCTAGCTGCCTAAATTAAGAGAGAGAGAACTCTCGAAGATGCAAATTACCTCCTGGATTATTCGCAGCTTGTTAGTTATGGTCGTATCGCAAATCGAAAGTGAAGCGTGTATATCTATTAAGAGGGTCGCAAATCCGCTTTGCTAAAAGCGGAACCGGTGGTTCTGGTCTATAGAGAGAGATGAAAGTTAAAAGGGAAGTCGATGTGGGAGGAGGCCTGGCAAATTTTAGGAGGTTTGATAGAGATTAGCACGTGATATTTTGCAGGTTTACCAGGATCGAAGATTTCGAAATTGGGATACAATCTCTGTAATATCAGAAAAATCCAAGAAGCACTCAAGATCCATTGCGTATGCTCCATAATGACTGAGCCCTTACGAGAATATGCTCATTTACGCAACGATCAAACAACGTTCGTCCTTTCTTTCGGTAAAGAGGAAAATTAACGTGACTTCCCGTCACTTGAGAGAATCGATTGATGAAAGAAACTGAGAAAAGAACCTTGCACTTCTGGGAACAAACCGTTCTGAAGCAAATTCTATATATCTTAGCGTCGCGAGGGTATAGCTAATCACTTGTCTGAGTCCTGATCCTAAGTCATATGCGAAGAGAAGGATATGACTTCAGGTAGGTCAAGCCTCAGGTAATCTTCCAAAGATGTCGACGGTGCCGAAATGTTGAGCCCATTGAGACCGCTAGTAGTAGATGGTGCCTCAGGAAACCTTCAGGTAAAAGTAACTTGAAGCTGGCTACCCAGCGTAAAGGCGAATTGCTGTAATGGAACGCGAAGGGAGTTTGCTACACCTAAGTTTAAGATTCCTGTCAGAGGATGGATTGGATTACGAAATAACATGTTGACCGCCACGCAAGGTTGAAGGCGATCATCGACGCTAGATTCACAGCTTAATGAGCCATTCCAAAGGTCCATCCCGGGCCGTGTAAACGGTTCATTGATCTCAATGGATGGTGGGGCAGTGACTGCTTTATGCCTAAATCGACCAAACTGCAGGATAGAGGCACCTTTTTAATAGATCCAGGAGATGAAGCTTTACGCAGGTCAGTAATCGGAGAAAACTCCAGAGACAATGACATCGTCGTAAACGTGCAGAAAGGAAAGAAATTTGACTAACATAGAGCTTCCAGGTTCTGATGATAAGCGTAAGAATCGTTCCCAGCCCAAGAAATTCTCTCTAGAAGAGTCTATGGATACATCATAAGGAGAGTATCCTAGAGATCCTCCAAAATCCATGCGGATTGGCGGAAAATCTTCTTGGACGAAGGTGAGCGAACTAGAGAGTGAGAGAGAGAGTTTTTAAGAAATTGTGAATCAAAGATATAATGAATCCGCTCAGCGAAAGTTTGAGGGATTTTTTTTCCTTAGCGATTAACTCATTCGTTGAGAAATTGGATCCACTTACTCAAAAAGCAATTAACAATTTTTATCTTTTAGCAAGCCTATTAAGAATTATCAAATAGGTAGTTCAACTTGGGCTAATTTCAAGAAATCACCATGAAATCAAGAAGAAATTTTTATTAAACTAATCGGAGTAAGCAGGCGCCTGCCTCTCTCCTTCCAATTCTCCACACTAGCAACGTTGGGCAATAAGCAAAAAGATTTCACCAGGTATAATTTCTGGCTGCAATGACAAAAACAACAACAAAAAGTAGTTTCTTGGACGGAAGCGCGTCCCATGGCCTCGCAGATGCAAGGACGTAGCAAAATTCAAATTGCCAGGTGTAAACCGTTGCAGGCAACAGCAGATAGAGATGTGGTAGACCTAGCTTTCAGGGTGTCTGCCTAATATTTTTTGATAGTTTGGAAGAAACAAACTCGCCTATCAAAGTCGATCCAATCCATTGGCAGTCAAAGGCGAAATATTCTAACAGTGTGGAGTACTGTCAAAGTATATGAAACTGCGATCTGAATAAAAACCTTTCAAACCACCTTTTTCATCGTAAGTACGTCTTATACAATCATCGTCGAAATATGAAACAAGCTGACTGAATTCTGGGCTTTAATATTGGTTATAAGCTTTTGGGCATGGTGAGCCTTAAAAGAAGATGCCGTACCAAATCCAACTTCGATGGTCGATCAAAGATGCATCTATAAGTCAATGGAGGAGTGGTATTACTGTAAATAAGGAACTTCCCGCCGTCCAAAAACTGAGATTTCGATACCAATGAGGCTTATTTGGATGCGATCACTTTCAAAGCCTTTGGATAGATTTTCTAACCTAACTACTCAGGAAGCGTTCAATAATGCTTTTGTGGGTAAAAATGCAGGTCATGGTTTTTTGGAATTTTCGTTTGATTCCACTGAAGACTATTCATTGCCTAACGTTTTTAAGCGAACTCCAGCAGGAAAAGATGGTTGGAGCGTGCATCGGAAATCACAGGCATGTAATGGGAAAGTCTATTCCCTGAGTATCAAACTGCTTCTGGGGGAATATCGATTTCAATTAGGTCCCACAGATTCCAGGGATCACAAATACATTCACATTCAAGCTCCCGGATGGCAGCACGACAAGCAGGGAGACAAATATAAAAAGCTGGATCCAGTCAAACTCGGTTCTTCATCAGGAAATCATCTCGGTTGGCGGCAAAAAAGTTGCTATTGGGTTTACGCAAAAGCTTCAAGCCACTGCCGGACTATCTCCAAACCTCAAGTAATGAAGTAAAAAAGCTCATGGAGTTTTTTTCCCCCAGGCTGGGCGGCATCAAATGAATTGAATCATTGATCTTCGTTATAAATTGGAGTGGATCAGTGCTGTGGCTGAGCAAAATTCATGAATTACCTTGATTCAAGCTTCAAACGAGCAGTGACTGTGTACACCCAATACATTAAATTCGCATTAAAAACGTCCCTTGAAGTAGCACTAATTTCAAGAAAAGTTGAGGGATTGAAACCTGAGTAGAGTCCTTTTCGTCACTTCTAAAGGTTTCTGCATCTGGCATCGGAATTAGTGATTAATAGTCTTGATTCGCTTATATGGATTTGGTTTTAAAATCGGTGATAATACGTTTGGCAAACCTGTAAGGGTCTTTCCCACTCTCCAGGTACAATTCGAACGCTAGTAGATTAATAATGTAGAATTGGTGCCGAATCACTTTTGCAACAGCCAACTCTCAAGGCAAACAGAATAATTTGACGGTTTTCCAAGCGGACTTCACGGTGGCGTGATGTCCCCACAATTCAATTGGGGCCGAATCAGCGGGAAACTTACGAATTTGGTGGGCAGCATTCAATACATCCAAAATGGGACAATAATGCAGCAGAAGAGAAATTCTTACTTCAAGGCCTAAGTGGAAATGATTGAACGCATTCAGGAGGTTTGCAAGGGCAGGAAATTCCCAGCTTACTAAGACACAAAATCCCGACTCTTCAAGTCGGCGAGTTTTTTTTGGATAATGATTACTCTACTTTTCTTGCTTATAGATAAAACTAAGTTACTAAAAATTGGGGGTAAGACCTGAATTTGATCTACTTTCGGTCACAGTCTTCCAGCCTTTTGATCGAAGGGAATTAGTTTCCTGACATGAAATAAACCGAATGTCTTTAGGAACTATTCTTATGACGCGCACTATTAAAACAATCATCACCGTCATCCCAATTCATAGCCTTTTTTGCCTCTTAAAAGTATATGAGGTAGTGAAACATTAAGTCAGCTGCTTTCGCCTAGAAACCAGTCCTTGTTATCATCCCTTTCGCTTCGATCACGATCTCCACGCTTCCTCACCTACTTTTTTTTGGGCTATTTTTATTGATGCCTTTGGCAAAAAAGGGAAAGTGAGTGTAGGATTTGTCTGAGAAGGATTTATTTTCCGGTCTTTTGATATAGCACGAAGCTGATCAATAATCAAGTTTTTTTTGAAGCATTGACTTCGTCAAAGCACGTAATCCGAACCGGTATGGCAAACTGGACGTCAAGTGATTTTGCCTCAGCACTAAAATGGAGTCCCATCACAATCGCCCGACATACTTACCAAGTTCCATGAAAATTACCCGAAAGTCTCTCCTTTAGTCCACAGCCGCTCTTTGCTTTCGGCTTAAAGAAGTCACTTTCCGGCCTATTTTCCAGAGTTTTGGCCAAAGCCGCTTCATTCATATAGCCTTGCATCAGCCAACTTCCCGCTGATCGCATCCTGTACGATTGCTGGCACTAAGCCATTCATTTTATTAAAATCTATGTTCATATCTCTAAACTTTGGGGTTTCCCAAAAACCCCCGAAGGTTTTGATTATTATCTACTATTTTGCTTTCCATCAGAATGAATAAAACCTTATAGATAAATCTATACAATTATTTAAGGAACCTTCAGAGGAATTTTTCAGTTCGTTCCTGCCTTCCAAAATAAATACCTCAATGGGTTGTTTCACTTCCTTATACCTAAATTCCCTCCTTCGGCATCAAATAGCCTTTTAATGCTGGAATCGGAATTTCTTTAAAAATGGAAAAATACTTTGCACATGCCCAAGCTGCATCAGCTTGTCCCGAAGGTAAACTAACATACTTTGAAATGCGCCAATATTTCCACACACCAGAGGCAATTTAACTAGGAATAGATAACATCGCAGAAGAGAATCTCAGCTAAAATCTGCTTGGCAAGCCCGACTTCGTGCCGGTCATGGATGCCATGGAAGTGAGCAAAATCTCTCGCAGCACCACGATCGCAAACTTCCCTGTGCCTCAAAGCTTGGGTTCGCGAAGCAATGTAGCTTTTTCTTCCTCCATGTGTATGCCACAAAATCATCCCATCCACACTCCCGAGTATTCAAATCGCCACCACCACACACTGGCGAACCAAAACTCGGCTGCCATTTTCATTGATGATCTGAGGATTTTCACCCGCTGCTGAATTAAATAGAAATCTTATCTGCACCTGCATTTAGTAAGCACTTTCCATCTCCACCGTGGAGAATTCCTCCGCCTACAGTAAAGGGATGTTGATTCGCCTTAGCCACTTTAGTCACCAATTCAGCCAGCGTCTTTTCGCTTATCACTGTCGCGGTAATGTCTAGAAAAGACCAATTCAATCTGCTCCTTCAATCCGAGTAGATTTTGGCAAGCTCCAGCCGGATTGCCGCGTCTCCGAAGTTCTAACAAAGTTGACTGCTTTCCTTTCACTGTGGCGGCCATCTTTGATATCTAGGCAGGGATTATTCCTTTTTAGTTAACATTAGTTTCAATTCCGATCATTAAAACTTCTTTATTCAATCATTTCGATATTCCAACATTCATCATTTCCTAATTACGATTTACGATATGGGATATACAGAACCTTTTTTAGCTTATACCCCCAGTTGGATAAATGTGAACGTTAGAAGTTAAAATTTGAAAGGAAAAAAACGATTGAAATTCAATTCTATATCGTAATCAAAAGTCGTGAAATCGTAAAATTCCATTTCGTAAATCCTTATCACACCAAACGCTGCCTAACTCACTCCAAACGTCACTCGCACCTTCAAATACGCCTTACCGAACTATAGTTCCCCCATTAGACTCCGATTTTTTCTAGGGTTCCTCTAAGTCTTCTAACTGAAGACACGCCTACCAACTCGCATCAATTTTTTAATTACCAGGAATTTCTTGAAGAATTTCTGATAAAGGGTCCACAGAATGGGTCCTAGAAGCAAACCGTCTTTGGCTACATTCAAGTACACGGATTACGATAGCTTATTCCTTTAGATACATAAGTCTTTGATAGAAGGGAATCAAATCCTTCCGATGTAGAAGTCTCCATTCCATCCGCAGCAACTGCTTATTTTTTCGGTCTTTTGCCATTCCGCACTCAAGGATGATTCCCGGCCAGTGTCCGTGCTTTCGGGATCCATTCTTGAAATACGCTGGATTTTTACGGGCAATACTCTCCACCAGTCACTTGAGTTGCTCCTAAATTCCAAAAGGCGCCTTTCTATTTCTTCATTAGCTTGAATTCCTCCACCAGTCAACAGTCAAACTATCCTGACTGCAAATTCCTTCTAAAACGGATGCATTTATGATTTTCTTATTGCTTTCGCACCCAGATCCAAATCTACTAAGTGCAATCGATGAAGATTCCCCGCACTCCTTTCGAAAGACGCTTGCATTTCGACTGGATCGTCATGGTACTCTTTTATTGGTACTTGTAGTCCGCCTGGCTTAGCCGGAGCACATTTACCTCCCGATTCAGGTCGATTGGCTGGAATAATATGCATTTTTTATAGACGTTTAGAAGCTAGATTCAGAATCAAGACTTGTTCATCTTTTAGGGTTTGAATAAAGATTGAGGTTTTTTAAAACTTCCCCTCCTTTTTACAAAGGGGGCAAGGGGGATTTCCATATCATAACTTTTAAGAAAATTGGATAGGATTTTCGTCTACCTAAACACTTTTTTCCGGTGAGCTTGAATGCATCGTATTATCTCGTTGCGCATCGCAGGAATCTATTGAATGTAATGCGTGACTTCGCAAGTAGTTTTCAGGTGCCAATTCGGGCATAGAAGCTATTGTACAATAAATATACTCAAAGGATTAGCTGGGAGATCTTTCAATAGCGGGTTGGCAGTCAAGTTTTCTCCAAGCTGCATTCCCAACCTACATGGAAAGGCACTTTAAACTCCTGTGAATTCTCATTGAATAAACTTCTTCACTTGACGGGGAAGACACCCCAAACCAGGCAGTATCGTTTTCTTACGAATGTCAACAAAGTAAACTGCAACCCAAACAAACCCCAAAGAAAGGTTGCTTCAGATTCCTTTGATCATATTGTCCAAGAATTCCGTGATTTCCCAGGTACTTCAATGGCAGTACTTGCTTTCGCCTTGTCCTGGAAATATCACCTTGTCTGCTCCCCTGATTTTCTCGGGATCAATCCGTAAGTTTTCCGGCATTTGCTCCCAGGCCTCCAAGGCGGCGTACTAGGTACGGAGACTGCAACGATTCCAAGAGTTGTATTTAATGTACCCGGCTACTTTCATTTATTGATGGGTTGGATCTCTTTGGTCAGATAACCCTATTGTAAACCTAAAGGGCAACAAACAAGTAAGATCGTTAATTATTGCTTATTGCTCTATTTTTCAAATTAACCTTCAAAAATTTCGCTTCAAACTCTTAACGGTCGTCGACATTGAAGCATCTCACATAAAACATCTCTTCATTTCGGACATCTGGCAGATCAATTCCTACTTCCCAACTTTAACTTTCGACTCACACAGCATTTCTCCAGCACAGATTCGATTTTCCGAAGCGATCCGAAAAGCTGCTCTATAACTATCGATAATAAAGTAAACGTCTTGGAATTATCCTTCCAGTAGCTCTGATTCATGATCGTACGGAACATCATAACGGAAGATGCAAGGTTTCATCCGAAAGCTAAACTTGGTTTTCCTCCCAGCCGAGCTCAAAATGCCAGCGCCGTAGATCTTCAAATCTCCATTTCCCGAATCCAACCAAACTCATCGTACAACCAATAAATTCTAGAGAGAATATTGATCCGCAATGGCATCTTCAATATGCTTTAAGGGCAATACCCCGAAATCTTTTCTAGAAATCCTGTGTAATGTGGGTTTTTGTCACAAAGGCCATTATGGCAAAAGCGTCATGAAACATAATCCGGCTCCTCTTAGGTAATTGCCAATTTGCCTCCGATTTTCGCATTCCAAGTCGAGAAGGAAAAACGCTTATTATTCAACAACCCAAAGAAACGTCATCATCAATTAGTCCCTGTAGCCACATGCACTCCCAGCAGTTAGTGCTCAGCTAATATTTTTGTTGAGATCCTATCAAAATTGGCCTATCCTCATCCGCATTAAAACCTGACAATATCTACGCCCTCCAAATAAGTCCTTTGCAGGCTGCTTGGGAAGTGTTCGGGGCATCTGGCGCTCGAAAGAATCTGCAGACTTTGAAATTCTCAGGGGTATATTGCAGCATAGTCCTGCCTGAGGTCCTGCTAATCTTGGTCTGTAAAGACCACAGTCTTTGGTTTACTATTCATTTCTAATTGGGTTTATAGCTATCTAGTCCTCGAAGCTCGGATTGTTCGTCATTGCTTCGCTCCCTCGCAATGAACGTTAACCAAAAAACCTACTCAAAATAGGAATAGGTCTTGTTTAGTTTGCAGCCAAAAAGCCATAATTCATCCCTAAATTCCTTCATTGAAGACAGTAAAAGTTGGAATGATGTATGAAAGTTCTTGCGTTGGATTCATAATGCTAAAAGTAAGCCATGTTAAGGATGTACAGCAATAGTATTTTTAACAGAAGGTCGAAATTTTTTTCGCAATCGCAAAGCTCTGTCTGATCAAGAAGCTAAGGTCCCTACACTTTGGTGCCATATCAAAGTCTGCTTGTCCGTCAGAATAAGGCCTTTCGGAATCTTTCATGGATTCATAAATAATACCTCGGCACCAGCCATCACACTGAAAGTGCCATTTGGGTGGTACATACTGCCCGAATTCCTTCCGTGTGAAGGACCACAATCAGCTGGCAAATGAGATTTTGCTTTTCAAAATTTGAAATCGCATTTGAGATCCAAGTATTTCCTAGAAGCTTTTTCATAGTTCTTATTCCCACGCTCGCACAGGATCAGCTTTTCATTTCCTCCGGAAAACATACTCCGCAGACTGAACAGACTCTTTCAATCGTGCCGGAGATTCCCCGCTTGATCATGACCGCCTTATCTACTTTCCTATTCGTCGAGTAGATTGAAGTTCTGCGAATTCCGCGCTCCTACCTGATAATATATCTACATAAGGGTACATTTCTTCGATTTGAGAGGTTCGGCATCACTTCTGTGACGATCTTAATCCCAGCCGCAGACGCCGATATCACTACCAAAGCTTCAAGCCTTCCCAGACCTAAACCTCGAAAAGCATTACGGAGAACCCGTGGCTTAACACGGACACCGCGCATCAATTTGAAATATCGTTTCTACGCAATGCTGACCCACTTTTGCGGATTTGCTCCTCGGATTCGATGGAGCAAGGCCGGTGATGGATCGCTCATTTCGCATCTTTAACAAGACATTGTCGCCCAAGTTCCACGGAAGTTGGCTGGCTTTCCACTTCCTTCGAAATCTTAGACTTATAACCATGCCGAAACAACATGAAATCTGAGATCCCATCTCATTTTGGGGGGGCGATTTCCGGATATCAACAATCGTTTTTTGAAAAAATTAC
>Ga0163217_1087420_pt1 | contig 15814 bp, 5 predicted proteins | sample SynspAceP_FD_185933 | JGI IMG/M metagenome (GOLD analysis project Ga0163217, IMG submission 185933) | Saline lake microbial communities from Ace Lake in Antarctica - Synechococcus sp. Ace-P (PacBio error correction) | ecosystem: Environmental > Aquatic > Non-marine Saline and Alkaline > Saline ...
ATTGGGGGGAAAAAAAAGAAAAAAAAAGAAAAGATTTCCCCCCTTTTAAAAAACCAATCCAAAGGGGGGCGGCGGCCCTTGATATACGGGCAAAGACAAAAAAACGACATTGAAGCAATTTTTGAAAGTGTTTTTTAGAAAAAACCAAGAACGAACGGTTTTTTCGCAATTAAATTTCACCGACTAATATAGCGTAGCGGCTTGGAAAAACCTGCTGGTGGATAGAGCGCAAACTTATTAAGCTTTTAAGCGCTCCAGAAATGAAACGGTTTTTTTGAATCGGGGTTTGCGGGTATTTAATAACCAATGCGGACTGTCATCAAGGTGTATTTCATCAACAAGTGGTGCCTTTAACGTAAATGAATTTATTTCATTAATCTTTTAAAATGGCGAAAAATGGAGTCCTGTTATCGACAGAGGAAGACGAGTTTTTGGGTGGTTACAGGATCGTAAAAAACTGGCATAGTTTCGCTGGTACTGAGCCGTGTCGATCTCATATTCAGGCTCTAACTTTACTTGGGCGCGCTTAGCCGTGTTCTATGCGCAAGTTGATGCCAAGAGGCTTTGGTACTTGACATTTGTAAAAGCGTGATAAGGTAATGAACTGGACGTTTGATGTAGTTTTAATGGTTTGTTAGTTAGGACATTTGCTTAATTCAATAAACCCGAAAAAACATGTGTATCTTGGGGGTTCATTTACTAATCGTTTTTATATAGCGAAGGGCGATTTTTAAAATGGCAAGCATCGCTTGACTATACAAATATCATCAAGAAAGTGTTTAGGGTAAAATTTGTACAACATGCAGCTAAAAATTTAAACAATTAAACTGAGCCCTAAGAGTTATGAACACGTACAATGTGCTGCCTGCATTCTCCGTCTTTTACTTGCTATTGGTGGGAGCAGAGAATATGGCTGTGCGCCTCCACATCTTGGCATGAAAGTGACGTGCCTTCCGGATACAATGAATACCGCTGCACAATTAGTTGTATTTACCCTGCTAATCTGCCAGAGCATATGCCAATGTATACTTTGCGATGAGAGCGCAGTTCCCTATTTGTGTCCGGTTTTTGTATCAAAAAACCTATTAGCGAATCCCAAAAGCGGGGTCCAGGTTTGCTAAGCATATACCCCTTTATTATCTTGGCATGAACGGCCGTGATCGAGTGAGCTTAGTCATCTGAATATCTGGGGTCAGGAATATTGGGTCATGTAACTTTTTAGAGTAATTAAAACTGCCTGAAAACTGGGTCAGGGTAAACTTTTAGAGTATTAACGCACGAAAATCTGGGTCAGGTAATTTTAAGATTACGCCTGTATTTTAAACTAGTGACGGTGCACGTTAACGGAATACCTGACAGAAAAGCATCGCAGTCGGTAAAAAGTTTAAATAACATTGAAGGCAAACAAACGACGAATGTTGCCAGAAAATGGGCCTTTAGAAAAGTGATAATTACAATAGTAAAGTTTAACTCTGACCCCAATATTGCGAGAGACAAATGTAGCGAGAGGTGGATGTATTGTAATCGAGCCTGGGGGGGTTGTGGCTTGGGATTGCACGCCAACCCATGGAGAGCTGAACACGTTGTGAGCTCAAATAGTGTTATGGTTCTGAGACAAGTTCACGTAATAGGAATGACACATGGGGTATTATATACTAAATCTTGAAAGCCGCTTGGTGTCCAGGATCGTTACTGTAGACATTGTGCAAAATATAGTATCGTCGTTGTGGTATGATGTCGCACATCTAAAAGCAGTACCATAGTTACAGAGATAAAGTACACAGCAACGGGTACGTTGAAACGAACATAAGTCGCACATTGTGCATGGAACCACAATAAAGCACGGCCTGCTCCTCTTCCGGTATTATGATAGTCCACAGTTAATGTAAAGCTCCTTGATTGAAGTGCGGGCGTGGCCTTTTAACATGCATATTTTCTGGAGAATAAAAAGAGCAATGAGCTGAAATAGTTGGAGAACAGGCCAATGACTGAACGGCTAAGTTGTCAACTTTGGCGCAGATTTAACCTCCACATCTCGGCAAACTTTAGGGTTAGCTTAGCGACATTCCGCCGTGCATTACGCTAAGGTACTAAGCGTAGAGGGCAAGGCCTTTAGTGTTATTAATTTATCCTTGCAAGGAAGCGGGCTTGTGTTCATAACAGATCGGGCTCGCGATTATGCCCGAGTCGAAGTAGGAAGACGATATCGTATGCGGTAGATCCAAAGGTCAGAGCTTTTATGCACAATCATCGTATTGGCCTGATATAGAAAACAAGGAGCCTTAAACCGCATACTAGGAATTAGGCCAAACTAAGCGGGCAACGAAAACCCAAAGTTTTGTGTCGCAATTATGCCCACCTAACGCATAAATGGTTTGTCATCTAATGTGGAAGAGTCACCAGGTAATGCATCTCTCGCCATTGCAGAGAAAGTGCGCTTTGTTACTATTGATAAGTCGTTCCCGCTTAATACCACTGCCATTTAACAAGGCAGATTAATGGTTTGCCACTCTATACAACAGCTATGAATTTACGAGTACTTTGATTTTAATGGTCCGCGTAGGTAACAGGCATAATCATATCTAAGTAAGATTTTAGCAATCGGCCGAATTGTGTTATCTTTGGATAATACGCTAGTCAAATGCTAAGCATCTTCTAACTTTGATACTGATCAGTGTACGGCAGTTTACCTTAAGCTCGATCTTATCGGGATAAGCAGCTAATTGCTCTGAAGCAAAATTTCGGGACTCGCCCTTGATCGCTAATCATTTTGCCAAATATATAAGGCATATTGGTCGACTAAACGATGTAGCTAGAGCTTACTGACTGACTGACTAACTCCATTGAACAGTCGAGAGAATAAGCTTGAAATATCGCGGCTATGTCCAGGTTGAAGCTGTTTGCTAGGTATTCAGATGATAGTCTCACAATTATCCATGGGCTGAAAGCATTGTCTCTTGTTTTGGAATGCTTACTTGAATCAATGATGTCTTCTTTTGGCCGCAAGCTCTACGGTGACCTCTTTTAAACTAAAATAACCGTACCGGAGTCCCGTCAACCAAATGCCTGAACTATTTCTGATGCCCTGACATCGACTGCGCATGTACAAGTTCAGGTTCTTATTGGAGTTAGATAAAAAGGAGCAATCTTGCTGGGCCATGGCCCTCTGCCCAAACCGATATACAGCTTTCTTGTGAGTCTTGTATAATAACTCTGAAAATTTTCTAAGGTGAGTTAAGCTTTAATTCTTCTTCGTCTCTCTAACTTAGTGTGCAATGTGGGCAAGTTCTAGAAAACAATTTGCACAACCCGTATTGACCGAATTTTAAAGAATCGATCCGTTGAACGTTAATTTAACTCTTAATTTTTTATGGCAATTTTGATTTTAAAAGGTTTTTTTAAACCAAAGGAAAGGAAAAAAACCCCCCTTTTTATGCCTAAATCAATTGGTAAAGGAATTGTTGAATTTATTACTGATCTTGCAGAGGAGCGCAAAATATATGGACTAGCTGTTAAATCGCGAAAATATATAATTAAGACAATGATATTGCTAAAGTCGTGCTCGATAAAATATTTGTAGAACTTAGCATGGGACACGATACCTATTTTAATAGCATTAAGCGCCCCTTTTCTTTATTAATTAATAAAGATAAATGTAACAGTTAATGAATTTCAAGCCATAGCCATTGCAATTCTGCTATCAATCATGCTATGCGTTTTGTGACTTATAACCGTAAGTCCGAAATTACCACCACTATTACCACAAACGAAAAAATAGAATAGGAATATCTATTCTTTAGCAACGATTTGCACTTGATGTGGAAAGTGAGCAAGATAAATAATGCAACAAAATCGTTATATGTACCAACGGACAAATTGAAGAATCAATTATCAAAATTGAACGATTTTTACGATTTATCCCTACTATTGTCTAAATAAATGAGCTGCCGCCGTTTACATTTGTATGGTTATTGCTGTTCTGTAAGTGAGTCCTTTGACGCTGTTTGTGACTCGCATTGGCGTTGTTGTGGCTATTTGCCTGTGCTTGGATACGGTTTTGCATTTTTGGAATTTCTTTTCGAATCATGATTACCGGCTACATTTATTTATCCTTTAATAGCTTTCTAGGCTTGGTTATGTTTAAGAACATAATATGAATGGCCGTATTCGTATAGGCATATGTTTAAAACACTAGCGTTTTTTATTAACTCAATTTATCATCACTCCGCCGTAAAAACCTTCTGTGTGTCAACGCTTTTGCTTAAAAAAAAATTTGTGGTGAATCTAGCCTTCAAACGTTCCAAAACCGAAACTTGCGCCTTTTGAGAATGACTTTTTGCACACTTGTGATTAGGTATAACAGATTGGTCTTATGTATAAGACAACTTGATTAGCACATGCTGTGTGACGATCGACCTTTAGACTTGCAAGCGCCTGGTGCAGGTTTTAGTTTGTTCAGAAATGTGTCTCAATCCGCAGTATGGGAAGAATAGTCAAAAATGCATGGATCATAGTGGTGAGATGGAATTCAGAGCGTGCAAATGCAGGGGCAGAATCCTGATTGATGGCGCAAAGCGCACAATTAACTCAATATGGCGCGCAATTGAATAATCTATGGGGTCCGGCAAAAGGTAAATAAAATTACGGGTTGCTTTATTGCAATACCACTTGTTGACAAATATCAAGAGGTGTTAATGCAGTGATGTGCCGGTTACCTTAAAAATACGTAAGGGTTGGATATTGAAAAACCGGTAAGGAATAGCAATTGAAAAATTGCCAGAACGTATTATCTTTGGCGGCACGGTCGCACGGCTCGTATGTAAAGGCGATTCCGAAATTACGAACATTAAGCCATCAAGCAGGCTGTGTCGTACCGTGTGCTAACGAGATAAAGACGTCATAAGCAAGCCCGTACTGAGATATACTCAAGCAGACGCGTATGATGTCGGGCCAATGATCCTTGGATATTTCGCGAGATCTTTGCACTTTGCTACTGCAAATGTTACTGCTCCAGTATGGTGATAGAGAATAGCATATGCTGGAGCAATGTTGCCAATGTTATAACATTAGGTGAATAAGCGGGAGCGAGAATGTCGTTCAGTTGTTGTATTTAGCGAGCACGAATAAAGACGAGAGTTCAAGTGCAAAGTTTACACCAATTGAAAAGCTCATCAGCAATTAGATTGTAAAACCATTATATTTGAAAAATGACTATGAATAGACCTTCGACAGATTGGCAATATAACTGATTTCCAGAATTACGCCTGTGCTAAGAGATAATAAAAGAGACGATGTTTTAGAACAATGTAAATCTCCGTTACCACACGGAATACACTTCACAAACTCAGGCACAAAACCGCTACGTGATTCGTTAAGCCCAAGCGTAATAAATATCTAAAGAATTAGATAAACAACATCGAAACTTTATGAGTTGGTTTTGGCTGAGTTGAAAGCGCCATTATTAGAGGAAATCATGACCTTTACGCGCGGCAATCACTCGTGCTTCACCATGTTAGGCTCAAAGCACATACGTAAGCTGTTAAGCAATACCCGGCAATTACTAAGCAAATTATTCTGTAGAGCCATAGGGTGCTCTTTGTTGTGCTATTGTATAATAGCTTCAACACCAAGTTTTTCTCAAATCAGCAAAATTGCCTAATAGTGACTAAGTATGAAAAAACCGCCGCAACCATCTCGCGCTTGTTATAAGCGTCTCGTAAAACCGGATTATCTTGAGTGGGACTCAGTCCTGCCGCTCAGGTGTGATTAATTTCACGGTGTAGCTAAGTACTTACATCATGTAAACAGGTATTGAAGCCTGATACACGAATCTGAGATTATGGAATGGCCGGTAAACCTCTTCCAAATCACGTGGATTGGCACCGTCTGGAAAGAGACAGTATGGGCTGCCAACAATATCAGCCAAGATTAGTGTGGTAATTTAATTCCTTTTGCGGAACCGTGCGCATGATGATTGTAGCCTAGAGAAGCCATTGAAATATGATATCGTGGCCAACATGGTACGCGTGCCGCTCAAATCTAATGCAGTGACTTATCGGGTCAATCCGCAATTATCCCGTTGATGATGAAAGATGAATACAGGGCCAAAATGGTGAACAATGCCTCGATTTGATTTAGCCATTTGCCGCCTTGAACCTGCTATGACGGTTGATTGCCTAAACACTATTGGTCCAATGATTCAATCAGCGAATTTGAATACGATTGGGATATCAAGTGAGTTCCCGCGTCATTTCATATGCATAAGTAAAAGAAAGCAGGGATTACGTATGGGAAAACATCATCAAACGTGCTTTTATGTGAAAACAAATTCAAGGAAGCTCGTGATACCGCGAGCAGTTTGCAAGGTAAAGAGCTTTTCTTCTATATTCCGATATGATGCTGCCATTAGAGTGGTTAAAGAGTTGCGACTGCTTGTGTATCGTGAACATGCTATCTTGCGGTGTACCTAGGTGACAATTACTTGCTGGCTATAAACGTGCATATAGATGCGCCTACTTCTGTGCTTTGGTGCATATGCATACGTAGCTAGATGCGCAAGCGCAAGCTATTTGGTCTATTCGTCATTTATGTTGAATGAATATGCCACGAGGTTAGTGGAGAATCCATTGCAGTCGTCGCGGTAGAAATAACGTGCGTCCTATACCTTTGCGTGATTGGCAGCAGCTCACTGATGGTTGATTTCAAACGACGGTGAACGGTGGTTGTAGTGTAAGAACTGATTAGCATGGTTGAAGTTGAATCGATTACAGGATGTAACTAAGGTTAAACGACAGAACTCAAGGAAAGCTTGATGTTTACCTGGAAAGTGCGAAGTTCATGTTAATCGAACGCTAATGTAGTTTGCAAAGACGGTATGACCATGGCTCGGGGTCAAATAGAGCCGAGTGGATTCAGCGCAAAATTGCGGCATTAAAGCGCAGAGAGTTTTAGTTTGCGGTCAGTCATAGCTCAGATCATTACTCCCTTCCGGATGGTTGATGCGTGCTGCGGCGTATCAGCTATATAGCTCTGTGTCATGCGTACAAGAGGTGATTTGGTGCGCTGATGACATGGCATTGCATTCCTTACTGAAATGGTCACTTAAACATAATATAAGCTGTATTTATAATATAGCGGGTCAATTGACTGTTTATTTATTTTACGTTTGAGTTAATAGCTTACATCAAATGGAACTATAAAGCCAAATGGAATATGTTGATCATACTTTTATACGTTTTTCTATACAAAATCATTAAAAAATCCTTGTTTGTACTCCGTTTCTTATACTCTTTTGTTTTTTGCTGGCTTGCAAGATGCAGAAGGTTTTGAGCCGTTCTTCAACTGAAGTTACCCGTGATGAATATCGCCATCCAAACAACCTGCGTTCTTCGACATTCAGATTCTGATATGGCGTGGCTGAAATCTGCCAGGTGGTGGTTTGTAAGCAATATATTGGCCGATAAGAACGAAATCAGGGTAAATTATTATCAGCTCCATTTTTACGTGGACGAGGCGGCTTCAGACTAAATTACAAAGTCGCTAGAAGCTTTAACAGAAGTCGTTCTAATGAACAGTTTTTTAGCAAGAGTTGCAGTGACAGATTTTCTATCCACTAAAGTTAGATTTTGCCCCAGAGCAGTATGATCGGTGCCTGATTTAGAACGTGATACTGTATTGGGCGCGGCAACTGTATCGGACACGATTTTGCAATTTCTTTATAGCTTTACCGCGGTGTATTAGGCTGTTGAATTCTTTGCAAGAACCATGACGATGAGTTTCAAAGAAATAGGGTTACATGAAACAAGTTTTGTTGTCGTGCTGCGCAAAAAGCGCGTTTTATCCTACAAGCATATGATTGTGAAGCAATCCTTTTGGATAAGCTAATCATGAAAAAGGCGTGGGGGTGGACTTTGCTCCAGCTTGCGTTAGGTGACAAAAGATAGCTAAGAATCTTGCCATTGGCGAGAGTAATCGATGACTTTAAAATTATTAACCTACTACCAAGTAAGACACAACAAATGAATGTATTTATCATGCGAGCGGTGTCGGAAACATGCTTTAAGGCTGAAGTCGCGCTCGCAAAGTGTAAGTTTTATTGCTCCAGGTAATGCGGGACGCCTAGACTAGTTTGCTAACGTAATATTGGCGAGTAGAAGAAATCAAGCTTATGACTTTGCTCAACAGAAATATTGACCTGACCATTGTTGGCCAAGAAGTGGCCTTTAGTATTAGGGGGGTTTGAGCATTTCAAGCTGCTTGGTTAGCTATCTTTTGGGCTCTCAAGCGCTGCTCAGCTGGAGGGTCACGCTTTCACTAAACTTTTAGCAGTCATGCTATTCCCTCTCTGAATTATCAACTTTACGAGGGAAACCGCCCTTGCTAGTTAGAGGAAAGAGACCTATGTCATTAAAGAGGATGTTTAGCGGCGGTAAGTCATTGTGCCATGAATTTAACGAAATGAGAGCGTACGGATCATTAGCGGTACGCTTTTAGGTGAAGCGGCAGCCGCGTGGTAATAGAAGAGTTTTAATGGAGAGAAGCAGTTTAAGTTATGGTTGACGGAAACATGTATTAGTTTGCTACTAGCCAAGATCTAAACGGTAGGTAATGCGCTAGTGGTCCCAATACTGGGGCATGGGCTTAGTCGCCCTGCGCATGGTCGAGCTGAAATTCACCACGTGTTATGGATGAAGTGATTTCAACGGTGAAGGGCATTGGTGCTGAAGGTAATACTTTCGGCTTTTGTATCCGTTTAATGACTTGCATGATGCACGCGCTAAGGTGATTTGAATACAATTTGCCGTTTGTGAATCGTAAACTCACCCATCATGAGCGTTTAGTCGATAGAATGTGTTGTAATGACTGCCTTTACAGGCTTCGTTGATTAGTCACAGAGAGTTGCCACGACAGGAGTTGGTGGGTAAGCCTTGGCTGTGGTTACCCTGGAAGTTATGCTAAAGTGATGTGATAAGCGGTATAGTTTAGGCAATAGTGATGCTTAAGGTATTCCGGGGGACCAAAGCTGATGTCAAGTGACACTAATGGGGCCAGTTATTTATGCGATATCGCCTTAGGTAAATCATCCGGCGCCGCGTAACTATAACTATTATAACACATTTCATGGAAAGGCTGTTCTACCTGCGATGATATTGCTATCGAGTATCGTCGGAACACCAAATAAAGTGATAAATAAATGTAAGTTTTTTAAAAAAACGCTAGGAGCTTTTTTCATTTATAACAAAAAACAGCTTTATTAGATGTCTTATTCAATAAGATACTATGTTTAGTGAAATAGCTATTTCTGAGAGTTGTTTTATTGGCGCTACAACCTAAACCCGAATCGTTCAGAATGTTATTTGATTGTATATTAACCCATTTATTGCTCTTTCAATATTGCTTCCTTAATGTTGATGACTGAATGGCTATTAAATTCTGTAACATGTCTATATTGGATTAGAATGTATGTCAAGTGCTCACCGTGTTGTTTTTTGTTGGATATTCTATCGACCTGCAAATTAAGAAAGGGTCTTTATGGTGAAGATTCCATGATAAGATCGATACTATCGCTACGGCGGGTTTTTTCGCGTTATTGAAGAGGTAGGAAGTACTAAACAAACCCTGTTCCCCTATCATTGTTTTATTGATATAGAAGCTAAGCTTCAGCCTCACTTGAATTGTGGTGTCGCATCATTCAGATTGATCGCTTTTATGCTCTTAGCTCGTGCAGTTGATAGTATCGTAATACACCTGTTTGTATTTTGTCCTGAAACGATTTCCAAATCGAAATTTGTGTCAAAAGTACTGATAGACTAGAGGCGGCAAACCATGCCAAAATCTAATAAACTCGTTAGCGTCGCTAAGCAAAGATGAAATTGATTGCATAGAAGACTGAAGATTAATCTCGACGCATATAAAAACCCAACCAGGAGAATAGTGATCTAATTCCTATCGGCGCTCGCTCCCGACAGCTGAAATCATTTTCATCAGAGATATTACTACGCGATGCGGCTCTTCTGCTTGATTACATAGGCTTGGTCGCGGTTACAGCTCAAAATTTTCATGTTCCAAGACATGACCCACGCCACGAAGAAGTAACATGTTTAACGGTCAGATTAATGTGCTTATCTTATTACGATTTTCTGCTAAGATATTCGCCCTTTCCGTATAGCAGATAACAAAATTCTTCTCCCGCCCCGCGTGCGCTTAATTTGTTTGCGTATAGTTTCATAGATACTGCTTGGGACAAGCTAAGTCTACCCAGGTACTGACCAGTACGTTGCACGTTAAAAGTGATCAAGTCCGATTACAGTAAAAATCAGAAATCCATGTTAGTTTCACAGATTGTTTATTGCTTCATTAGCCGCTGCGATTTAAAGATGAATGAACTTGTTGCCTGCCCGATGGTTCATGTCTGTTATCGGATAAGCGCCCACATAGGTAATATAATTTGGCGAACAATCAGTAGCTAAGGCCTATTGAGACGGTGTGGATGATTCCACTAACAAATAGTGATGGAAGATATCAAACAAAAAAAACAAGCCAAAAATTTTGGGGGGAACCCTAGGCATGCTCCATACGAGTCGAAGGAAGCGAAGTAAGAATTTGATACAAGAGACAAACAGTTAAAGCAAGATTGGAAGACCACTAGGGAAATTGAGCGTGGTGTATAAGGGTGCCCAGAAATAAATACACTTTTCACAAATAAGTAAATGCAAATAGCGAATCTTGGTTGCGGATAGCTAAAGAAAATACGAACCAAGAGAATAGATACAATTGTGCATGAGCTGTAAGGCAAGGTACGTCAGATATATACGTATTGGCTCGTTTACCTCCACGTAAAGATTAACTCATGCAAATAAGCAGATGTTGGCGTAAGGCAATAAGAGACTTAAACCTGAATAGTAAAATGCGGATCATAACGCGCGATTTTTTTATTAGTTCTGGGAATGTTATGGTCAGTAGCTAGGTATTGGACCATTGTGTCACAAGCGAGTTCATAATGGATACTGAGAACATATCGGTTTGCATAAAGGGAACTAATCGTAATTTTTGGGCATTCGGTGACTTGTTACACTTATTGTCACTGTAATTCTTTGATACGACAAGCGATGCTGTGCATCGGGGGATAGCAAGGCAGCTTTGCTCGGGTCATAGAACGCAAGCGGTAAGTTCAGCCTGGGATGCTGCCCAAATACTGTTGTTTCCAGCTATGTAGGCTTGAGTAAATATGGGCGGTTGATACTAGATTCGAACGTCCACGACAATTGCTGGGCCAATAGATTGCACCGCGTCCAATGGTAGGGGGATTTGTCCAGATCCTTGCTTTCTATTTCCAGTTGCGACGACCTGCGTTGGGGGGGCGCTTAAGTTTCACAAACTAACTAATATAAATAACTGGCTAATGACTGAATTACCGGCCAAAGTCTTAGGCTAATACATTTTCCATATATTCTGTGATAGGAAATATAAATCGTTGGTGCCATGAATGAGTAGATAGTGATTGTTAAAATAAGATACGGTGCTATCAATTAATCTGTCCAGAATCGTCGCCTAGACATCGTCCGTTATTGCCATTTGCACGGCAAAGATACTTTAATTAAATGAATAGTTAACCAGGAACCTTTTACATGTTGTCTTCTTTTCCTATCCGCTCCGCAGACCTTACTAGGCAATTAATTGCAGGGAACGCGTATCGTCTGATTAAAATGCCTAGTACGGACTGTTGCATATCATTTAATTGCCTCTAAACATTGCGGATATGTGGCCAATGTATTCTCGCTGTGTAGTGATCGCGTCAATGCTTAATGTTTTTTGCCTAAATATACGATTGCACGTGCGCTTTTGTTCTGTCATGAGCCCCGATATTGCGATTTTAGCAGGTTTTTGCCCTGCGTAGGTTGGCCAGCTTGGTCGCATTAATGCCTAGCTTGCTTGGTTCATACAGCTGAGATTTATCGCCTTGTTCATGTTGCGGTAACTGTGCAGTTAAAGGGCTGCTCTGGCGTAATATTCGGCGGTGGCGCAGTTTGATGTATCCAATGACGTGAATAAGTTTGATACCAGCAATGTTTTTAGCACCTGACTATTATTGATTTCAGCCGTAGACCGTGACATCAATTCGTAGTCGCACTATTGGTTGTCCTGGCGATAAATTGTCCGTCTCATATAGAAGTGCTAAAGCGTACCCCTGTTAGAGTCATGCGTTTCGATATATCAGCGAATGCTCCTTTTTGTGCGATACTCTAGTGAAATCATAGGTGGTTGCAGCATGTGCCTTTAAAGACATCGCTGATCCGTATAGGTTTCGGCATACAACTAAACTTTTTTTACCGCGCATATCATAGGTTTTATCTGCCCTTCCAAACGCTTATCGCGGTGCTCAATGGCATGAATTTGTTAAAACTCCCGATGATATGCCTGAATATAATAAGTACAAATACATTCTGACCCATTTCTAGCCAGATTAATTTCAAGTTCTTGTTTGGGCGGGCATTGGTGCATTGAGGTCAAGAGCATACTCATGCTAATGAGGGAGTATTTCATAACCAAACTAAGCGATCACCAGTATTCATTAAAGTGTTTACGTAACGGGGTGAATAGCAGCAATAACATTAATTGTGTTATTGTCACTAAGGCCATTTTGGCTAAATTATCGCCAATATGGTAAGTTAAACTCGTATAGGCCGGTAGCACAAATAGACTAGCGCTTGGCCTTAAAAATTTAAGTTGCAGTTTGTTTCATGCTCGACTCACCACTGCTGCGAATGTGATGATTGTTATAAAGCTTACCTATTGCTGATAGCGAGTAACCGAATAATTATCAATGATAAAGTAATAAGCGTTTGATAGTAGATTTGTTGCTGAGTAAGCATCCATTCTCTTCTAAATTACTTTGTGCTCGCGATTTCTAACTTATTTGAAATGTCAGGGCAGCGTCAGGTAAATAATTCTGTGCCTGGAGGTCTGTCGCCTTAATGGCGCTAAGCCCCTAGCCCCTGGATAATCAATGTTTCTTAAGATAATATTGCTTGTTGGCTCGCTTTTCAATCTGTTGATTAAACTGCTTAGCTGTGCCTGAAGTCTGGTATGCAAGCTCTCCTAAGGTTGACAATCTGTTGCGGGCAAGTGGCCCTTTGACTGCAGATACGGAACTGCTAAGCAGCTCTGCACTTAAATGTGAGCATTTTGACTATTTCTCCCTTGGACAAGGAAGCAAAACGCTTCTACAAAGAAGAATGCAGTGCCTATTGCTGTAATTTATAAAAACTTGCTGGCTATTAAAGCATTGGCCTAACAGTTCTGCGCCGTAAAAGCATGATGCAAATTTGTTGTGGGCTGTCTTGATCCGCCAAGCTTAAAACAACTAGGATAGCTTGCCGTGTGGGTTAAAACGTAAATAGGTCGTTGTTCATGCAACTCCACAGGCTTGCCAGTATTTAACGAACTATGTCGTAGCCGCCTTTTGATACTTATTTGATTACGACCTCATATAACGAACGTGTTTTTCAAGCTCCAGTTGATTACCATGGGCTGAGTTGAGGCAAGTTTAAGGCATTTGTTTGCAGTCGAATTTGAAGATACAAAAAGCGAATATCCAATGGACTAACCTGTTGTTTCTGAGCTAAGTGTGCAGTAGGGTCATCGTAATTGTGGATGCTGCTATTGCTACAAAAAAAGTCGGACCGCTAACTGCGTACAAACCATATCCATTGGGCAATGTGACTTAAGCTGATATTAAGCTGATTTAATGTTTACCAAGCTTGAATGACTTGGCCCCCACTTAATATATCTTGTTGTCCGTTGACCACGAATGGCTAGTTTTAGCGCTTAGTTGGGGCTCAAGATCATGCTTTGACTTGACGTTAAGGCACCCATTGCAGCGACCACATGTTCCAATTTTAAGATCATCGGGTCAGAAGGCCAAGTAAGGTATTAAAACCTCGTAAGTTGGCTAAACTTAATGCGGGCTTTTTTAAATCGGATGATGCGCTGGGGCGGGCCAATAGGTTTGTGCTCGCGTTGTTGCTCTTTATTAAACGTTGTTACGCGATGCAAAGGCGCTGTGGTAGCTCTCGGGTTTATCATAATTCGCAAGAAACCTGATCATTTCGTAAATTTAATCCAAGCTTTCTACTGAATACTCAACGAGCTTTTAATGTCTGACCTGCCTTTCGGGCTATAGCCATTGCTAAGGGCTAATAATTGGGAAATAGACCAATGGCGGCAATCCGGCACGGCTCCCTCGACCGCAAGTGCTAACGCTGTTTTACTTGGGCATTGACTGATTCAGATTGGATAGAATTCATAGATGTGTCCGATGGGTGGCACTGTGATCCTACTTTCAAACCATTAAAATATCGGAGTAAATCTAGTCCTCGATAAAAGTGCAAGGCTGATTAACCGTTTAACATATACCCACTAAGGTGATTGGGCATGTATTACTCTGGTACATTTGTCATCGTATAGGTGCAGGCTTGGTGCTGGCTACAACGTACGGTGGTATGACTATTGCTCGAATGCTCGGTGAATCTTGTCTAATTGCTCTATACTCTTTTATCAATATAAGTTTTTTAAGGTGATAAATGGCCCGTTGCTGCGAGCGCAGTAACGGCAGTATGACCTCTGAGTATTCACACGACGAATCTATCTTACTATGTCTTGATTTTTGCCGGCTTGAGTAAATGCTTATTAGCTGCTGCGAACTTTGCATACTTCAAATTCCATCAATCCAATTCTGCGGTGTTGGATGTTTTAACGATCGCGCCATTTCGTAAAGTACCTTTCCGTTAACCAATAATAACTATAAACACACCGAAGGTTTTCAATAATTTTCTAACCGGGTCTTGGAATGGGATTAATAATAATAACCGATGTACCGACTGAGTTTCAGCAATACATCGTATAACTTTATTGCCAAGCGACATACGTCTGTGGGGGCTGTTTGGCGGCAAATGAAAAAAGGGGTTGCCAAAATTGATCGGATCCACCCGAGTGGCTCTTTCGACTTGGGACAACCACCATGGTCGTGTCAATACGCTATACGTGCGTTAGATGGTTTTGTACCTTGGGAATAGGTTGTAATACAAACCTTAAAGCCCCGATTTCAGCCTCATGAGAAATGTTACAGCACGTTCACATATGTGAGGCGCGCGGTAATTAAGCATTCCAATTTATCGGAAAGATTTGTTACGCGCATTTTGTAAGTATTTAACAACGGGAAAATAATGCCGTGGTCTTACGGGCAAGACCACATGCTCAGAACAAATCATTATCGCTTACGACATTACACGGGATTTAAACTAAATAGATAGTTTTTCTCCACGTAGGGCATATAAACAAAATAAGGCTGCACTTGGGCATATGTATCACATGGCTAGAACCTTTGGTGCGTCTTCCTACCTGGTTCGTTATAAATCAAGCCCTCTTCAGTATTGGTTCAACTTTTGAAATGGTCATGAGGCACCGATGTTCAACAAAAAGGCATATCAAGCACGTTTGAAGGAGGAGCGCCATTACATGTCTGTTCGCAGTTCAGTTTTTTTTGCAGGTAAATATGTGATGCCCTGTTTTTTAAGGCGCGTGTCGCCGGATTACAATATATCGCGCTCATTTATTGACACCATGTGAAATACTGCGGTGTCTAAGTTTACGGCCAATAACAAACGCAACAGTTGCCCTTGGACTTTAAGTTGCAGTAAGCGGGTTTCTATTGTAGTAGAATCGTAAAGTTCCGTTAAATCTTTTTGAATCTGTCAGCTAAAGAAGTGGCGGTGTCAGGGCGATTTAGCTAAACCAATGTCGGTTTTACTTAACG
>Ga0163217_1037812_pt1 | contig 15808 bp, 23 predicted proteins | sample SynspAceP_FD_185933 | JGI IMG/M metagenome (GOLD analysis project Ga0163217, IMG submission 185933) | Saline lake microbial communities from Ace Lake in Antarctica - Synechococcus sp. Ace-P (PacBio error correction) | ecosystem: Environmental > Aquatic > Non-marine Saline and Alkaline > Saline ...
ACAAAAGAAAAAGGGGGGAGGAAAGATAGTCCCCCGCAGGTTGGAGGGGGGGCGGGAAAATCGATCCTTTCCGCGACCCTTGGCCTGCGGGTGGCCGTGCCAGCACGGACGTTAATCCCACCCCAACATTCCAACTAACACCGGGCCCCCGCCTGCTTTGAGGGGCAAAACAACCCTGTGGTCAGCCCGGAAAATCTTCCCGGACATCGAAGGAGACCGGACTGAATTTTTTTCCCTGCACTCTGATTAAATGTCCCCGTTTTTTGTTGAACGTTGTTTGAATTTCGCATCTTTGTCTGCCCCCCGTTAATGGGGGCTTGCGCCCACTAGTGAAGAGGCAAAACGGGGTTGATCAAGGGCCCAACTGCAATCAATATTCGGCTGCGCCTGCTTGCCCTGCCGGCAGCGCTGGCCTACAAAAGCCGAACAGAGGGTGGCGTCAGGCACCGTGCTGTTTTGATCTTTGCCGCCACTTTTTTCGCACGAAATGGGGTCGCAAAAAAGGGGGCGATAGAACACAACAGTCAAAAGTTTTGCGGACATGAAGCCGGAACAGAGCGTTTCAGCATCGGCCACAATAAACATTCAGCGCAGATTTTTTTCCATCAGCTGAAGTTGGTTGCCAGCCGAATGGGCTACCAAAGCTTGGATCTTGGTGGACGCGGGCAGCAGACCCTTGGTGAGCCATCTCCCGCAACTGGTTGCGGCCGACAGAAATGCGGAGTAGCCACAGGGGCTTGCCAGTGCCAGCAGCTGGTTACGCAACCTGTTTGGCGGCGCTCTGTTTGCGCGGCAGGCCTGGATCCTTGCGTGCACTTCAAGGCGCCTCCATCGCGGCCTGGGGCGGCCTGAACGCGGGCATCAGGCGCGCGCTTAACGGCGAAGCGAGCCACCGATTTTTTTTGCGCTTGACATCGCGCGCGATCATCGACTTCTTCGGCCATGCGGCTTCAGAGCCTGGTTCAGGGATGGTATCAGTCTACGCGCGCCGTGCTCGGGATGGCTTGGGGCAGAAGGTTGGCGAGGGGAGCGTCCGCAAGGCGGGTTTTGCGGGCGTTGGCAGACGGCCGCGGCCGTGGAAGATCAATCGGATCGAGAAGTTTCTCCCACTCCGGCTGGGGCAAGCGCTTCATCAGCTCCGGTTCGATGCGGCGCGGCTCGCTCTGCATTGCTCAGGCCGATGCCGGTTGCTGCAGCGCGCACATGGGTGTCGACAGTTTGGGGGAAAAAACCCGCCGGCGTTGATTCCCGAGGCATGGGGCCCGCCACATTCGCGGTTTCCCCGGGCCACACCAGGGAGCTCCAGAGGCGTCATGCCGCGGCGGCAACGCCGCGTGGTGCTCGTCAGCAGGCCGCGAGGCGCCAACGATGTTTTTTGGCCTTGTTGCGAAGAAGCCTGTGGAATGGCAGGTACGGCTCCACCTCTGCGGGGTGGGCGCGGCGGCGGGCCTCCGCATCGGCGAAGCGTCGACAGGCCGGGGGTGACCCGGTTTGACCCGTTCATCAGTGCACTGGGCCGGAGCATCGTGGCACCCGCCAGCTCAGGGGTGCGCCAGTTCAGGAACGGTGGGCCTCGGGATAGAGCTCACCAAGCGGGCCAGGATTGCAACGGAGCCCGCTGCGGCGTCGGAAGCGAGCGCGGAGACGTTTCCTCACGTCACGGCGATCAGCTTGCTGCACCACCGAAGAGCTGGCTGGTGGTCCTTAACGATAGTACGGCACTGAGCCCCTCAACAGCAGGCCCCGACTGCATGAAGACATCTGCAGCGCTGGGGCAGGGGGCGACCGCGCACTACCTAATCAACAGCAGCAGGGCTGACCGCCACGAGCAGGGGCAGGGCAGGGCATTGATCACGGCCAGGTTGATCGAGATCAGGCTTGAAACAGGTAGAGACTGCTGCCGGCCGCTTGGCCAGCGTGGGCGCCCATTTCAACGATCTTGAACCGCCTCCGACATCTGCGGAGCGTTTCATCACTGAAAGCGGGTGACAGGGACGAAGCCCTCGATGGTGCGCCCGGTGAGCTGGGCGAAGCATCGCGGTTGGTCTGGTTGATCACTCCAAGTGGGCCAGTGGCGGGGCGGAAGGCTGCTGCCCATTGGGCTTTGCCAGCATGGGCGCCGATGCGGGGGCCGATGCCGTCGTTGTCGGCGGGGGTGAGGTCTGAGCGTGAGTCGCTTGCCGTACGCTTCGGCCAAAGGTCAGGGTCTGGCTGGGGGCGGCTTGATATCGCCGACCAGGCCGACCACCGCCTCCTGGCCTCCCCAGCAGGCTGACGCCGCCGAGTGCTGACGATCCGATCGCCGGCGACAGGCCGAGAGGGCCGCCGGTGCCAGGCTGTACGGCCCGCCACGAACCACGCCGGGGTTGGCGCTTGAAACCGCGAAATGCCACCACAATTCCCTGGGCCGCAGCACCGTCCAAGGCCAGCAGCAGGTTGGCGAGCACGCCGGCGGCGATCACCAGGGCGCGATGGTGCGGGGGCGGTTTGCCGCAGAGATCGGGATGTCGGCCAGCGAATAGCGCTGGTTCTCGTCTTCGTCATCGTCAGGAAGCGCAAAGCGCCGAGGGGATCGCCCCGCCGGGCGAATGGACGCCGCGGCGCTGACGCTCCAGAGCACCGGGACGGAGCCGATTCGAAAAACCGCTGACGCGGATGCCCTGCCAAGGGTGGCGGCAGAAGTGCCAGCCTATGCCCAACGATCCAGGGCGGCCAGATGCGCCAGAGTGAAAGAACAGCCCATCGACCGTGCCGCAGTGGCCTCATTGTGGGAGGGCAACCCGCCGCCGGCGGGCTGAGGCGGTTGGGTAGGTGTGGGGGGAGGCGTAAGGAGATGGGTTCAGGTTTCCGGCAAGAGGCGGTCAACAGCCCATTAGGGACCACGCCTGCGGCGCAGGACCTGCATCGGCTTGCTGTCCGGTTTCGAGCAGGCCGCCATCGTGGCGCCCACCGCCAGGGCGCTGCGTTGAGGGGTTGTGGCAGCAGGCGCATTTCTTGCCATCCTTCTGGCCGGATGGCGGAGGCGGCGGGCCTGGAAGTCACGCAATTGCTTGCAGCTTGAGATTTCCGATAGGCGCCGGCGCGGGCAGCCACACCTCCAGATAAAGGTTGCGGGCCGCGGAGAAGCCGAGATCACCGGTGCAGAGCTCCAACACCCGGTAGGGCAGTCAGGGCCTGCAAGAACCGCCTCGGCGTCGCGGTGAGCTGGGCTTGGGCGGCCTCGACGCTTTGGGCTGCAGAAACCGTAAGGCTCCTTGTTGAACTGGTGGCAGGCGATCAGGCGCGGGTGTCACGGCGTAGGGTAACCACGCCTCGCGCCGGAAGCAGGGGGTGTAAGCGCGTATTTTGGAGCGGCAAGTTGTTCGGCGCGATCAGCTCGTCCGCGGTGGGAAAACGAGTGATCGGCACCTCGGCGGTGGGCGCAGCCAGAGGTCTCGTCGGCGCGCGAAAAGCTTTCTTCGGCGACTTTCGGCCAGGCTGGCCGACCCATCAGGCTTGCGCTGTTCAGAGAATCGGCGGATCACCTCCCGGTAGCCGCGCCGGCCCGTGCAGGTTCGAGCAATCAAGGCTGATCAGGGCGCGCTCCAGGCGACGCGCCCTGGCCCAGCAGGGTGACAAAGCCGGCTCTGGGCAATCCGCACCGGCGGCTCGCTGTCGATCAGGCCAGCCCTCTCGCGATCTGCAGTGCTCCTGCAGGCCTCGCCCTGGCGGGGCGTTCCCCAGCGACGCACTCGATGTTGTCGGCTTCCGATCGTGCCCCCCTCGGCAGTGGGGCGACGGTAGATTGGGAAAGCGAGCAGTTGGTCGCGCAGGCGGGTTTCGAGGCTCTTCTCCTCTTCTTCGCAACGCACCCCCTTCAGCTGCTGTTTGAGGCGGTTGCCCTGGTCGCGCAGGCGCCTGCACCTCCGGGCTGTGGGGGCTTCGCCGGCAGCGAATCAGCTCTCGGTCTCACCTGACGACCCAACAGGGTTGTCCTCGGCTGGAAGACTGCGCTCAGCTTTGCTGCTCAAGATCGCGCTCCTGGCGGGCGAATCATCTGCAGGCGGTGAGATCGAGCTTCAAGAGCCGCGGCGGCCGAGTGCTCGACGATCAGCTCCGGCGTATCGCGCAAACAAGCGCAGGTTAGCACAGCCAATCAGGCAAAGTGTAGTGGGCAAAAAACTACGGCATCAAGCTGGTCGCAGGGTTTTATCTGCGCAGCAACACCCCTTAACTCAGCCCAGTCAGCGAGCCGTGAATGCACAACGGCGCAAGGGGCCTCAGGAGCACTGACCACTTCGCTGTCACTTCGGAGGATTAGATTCACGCAGCTTGCGCTCGATGCATCGCTTAAGTGTCATCAGGAGTCATGGGTGCTGAGCGTTAGGGGGCAAGAGGAGGCCACCGGAGACGCAACTTAGCTATACGAAGTCGATCTCGAACGGTTCGGACATTGCCGGCATCGGCCATCAGGTTCACAGGAGCCATCCAACGTTGGGGATGGTAGGGCCGGGGGTCGCTGAATCGCCCGCTTCAACGTTCAGCTCTGGAGTGGTTGGTTTCGCTGGTGGCAGTTTCGGGAACTCATCAACAGAATTCGAGGCTGGTGGTTTGAGTTAGGGAGGCAGCTGGAAGGTCGCCTGGATTCCAGGCCATGGATCGTCCTGGGTTCAAAAAAACGGTCCCGTCGGTCGTAGGCGCGAGCTGGGCGATCGCCGTGAAGCAGCCTCAGCGGTTTCGCTGCGGCTCTGGGCAACAGCAAGCGATCAAAGGGATCGGCCGAATCACGGGGCTGGTTCCAGTTCGGCACAGCCAGCAGGGTGCTGGTTGCGGATTGCCAGCCAGGGGCCCTGGGGGAATGGTGCGTTCAGCTTGCCAGGTCCCACATCCAGCCGCCCACGGAGGCTTTGATCGCCAGTTCAGAGGGAAAACCTGGCTGACAATGAACGCTCGTTCTTCAAGGGTCGCGATCGGCCGCCGCGCCTTGGGCAACTGTTGGGTGGTCTGCGATTCCACAGAGCCACCAGGTGTCGCGAGGGAGCAAACCGGGCCCATGGATCCAAGGGGCGATCGCAGCACTGCAAGTGAACAGGTCGTCCAGGGTGAGACTCGAAGTCGTCCGCCTGGGTGATCTCACCGCGCATACGCCCTGGGGCGCGACGCCGGAGGCTGGGCCTGATGGGGACCAGTTGGGCCGATGGGGACACCAGCCCTGGCGATCACCACCGCTGACCGGCCTCCACCTCCTGAAGCAGGCGGAGAGCTGGTCTTGGCTTCGTGACGTTCACCCTGCGGAGGCTTTGCCTGCGTGGTTTGGCGTGGCTGAAAGCGCCATGGCGCGACGATGGACTAAGGCTTACTTAGTTGAATCGAGAGAATGGCTTTTTGGCTTGTCGCCCGATTCACTAGGATTTGATCCACTGGCTTTCCTGAACGGGCTTCCAACGCGATGACCGACGTTCCGTTTTGCGGATCCGCAAATTTCTGCATCAATTGCCACATCGACCAACGGCAAGTCGACGCTGGCCGATCGTCTGTTTTGCAAGGAAAACCGGCACGGTGGCGCGCGGGACATGCAGGCCAGTTCTCGACAAATGGAAATACTGGAGCGCGAAAACGGGCACGATCAAGCTCGGCGGCGCATGGAGTTAAGGCGGCGATGGCGAAAATTACATCCTCAACCTGAGTCGACACGCCCGGCCATGTTGGATTTCTCCTATGAGGTGAGTCGGGCTGCGGCCTGCGGGGGGCGCTGCTGGTAGGTGGATGCCAAGCCAGGGGTGGGAGGCGCAAGACGCTCGCGAACGTGTATTGGACGCTGGAGAAACGATCTGGAGTCATTCGGTGCATCAACAAGAATCGACCTGCCCCGGCGCCGATCCGCCCGGATCAGCGAGGAGATCGAAGCGATCCATGGCCTCGACACCAGTAACCGCCAATCGCCCTGTTCGCCAAGACGCCTGGGGTGGCAGCCATCCTGCCAGGCGGTGGTGGATCGGGTGGCCGCCGCCGCCGGATCGGCTCTCTGAGCCGTTGGTGCCTGATCTTCGACTCCCTATTAGACGCCTACCGCGGCGTGATCGTGTACTTCCGGGTGATCAGTTGGCCCGGGTCGCCCGCAAGGACAAAGGTGCTGCTGATGGCAGCAAAACCGGGGGGACTTTACGAATCGACCGAGGTGGGGTGATGGCCCAGCCAGCCGCCAGGTGGAGAGCTAGCTGGCCGGTGAGGTGGCTACCTGTGGCCTCGATCAAAGGCGGTGGCCGATGCCGGGTGGGCGACACAATCACCCTGCCCTTGGCGAATCCGGCGCCAACGCGCTGCCGGCCTATGCCCGAGGCCAAGCCGATGGTGTTTTCTGCGGGCTGTTTCCACCGACGCGGATTTCAATACCCGATCTGCGCGAAGCACTCAACAAGTTGCAGCTCTCCGATCGGCGCTGAAGTTTGAGCCGAAACCAGCAGCGCCATGGGCTTCGGCTTCGCTGCGGCTTCCTTGGGCTGCCTGCACATGGAAATCGTGCAGGAGCGGCTGGAGCGAGAATAACACTTGAACTGATCGTGACGGCGCAATCGGCTGGATCTACGGTGACTGATCGACGGCAACGCTGATCTGGTGGACAATCGGCCACCTTGCCTGATCCGCAGAAAGCGGTGAACGATCGAGGAGCCGTTATGTTGACTGGAGTCATACGCCCAATACTATAACGGCACCTTGATGGAGCTATGCAGAGCGGCGACGGTGAATTCATTGATATGCCAGTTCCTCACACTGGAAGCGCGTCACGGCTGCACTACGAGATGCCGCTGGCTGAAGTGGTCACTGATTTCTCTCGATCAGATGAAGAGCGCACCAAGGGCTTGCCTCGATGGAATACAGCCTGATGGCTACGCGCAAAGAAATGAACTGGTGCGCCTCGATGTGCTGATCAATGCGAGAAAGGCTGATCCGCTTCACCACGATCGTGCACCGTGACAAGGCCTACAACGTGGGCAAGGGGTTGGTGGAGAAACTCAAGGAATTGATCCGGCGCCAAACAATTAAGTTCGATCCAGGCCTCGATCGCAGCCCATCAGCCAGCGAAAGCTCAGCGCGATCCGCAAGGATGTGCTTGGCCACAGTGCTATGCGCCGGTGACATCTCCCGAAGAAGAAACTGCTTTCGAAGGCCAAGGCAGAAGCCGCATGAAGGCGATGGGTCCGGGGTGGAAGTGCCCGGAGGCCTTCAGCGGTTGTTGAGCCTGAAATCAGTAAGCCCGCTGCTCGCCCAGGTTCAAGCGGCGAGAGGAGGGGGTAAGCTGAAGGCGTGATCCCCAACCGTGAGGCCACGATGCTTCTCTCAGCTTTCGAAGCAAGTCCATGGCCGCCAGCATCTGGCCAGTCGGGCTTCTGCCCTCTCTCCTTCGCCGTGGGGCTGGTGTTGGCTGCTCGCAGCCTCTCGCTGCAACGCTGCCCTGCATGGCCCTCGACAGATGGCGGGCAATGGCGGCAACGCCAAAGGCCAGCGCGCCCTGGTTCGGCCGCCCAGCAGGTGGGGCCCGCTCCATGGCCCCTACCGCTGCTGCTGCAAGTCCGTCGTGCAGTGCCACGGCGGGTTGCGGAGCGGGCGCCAGCCTCGCCGTCCGTGAAGGGGAGGTGGGCAGCGCTACAGCTGGTGGAGTGGTGGCCTGCTCCGGGCCGCTGCGAACGTGAGCACTGGAGGCTCGCTGCGGCTGGAGTTTAGGGGAGAGGAGAGGGCAGTCGGGCCAGGCCTGTTCGGATTGCGGTTGATCCGACCGGCGGAGCGGCTGCTTGACGGTGGCGGCGATGGGGCGATGAACCTGATCGAGATCACGATGGCGATGCCTGTGTTCTCCTGGCGGCCAACACCTCGTTGCAACTGTGGAGCTCAAGCGCCGCTGGAGCCAGGCAAGCTGAACAGCAGGAATGTTGCGCCGTGGTCGATGCCGATTGCTGCGCCGCGAGCACGCCTGCGCCCAGGCGGCGCTCGCTGTGGTGGCTGGAGTGGAGCTGAAGGCCCTGAACAGCCGGCAGCCGGTTGGCGGCGGCAGCCAGTGGATGGCGGAGCAGCTCAGAGCGGGGCTGGAGCTCGTTGCCGGTGAGTGCCGCGCGCGGTGAGCGGAAGCGTCGTCGGAGTGGGATGGGTCTGGCTCGTCTACAGCATCGACCCATGGCCTGGAGCGTCGCCGGCTGTTACCGCTGCGCCATGGCTCCTGTCCGTCGCGGCTGCACTTCCGATCTGGAGGAGGGCAGGTGAGAACACGTCTGCAGGCAAGGGCGGCCGCTTCAGCACGAGGCTGGCTTCAGCTGGTGGAGCTGATGGCTTGACCGCTGGCGATGATACGGCCTGCTGGCTGGCCTGGGCCTGCGTGGGCGGGTGAAAGCTGGCCAGGCAGCCTGGAGGTGGCGGAGTCGGCGCGGTGGCTAGGCGCATCGAGCGTGGGCCGCAGTGAGGCCCGAACGCAGGGGGAAGCCTGTGGACTCACCTCTTCGGAGCAGGGCTTGCAAGCCGCGCAAGGGCGGAGCTTTGAAGCCTGTTCCGCGCAACGCTGAATGGAACTGGGTGAGGGGGTGGGAGAGCCCGCGGTGGAACGTGCTCCACAACCTGCAGAGGTGTTGCGCTTCAGCCAGCAATGCGCATGGTGCTATGGATGAGAGTGGTGCTCGGCCAAGCGGACACTCCATGACGCACCGGCTAGTATAGGTGGATAGGGGCGGTTGCGGGCTGAGATGCGTTGGCGGCGCTCCTCTGGTTCGCGCTAGTCGCGCGAACCGTGCAGCCGGCAGCAGGCGCGACAGCAGCCTCTGCCACCGATCCCGCTCTGATCGTTGTTGTTCATCACCATGCGTACCGCCGGTCGTCCATTCCGTTTTCAACACACAGCAGGTCTTGCGCCGTCGGGGGGCGGCTCTCTTTGTGAGCTGCTGCTGGCGATGGGGCTGGGGCTGCTGTTCTGCGGGTGGTTGGTCAGGCGCTGTTGGGGGAAGGGCTGACGCCGGACGGTTCAGCCGCCTGCATGTCGGGAGCGGGCGAACCAGGCCGACCCTGGAGCCTTGATCCGGCGATCTGGCAGCGGCCACGGCGGTGGCGCCCGCCAGAGCGCTACGGCTCAGCCTGCGGCTGGCGGGGCGGCCGGCCGTGCTGCAGCTCAGGACGCGGAGGGAACGATCACCTTATTCGGTTGGAGCAGCGCCCAGTGGCCTCTGGCAGGGCAGGGTGCTGTCGCTGTGGGCCTGCTTCGGGCTGACGGCCAAGTGTCGCGGCACGACGTTCCGGAAGAGCCGGGTCGGCTGGAGGGCTGGCTGCCCAGGCACGCCTGGCAGGGCTGCAGCCTTGTTGCTTCAACGGGGCGAGCCGCGGTAGCGGTGGGTGGACCTGAATGGTTCGTCACGCTGCCATTCTTCGGCTTGCCTCGATCCGAGACCCAGCTGGTGGCGCTGCGGCTGAGCAGAGCTTTCAGCGAGGCTGGCGGAAAGAGCGCAAACGATCGTCAGCGAAGTGGTTGGCGGGTGCCGGTTAGTCGACCATGCGATCGCTCCTGCGCCCTTGCGACTGTTGACTCAGATCTCCGCTAGGCAACCATGTTGTTCTGAGTGAGGGAAAAAACCCAAAAAGCGAAAAAAAATTTTATCCTGAAAAAGGGTACCCCTTTTTTTGGGGGGGGGGGGGGCCCCCTTTTGGGGAAAAAAAAAAAAAAAAAAAAAAAAAATGGGGTTTGGATCGAATTTGAAGTTCGATTCGTCGTACGACTTCAAGCCACAGTCTGTTGGCCGTGCCTTGTTGGCTACGGCGTTGCTTCCTTCTTGCACAGGCAAGCTCGCCGCTCTGAGCGCTACGACGCCAAGCGACGGGGTTGTATGCGCTTCAGAGAAGCTCACTGAATCGCTGAGATTCCCGATTTCGACGGAATGCAAGGCGGATCAGCTCGATGCTCCTCCGCCGGCGTCACGGTGTGGCTGGAAGGTTGCTCCAGGGCGCGGAGAACCCTCGGTCCCTTTGGAAGGCACCGCCGCCGCCTGGCCCGGCAAGTCGATGGGCGCGGTCTCCTCCGGAGGGTGGCGGCATCTCCTGACCTATGCAAACCCGGTGCTGCTGAGCAGCGGCCCGGCTCGCTGCATGTCCTCGAGGATTTCAGCGCCGATGCGGCGGGAGCGGATCACCCAGTTGCTGTTGAATGCATGGCCGGGAATGAAGCCCTGCTTGACCAGTGCCTGCTTGCGGCTGTGATGGAGGGGGGTTGCGGCCCCCTGCAGCGGCTTGGGCAACATGCGTGGGCGGCGATCAGCGCCGATGGCCTCGGCCGCCAACGGTTGAGGAGCACCCCAACCGAGGAGCTTCACCGATCGCTCGCCTTCGACGACTTGCTAGATCGCCTGGCTATCTCCTTCAGCGCCAGCGGAATTTGTCGATGGGGTCTTCCCAGTGAGCCCTGCGTACTCGATGAACGCTGATTCAGTGGCTACGCCCAGCGTTGCAGCGCCCAGGGCAAGAACAAACAGCTCGACCGTGAGCGCGATCCGGCCAGCGCGTGGACAGCGATGGGGTGCTGCGGAAATGATCGCGCCGTTGGCGTTGATCCAGGGCGAAGCAGAGCGGGTGGGGCGGCTGGGTAGCGATTGCTCCCATCGCCCGCGATGAGGCCGGCAACCTGGAAGGTGAGCCACCAGGTCATCGATGTGGAGCTGCTGCTGCTGGGCGACTTAATGAGCAGCTGGTGGCCCGATGCCGTTCGCGGCTGCGGCTGTTGCGCCCGTCGAAGGCTTGAGGTCCTGGTGGACTGCGGTGATGCCGATCGATTTGAGCGTGCCTCAACCAACCTGGTGGAAAACCGGCCTGAAGTACCGGCCGATCCAGGCAGTCCGATCGAGTTTGTTTGCCACTCAGTGCACCACCAAGACCACTCCCGGCCTCGGGGAGAGCCTGGCTGCAGTGCGGAGGTTGGTGGTGGGTGCATGTGCGTTGACGCGGCCTGGGGTGCGGATGCCGAAAAAGCAGCGGTCTTTGAGCGGTTGGTTTCAGGGCAGCGCTTCTTAGGCGTCCGGGGCAGGCATTGGTCTGTCGGTGGTGAAAAGTTGCTGATGGAGCGGATGGGAGGGGAGGCGCGGGTGGTGGGATGCCCCGGCCCAGGGGCGGTTTCCGATTTTCAGTTGCTGCTGCGCGGTTCAGTTCAAGGATCCCTTCTTGAGCAATGGAAGGCCGGAAACACGTGCAGGCTGGGGTCGGATTGCTCGACCTTCTTGCGCCAGGTAACGGATGTAGCGTCGACCAGGTTGTCTCACGAAATGGTTGGCGCCCAGCCGTCTGCAACGTTCGGTTCGCGGCAGCAGGGTTCTGTGAGGAGGTCGTATTCTCGGGGCACGGTGAGATGAGGTGACTTCCGGTTTACCGGTGTTCATGGTCAGGCCGCCGACTAGCTGAGTAGCTCGCGGAGGCGCTGGCCGGTTCAAAGTTGAGTCGGTGCGGCCGCATGGCGGCGGCTAGCAGTTCATCGATGGAGAATGGTTTGTTGATGCAGTCGTCGCGCCGGAAATCCAGCGCCTACGAACTCGGTCCGCGGATGTCGTCTCGCGCCGTGAGCATCACACTACCGGCACGGGTGACGCCGGCTGGAGCGAAGCACGACGACACCACTGAAATCGGGCAGGGTCAATCGAGTAGCACAGATCGAAAGGGTTGGGGTTGTCGCGTAAGTAGGCCCGTATCGCTTCGCCTACTGCAAACCCTCCACATAGAAATCCCCTGGAGGAAACGGCGCAATTCGAAATGTCATCGACGATGAGAATAGCGTGGGCTGCTTCTGTAAGTGCCATGACTTGTATCGCGCATGATTCCCGCTGGGAAACCATTCAGCTTCGCCGCTTGTTTTGCTGGATCCATGTTGGCTTTGTTGTTAGCAATAGCCGGGTTTTTTTGATGGCGGGTTTCTTGCAAGTCTGGTTAGGCCTACTGCTGACCACCGCTCCCAAGGTCGTTTGGTCCACACTGGGCCCGCTCACGCCGCTCAAGCTGCCGCCATGCCGTCTCCAGCCCCAGGGATGGTTGCGCTGGCGGCCGAAGAACCTTTCTGGCCGCATGGCGCTGGGGCCTGCTGGATCGTGTTGTTCACGGCTTGTGGCCCTGGCCACGCCCCTACTCATTTCATCTGGGCTGCTGGAAGATCCGAACGCGGCCTGGCCAACGAGATTTTTATGCCACCACTTCGCTGCAGCACTGGTGCGGCACTGACCGCCCTCGGTCGCGATGGTCTGCGTGCGCACACTGGCGGTAGTGGTGTGCGCCGTTGCGGTGGTGCTTGCTGGCCATGGATCACGGCCCGTGCTGATCTGGCGTGCCGCTGGGCCATGGTGAGCGGGCTACTGGGCGGTGGCCTCGACCGAATCCTGGTGCTGCTGATGGAACACGCTTACACGCTTGCGGTGTGCTGCCTCTCGGTGGTGCTCGCCTTCCTGCTGGGGCGCGGCCTTCCAATGCGGCGGCGGGCTGTGGTGTGGTGTCATCCCCCAGTATTTCCGGGTGGTGCGCAAACCAGACGGCCAGGTGAAGCGGAGCTCTATGTGGAAGCCGGCTCACTTCGCTGGGGCGGGGCCGCGTGGACCTGCGCGTTACCTGCTGCGCACGTGATTCACCTCGGTGCCGGTGCTGCTCACCCTCAACGCTGCGAAGCCGTACTCGTGCTGGGCGGCCTGGGCTTCCTGGGCTGGGGGCTCCCCGAAATCGATTCCGGAAATGGGGCGCCGACCTGCAGCGGCTCTCACCGCGCTGCCACCGGCATCTGGTGGACGGCGCTCTATGCCGGCTGGCGATGTTTGTGTTGGACTGGGCTTTCGTTCCTGGGCGAGGGCCTGGAGGCCTGGGTGAGCGGCGGCGATGGGGGCCAAGGGAGGTGGATGTTCAGCACTCGGAGCAGAGTGGCTCTCTCAGCTTGCGTTCACCTTGCTTCTCTATTTGTCGCTATTGTTCATCGATTTTACGGAAAGAGCATTGGCTCTAATGGATCAAGCCTTAACAGTTCATGATCAAAAACTGTTTCTGGTCTGATGAAACTCTTGCCCAAGGCTCACTCCGTGGTGGCTTCGCGCATCCATGCAAGCCGCAGCAAGATCGAGCTTTCCACGCTCGTTGAGCTTGATGATCGTTGTAGCGTCGCTTGGTGTGCTTGCTGCGTTTGTTTAACCGCAATATCTTCAAAGCCCGCGAGCGGCTGCCAATGGGGCGCTGAATAGGAGAGGCGCTTGGCCTTGCCTTAAAATGTGCAACTCTGTGCTTTTGATTTGGCTATTGGTATGACGGAACGAGTGATATCAACAATGTTTACTTGCGTTAACGCAGTGGTATAACTGCGTTGGTGGCGTCTTTTGTTGTCACCTTGAGCCTGGGCTGCTGGTATTCGATGCATGGCGTTAAACAATTGCAGTCGACGATGAACTGACCAATCGTGTCATCGATGGAGTTAGACCATGTCTTTTGACTAGTCTGCCTGAAAGGTGTTTTCCTGCTGCATCTGATTTTCCAGTCATCCATGCGATGTGCGTAACGCTCTGACCTCCAGAGTTTGGTTGTCTGGTCTCTGCAACGTGTGTACGTTGAGCGCGCAGGCGATCATGCTGTGTTTCGATGGCCTTCCGTCAAACGACCTACCTTTGATCAGGCCTTCGTTGCAGGCGGTCCGGAGCTGAATGCCGGACCGACAAAGACCACGCCATACGGCCTATGTCCGCTTTTGTCCTGCTTTTTCTTGCCCGCTCAGGCGCTGCAAAATCTGGCCATTGTCGAAATCGGGGGGGGGGGGGGGGGGGGGGCGGCTTGGGGAGGGTAGAGACCTTCCCTTCTCGCATCTTTTATTCCACGCGCGATGTGTATTGCCTGGATCGTGACGCTCGGAGCCTCTCTGGTGTTGGCAATGATGTGTTTCCAGGTGGATCAGGGGATCCCGCTGCCGTGCAGGGCGTGCATCGCATCCATTCGCCACCCCGTTCATCTGATCGTCGACGACGGCTCCCATTTTCGCCATCAGCTCTCCAGTTTCTCATTCTGTTCGATCAGTTGCTCGTCTGGCGGCCTCTACATCTTTGAAGATGTGGAAACGTCTATTTGGATCACTGTTCGGATATTTACGGCATCCCACCGTAAGCTGCACAATTGCTGGTCTGGCCTGGAAGTGCTCAGCTCTGTAATCGATTACACCAATCGTCTTTTCTCTCACCTGAACGACCGAGCCTTTTGAAACAGTTTGTAGAACCTGATGGCGATGGCGCAGCTGTCCTCCTGCGACCGGGGCCATGAATCTCTACGCCTCAACTTCGCGCAGAACTGCGTGATTCTCTAGCTCGTTTCGCCAGCAACGGCCCGTCATAAGCCGCTGTACTGATTGATCCGGCGAACTCTCCTGGCTGAACGTTTCCCCTGAACCCACGCAGCGCCACCGAGCCGCTCAAAATGAATGGCCGGATTATCGCTACGCCTAGCGCCTCGACATTCCCCATGCCCCTCTTGGCTCACTGTTTTTGTTCTGGCTCGCTGCCGCCCCCCTTGCTCTGGTTGCTTGGTTCCGCACGCCGACACGTGATCGCTCTGCTGGAGCCACATCCTGGCGGTGGGGGTTTTGCTGCTTGTGGTCTTGCTTGGCGGTCGGCTCCTGCTGCTTGAAGCTTCGCTGGTCTGGCTCTGGCCCTTGGTTGCCGCGGGCCGCTCAGGCAGGCCCGGTCGGGACGGAGCCCCATCGCGAATGATGTGATGATTCCATTCTGATGTTTGGCCTACTGACCACTTCAGACGTGTCAGCCAGCGCAGCCGCAGTGTGCGCGGAGTCTTTCGCTGATCGCCCCTTCGCTGAGAGCGCTGGGTAAGCACGACTTTTTGCGTGGGCACCAGTCGGCGACCTGGGGTAGGCCCACTTCGAACAGCAGGCATTACGCCGCTCTGCGCACACCCCTGCCGGCCAGGGGCAGAAGCCTGCTGCCTGCGCTTGGCGCAGTGCCTCGAACAGCAGCACCGCGCGCACGTACGTTCCACGACTGAACCATGCCGCCATCGGCCAAACAGACCCTGGTCCACGCTGCGCTGGCCGCGCCTCAGGCCCCACTTCTACGGACGAGCACGAAGGCCGTTGGTCGGTGAAAATCGCATTGCGATAGTCACCGCGTTCACGCCAGATGGGTGCGTAGATCCGGAACCCTTCCGCCGCAGCCGTTGCAAGCCTCTCCACCGTCGCGGTGGCGGGTGCACCGCCACCCACTTCTGGAGGCCTGGTTGAAGCGGCGGCTGCGGGCCCGGCAGACTCACCGCATGGGCTTCGAGCACCAACGGCGTCGCAGCTGCGCAAGATTGCCGAGAGGTTTGGGTGGGCTTTGTTTCCACGCTCGCAGCAGCGTGAGATCGCCATGCGCGATTCAGACGGCCTGGAGTCGCTGTAGGGCGCGGCAGCAGCGGCATGGAACGGGGCGAGCTTCAGACCTTAAGGCTCGTCATGGGTATGCTGCAGCAAGGCGCGGCTTCCTGCAAGCAGGGGTGGGATCATGATTGATGAAGGCCTGCCCTGCCTGCCGCCGCCGTTGCTTCGATCAACCACGCGGGTCTATGCGTCGTGGGCGCCCATCCCCCAGGGTCCGCTCGCCACTATTGCAGGTTGCCCCGACTGGATCGGCGCTTACGGCTGCGCCGCCAGGTGGGTTGTCGTTGCGTCGTCTCGCCCTGCTCAACCGGTCCCCTGGCACCGGTTCGTCGCGCCGAGGCCAGATCAGCATGAGCCTCAGCCGCGAAGGCAAGCGATTGGTCAGCGGCGAGCTGCTGATCGTTGAAGGGATCCGTGGATGGGGGGGCGCCTGGCCTG
>Ga0163217_1043282_pt1 | contig 15807 bp, 14 predicted proteins | sample SynspAceP_FD_185933 | JGI IMG/M metagenome (GOLD analysis project Ga0163217, IMG submission 185933) | Saline lake microbial communities from Ace Lake in Antarctica - Synechococcus sp. Ace-P (PacBio error correction) | ecosystem: Environmental > Aquatic > Non-marine Saline and Alkaline > Saline ...
AAAAGAGAGAGATTTCCCAAAACTTCCACTTCCGCCAAGCCAAATGTTTCCCCCTGGTTTTTTTTTTTTTTTTGCCGGGAAAAACGAGTGTCAAAAAGACCATGGGTCCAATGGTCTGTTTTTGGATGGAAATGGAAATTATGTACCAAAATATTCTCCCTTTAACTATGGGGTGGTGTAAATTAATTGTCCCCCACCGTGAGACCAATGTTAAAACAGTAGAGGGTTAAACGCGTACTATGGAAAAAGAATTCCAATGCCGGAGCTTTCCCAAAAAAAATATGGGGGTTGAATCAAACTTTACGGCCGCTTCAAGATGGTGGAATTGGAAAATTGGGTAAGTTCCACTATTAATCAAACTAATTAAGAAGAATTAATTTCAGATTATATCATATGTCATCAAACAAAAAATACTGTGAAAAGCGAGGCGGAGTTAAACCCCAACGAATTCCCATTTGTTGAGGCGCTAAGACAAAATGAATTTGTTCAACGAGATTCCTGTAAGATGAGATTTCTTGGGTGGATAAGGAAAACTTGGCGGCCATCTTTCGACCACAGAAGGGATTTTTCTAGTACGTAGGATTTAGTACAGCTGCTTGCTTCATTGGGCAGCGTGTGGAGGGTCCGGTAATCAAGGTTATTCCTTAATGTATGAAGCCGGACAATATAATTCCGGGCAGTGGGCCAATTTTTTAATGCCACTTTTTATGCTACTACCCAAAATTGCCAATGGTTTTTGATTTTGCCCAGTATTTTGGTAAAGAACTCGTGAACGCGGAGCACCCAATTAAGGTTTGAAAACAATACGGGATGCCAAAATTGGAGGCACTGGAAATGCACGTGTACAGGCATCGGGTTTTCGTCGTTGTAATGACAGTACCTCCTCGCTGCAGGGGCCTAACTTTTTAAGGGGAGCCTGTTTGCGGTGGAGTGATTTGGATGCTGCGTAAAATCTAAATTGGGAAAATCCATTAAAAATTCAACCAAAAAGAATTGCGATACTTACAAGACCTATGCAAGTCCTTCGACCTCTAGGTTGATTGCTGAATTTTAAGGAGGCCCTAACGGAAACGTGGATCATGTACTTATGAGCCTATCCCAAGATGCCGCACTTTCGGCTTTTGAAGCTAAGTATGGTGAAAGGGTTTGGCTGATTATAAATTTTGAGAATGCGGGAACATTCATTGTTTCTTTTTGGTGCTGATTCTTAGGAGATTTGGCAAGGTGGAGGTTATGATGGAGGGTATTCCAAGGGCAAAGGGTTCCAAAAATGGAAAGATGTCCAAGCATGTGCAGATCGAGGCCAATATGTCCTTGACCCGGGGGCAAGATGCGGATAAAAGAGTGCCTTTGACACCTTCAGAGCAAAAAAGTAGCCTGGCTTATTTCTATAGTAAGCTAATGTCCGCTGGTGGCGGTAATCTTCCTGATAGCGCAAAAGCTGCGCTGAATGTTGTTGCTGGGCCAAGTATTAAAAAATAAAATCTTATGTGTGTTTGTAACGGGTTATAAAGATGAATGTTAATGGCCCCAGGCAGTTGTTTTGGGCTATTAAGAATGTTGGAAGCAAGGCGTTTGAGCGTTGCTGCTCCTAAATATGTTAGACAGGGTAACGTTAAGGCTGTGAACGCAATTGTTGGGCGAGATGAAAATCTGGTAAGGTGGGTGCGTTGTTGAATGGATGTGGTAAACCCTGCATATTCCTGCCTAAAGCTCTGATTTTGGCGGAAGGACATCAAGAATTTGAATTAAAACAGTTGGCATCTCCCACCAATAGAAATGAGACTACCGAATTGGTTCAAATATGTTGGAGCTTCAAATCACTATTGGAATCTTGGGGTGACGCCCAATTATAGAAGGGCTATTATAGCCTATGCAGCAAACTATTACAAGAGTTGTTTGATAGCAAGACAAGTCCAAGGCGCTTTGTTTGCAATCGATGGACAGTGGATAAATCTTAATTACGATTATATAAAAGAAACTTGGAGTGCCGTGAATATTCGGCGGGTAATGACTGGAACAAGGCATTGCACGATGGGTATTTTGGTGTCCCAGTTCCAAATGATGGCGAAAGAGGGTTGCGAAACTGTTACCCCTGTTGTTTTGGGGGATGACGTTGGAAGCACGACTGCAGTTCCTTTGCCTCGCTATTAGAAGTTTGTCGGCAGCCTCTGCCCGATGGGCATGGAGCTAACAATTGTATTCCCAAAGTTGGTAATGGGTGACGGGCAAAAGCCAAAGTAACCCTTGTTTACAGAGTTTCCGGATCCATTACAAGGGTTTTCTTGGGATAACTACGTTACGGTTTTCCAAGGCAGATGCAGAGAAATTAGGTTGGTCAATGAAAATGTTGCCGATGGTGTCTAAACGGTAAGTTATGTTGAAAACTAACGGTAGACGGTGGTTTGCGTTTGATGGTGTACCGGTTATTGTTCAGCCCAGGAACACAGCATCGGGCTCAATTGGGACTTCCATTTGGGTATTAGCAAAACAGTTGGTATGAAGAGTGAAATGAAAACAGGTTAAATGCTTATGTCCTTGTACAGTAATTTCTCCAATACCCAAGGCGGTCACCATTGAGAAATCATTGCCTGGAATGCAAATGATTTGCATGTGTTCAATTCATCAAACTTTTAATGGGTAGGGGCGAATTATAAAAAGAAAACTACCTTAGAGATATTTATACAAAGGGATGCCAAAAGATTGGAACGTTGTCCTGTGGTTTCCTTAGATCATCAAGAAGTTCCTGCCACTTCAGTGGATTTATTGGGATAGTTTTTTTGATCGTTCCTAGGTCCCATTTTAATTTGTCTATAGATTTGAATGCCCTGTACAGGTTGTGGGCGTGGTGTTATAGCATGTCATGCAGAAAAATAAATGTACCGGTTGTAGGTAAAGGCCAAAGTTAGAAAATCCTAAGAGGATATGCACTGGTTGCGTATAGATAGGTTTTCTCTCCAGAAGAGACTTTTGCTGAAGAATGATACTAAAAAGGAATGAATTTGATGGCTTATTCGGCGATAAGGGGTCCTTGGGTGGTTTTGTGAGCATGGCAAGATCCTTCAGCCAATCCACAAGTGGCATTCCCAGCCTGTAATGTGTCAGCATTGTAAATCTGCGGCCATGTGAAAACGGTTTGTCCTGTGGCTGCATTCTTTCACACGGACGTCAGGTGTCCAAAACCAGATGGCCTAGTAAAGATTTGTATAGGGTACTAGGTTTACTGTGGCTAACAACTGTCCTTTATAAAGTAGGAGGTTTAATTGTTCCTGTAAATGATTATATGTATATTATTTTTAATATACTATATCGACCTTGGGTAAAATGGTATCATCCTGATGTTACTGTAAAAGGTCTAGGGGTGTTATGGAGAAATGTTCAATGTGTTATGCAAAAGACCCAGAAACAATTTCTTGATGCTAAACGAGAATGGTCGTGTGGTTAAGGATGGTGAGGTTTCAAACAGCTTGTTCCGCTGCATGTGGCAGATGGTCAATGAAAGTTTTGGGATTGTTTAATGACTGCAGAAAGTGAAATTGTAAATTAAAGGAAAGTAACCCGCCATGTATCACTTGTTGGAACATGTTGGGAACAAACCAATACGTTTTTTTTATCATGTAAAGTGAGAATCGAACGAAGCCTTAAATCAAAATTATGAGGACGTAACTATATATTCAATTATGGCGTCGCATTACGAAGCACCTATACGAAAAACCCTTAGTACTGGAAAATTAAAGGATACCCGATGTAACCGTGGACATTGCCTGCTCCGGTAGAGGGAAAGGCCAATAAAGCATTGGTGGATTGTATTTCCTTGCATTAGCGGCTTCCTAATGGGGTGTTGGCTTGTATTATTTAACACGTATCAACAGGTAATCGGTACATGGGGATTAATAAACTGTGGGCTGGGGCCTGGGTATTACCAACTTTTGTTTGGTGGGTTAGGTAATTTGGTCACGCAGGAACATTGATCTCCGCGGTATTATTACTGTTTTAGGCAAGAAATGGAGAATGGCTATTAAACCGTTTCTGCTGGGCGATGACCATATTCTCGTTATTCAAAGCGGATTGTTTCCTATTTTAACATGGGGCACGTCCCTTTGTTTTGGCTTATTTGGGTATTGCCTATACCAAATCAGATTTGGATCATATGGTAAAACTTAATTCAACCTCCTGCTTTGGGATGTATTTGCGATATCTACTTACCTTTCCAGTTTCCCCTTGTTTTTTCTGGTGGACTGGGATTGTCCGATTTCCGCCATGAATTCGGGATCGGGGGAGCGTAAGACCTTTTCAAAACGAAAATATATAGCTTGATAAGTTTTGGAATGGTAGGGCGTGGCCAAAGGATTGGCAGCGTTTTTTGAAGAAGTTTCCTTGGGTCTTGGCCGGTTTGGGCTACACGCATGGTGCTTTCTGTACATACTATTGTATCCTTTGACTTTGCTACATCGGTTATCCCTGGTGGCTACAAACAATATTTTCCCACCATATTTCGTTGCTGGGGCTATTTTCTCAGGTTTTTCGCAATGGTGAATACCTTGTTAATCCATCAATGAGGAAGGGTAATGTCATTTGGAATCATATTTACAGTACAACATATGAGTGATGAACATAGTATATTAACTGGTTTCTATGAGTTGGTTGTGCTTAATCATTACAGAGTTGTTTATGCTTGGTATTCCGGAGTTGAATATGAGCAGTTGCTTCTTAAATGGGCAACTGGACCTTACTGGTGGGCCTTATTTGGGCCAATGGATGACCTGTAACGTGTTCTCTCCGCAGTTTAAATGTGTTCAAAAAGGCTTAGGAACGAGTATTATGTTTTCTTTCTTTATTTCTATCGTGGTAAAGTCATGGGATGGTGGTTCGAAAGGTTTGTAATATCCGTAACTTCATTACACGAGATTACTTCCGTCTTTCAATGACAATGTTCTCTCCAACTTTTGTGGATATAGGAATTTTTTATTGGAAAACGATAGGATTCCTTCTTGTGTTATTCTTAATTGATGCACAGAACTTTCCCTGTAATTGCTCAGGCAGAGGTGAAGTCCCTAATTTTTAAAGTCCTTCCGGGTGGAAGTATAAAAAATTGAGGGATGCAGGTAAACCTTTGTTATGAAATTAACCAAAATGAAAACAGGGGTAAGGAAAAAAGAACTATCACGATGATGTTTTGATGGGAGAAGGTTGTACCGGCAAAAAGGTGATAAGGCAAGGTGGTTTCCTGACTTTTAGGTACTATAGAAACATGATCCCTACTTCAACAGGAGGCTGATGACTTGAAAAAGAATTAAAAGGTATAAGGCCCTCCAAATGAAGCCACTTTGAATCATAGGATAATTTAACATTCGCACAGGTGGGACGTAAGAACCAATAAGGAATACGATCTGTTGGATGTCTATTAACTGGAATCGTTCCCAGGCAGGGCACAAAGAGACGATTGGGCAGGACATAGCAAGATTTTCCCAATAATAAGAAATAATTATGGCGTCGAAAGTTATCCATGCATTTTATAAATGTGATGACGATGTGCGTAATGCATGCTGTAAAAAGGGTAAAAGCGGCCGAGCAATTCATATAGAGGAAGGTTTATTGTCCCTTTTCCAGTACATGGTTTGGACAAAGCTTATGGGGTCTTGCGCCCAAGATTGCAAATTAACATCCTTTTGGTATGGATGTGTTGGTCTTGCTGTAAATCCAATTGTGATGATGAATTATATCATGTCCAGGATTGGCCACAGGAGCATTGGAGGTAAGGCAAGTTTTAAGTTATTTGAGAAGCATGCCCCGCTGTTTGGCCGATCAATAGTTTGAATTAACGGTATTTTTTGCAGCCCATTAATGGTAATCACCTTTTTACTTAAAAATAGATTGTGGCCTTTTTAAAGAAGCTTGAAAATCCAGATGTGAGAACCACGGAATGACCTTTTTCCTAATGGATAATTGAAAAATTCATGATAACGAGCAGGAATTGAGGGATTTGTTTGATAGATACTGGAAGCGTCCGAAAAATTTAATATTAACAGAAAAAGTAGTCGTAAATATTATGAAATAGTTTTAGCAATAGGAGTCTGTTTGGGTTTGGTATTTAATAGTTGCTTCTTGTGGAAAACAAAATAGCAGGAACTATCAATACATGCCCAATATGTACAAATCCGTAGGTTATGAGGCCTACCAGAAAGTTGATTTTTCTTGGATGGCATGGAAGCGGATTCCAGCTGAGAATACAGTAGCAAGAAGGGTGGAATACCTTACGGAATTGAGAATACTATTGAAGAAAGAATTGGCACGGTTAAACCCCAAGTCCATTGGATTCCTTGAAGCTAGAGAACAATCTAGTTGTAGTAAGGAGCTCTATGCATTTATTGTGGCCCATTTGTCACGGGGTAACGAAGGGAGATGGACAAGGTTAACTTGGTGAAAAGGGGAAAAAAAATAAATTGGGCGTGCCCAGTTAATGAGATGTAGCTAGAAACGTTCAGTTGGGAACTTACGTACCATACCATATACTATGGATGAATTCCATGGGGTCCTAATGCAGGGCAAAATTGGAATACCGAAGAGGTTGGAAGGTTTCTGAATTACGTGATGAAGAATTGAAACAAGATTTAACAAATAAGACTAGATTTTAGCATATGTACACTTTTTTCAAATAGATTAAAAATTGCTTCCTTCATTTTAATGCGCTGTGGGCGTTTTGGGAATTGGTATCGGTTTATGGCTGCGCCAAGTACTGTAGAAAGAGGCAAAGGCATTGTTGCCGGACACGGTGACGGACATGGCGATGCCCATGCGGTGCAGAGGACGTCAATGGTGCCGAATGGAACACGGGGATCCATGAAAAAAAAAAAAAAAAATTCATCACATGATAACATGTTGTTGCACCAGTTGCAAAACAAGCCTTTGGCGGATATATGTTGCAAGCTTTTTCTTTTTATGATTGCCTTGGGGGTATTGGCCTTTTACCGCTTTCAGCGGGCAGGCGCAAGCTGGTTGGTCACCCACTGCTTCTTTAAAGGGTAATGGAGGGAATTACCGGCCTATTTGGTGCCAGGTGGTTCGTTTGTATTTGTAATATTGGCCAATGTCGTAGCCCATAGAATCATTTGTGTTCGTGTGGATGGATCAGAAGTGGGTCGCACAATGATACTTTGTGGCAAGGCAAAAAGCCGGATTTCTAAATGGGACATCTTCCTTATTAGGGCTGGCGATATTCTTGGAGGTTGGATCTTATTATAGGGAGTAAAATTCCGTAAGTTGGTCCTTGGCTCAAGATGAATCCAATGACGACTCCATTTTAAATTGAACTTTTAGAATTTCTGCAAGGGCTTTTTTCTGGTCTTCTATTTATATCTGAGTCCATGATGTCATGGGATTGGATTACTGAGTGGTAGATTCCACACTGGTTCAGTACCTTGTTTGGGAATGGTATAATTTTTTGCCAGTAATGTTTGTAATCTGGAATTACCGTTTATTAGCGATGGTAACCATTTATCTTAAAATCTAGAAGGTTAATTTGCCAAGATGTTACGATAGGCCATATTCAATAGACTTGGCTAAGTTTTATGTTTGCGGGATGAGTATTTTGGGACTTATTTATGGGTTCTGCCCAAATTTATGTTGAATATGCGTATTCCAATATTCCTGATAGAGGTACTATTTTCGTTACCAGATAGCCGATTTCAATTTGCCGTTTTTTTGGCATGGTGGCCTGAGACTTTTTTATTCCTGTATCTTGCTTATGATAGTGATTTTTTAAGGAGGACGAATATTGGTTCGTGGTAATGACAGGAATCGTGATTTTAGCGGGCATTATATGGATATTTTTAACGCTATAAATCGCCTTCGACGTTGGCGATCAGTGGTATATTGGTATACCTGAAATTGGATCTATTTTATTGCTTTGCCGATTTTTATATTTTTTGTTTTCAGGCTTTGACCAAGGCTCCATTCAGCAAAACGAAAATCGTTTATAGAAGAGAGTAAGCATTTTCATTATTAGTATTAGTATATAAGTATGAATTTTCAATCATACGATGACTCCAGTTTTTGACCATAGTTGTTTTTAGTATTAGTGCAATTGCAATCCTGGCAAATTGACCAACGATATTCGAAATTGGTCACAAATTAAGACAAGCCAGCAATTCCCAAGTAGCAAGTGGAACAGATTAATAAGTACAATGGGTATTTAATGTTTCGCTGTTTCTTAAATCTTCCTTTATGAATTACCCATTTTTAAGCTTTTTGGAATATTCCTAAAACACTTTTGGCGGAAAGCTTTGCTTTCCGAGCATGGTGGGGAGTATGATTCCTTGATGGTGTTTCTTGTGATAATTTTTATTGTTCAACACCTTGACCCAGTTTTGTTGGCATTAATTTTGCTTTAAATAATAGAGGGAGAATGATGGGAAAAAGCCTTGTTTTATTGCGATAACGATAGATTGGAGTTTATCTGGACGATTAACCTGTTATTGTATTGCAGGTTTAATCCTGGTGGGGGGCATATATGCTTGGACAATATTAATGGAATATCATGACGAGGACGATCCTTAATATAGAGCTATACTGCCCAACAATTTAATTGGACAGCTAGATTATGCGGAAATGATAATGTTTTTTAGGCGAATGCTAACTTAGAAATGATCGATTCGATAAGCCAATATACTTTGGTTTGGACAGTGCAGATCGCCAATGCTGTCCGATGATATTATGTTAAGGAATTGCAATTACCAGTAGGAACGTTAAGGTGGAATTTTAAAATGCGTTCACCAAGATGTATTTCTTCATTCTGCATATATGCCCACATTTAGGGCTCAGATGGAACGTTGTCCCAGGAATGAATTACCCAGTTCCTCCTTTACCACCATATAAACGACGGCACTGAGGAAAATGGAGGCTTAATCCAGAAGTGGTGGATAAAGTAAAACGCAATTAACGGAATTAGGGCCGAAAAAGCTTCTAGAGGGGATTGAGAATCAGGATCCTTGGGAATTCCGTTAATATCTTGTTGTGCAACAAAATATGTGGAAAATCCCATTACAAATATGCAAATGAAAATTATTGTAATAACCGGAAGAGGAATATAATGCAATGGGATAGCAAGTCAGAAGACTTTTGGTAAAACCATGGCTTCGGCACAATAATTTGTCTTTTAATAATAATCTAAAATATTTAAAAAATACAAAACTATGTCTGTAAAGTTCCGCACATGTAGAAGACGCTATTCAAGATGAATCACGGAACATCATCACAAAGAAAACCTTTGTGACGAAGTATATTTTTAGTCAAGACTCAACAAAAATGATTTTCCAAGCAGTAATCTAATTACGGACTTATCAATGGGATTCATTGGTAATTATGATGTCCTTATTGGTTTCAGCGATGCAATTGCATGGCCTGGAGAATCTTTTGCAATTTTGATTTATTTAGGTAAGTGGGGCACCAGGTGGGTAATAATGGATTGCAGATGTTTATTTGGCATTGGTGACATATACATGGACGAGGTCATGGTATTCTTTGTTTTAACGCAGGATTTAAGTGGTACCTTCAAGTAAACTTTATTAATTCCACTTAAATTGGGAGCTAGGGATATTGGCGTCAGGATTTTTTTGAACCATGATTTCATACTGGTTGTTTCTTTTTGTCGCAGTATAATTATGCTTTTCTTCCCTTTTTTTTAGAGCAGGACCAGCGGGCTGGCAGGATGGACGGTAATATCCCTCTCACTCTAGTGCAACTTCGCAATGGCAGCAGCCCTGGATCTGGGTATGGGTATGGCACGCTATGGTTAGTGTCCCTATGGCTATATTTATAGCTCATCTTTATTGGGGTCATTGATTTATTTTGTTACCATTCGTAATTAATCTTAGGACCAAGGGAGTCTATGAACTAAGACTTCCTTTGACCATTTGGGCATTTTTTGTTACGCAATTATTGGGGTTATTTCTTTCCCAGTGTTTATTGTCCAGCAGCCTACTATTGTTATGCGATAGGAGTTTTGGCACATTTTTTCTTGTCCAGATATTTTTAATTCCAAGGGGAAGTATTGCATTATCAAAGGAGGTTCACCTGTGTTGTACGAGCATTTGTTTCTGGTTTTTATGGCGCACCCTGAGTGTATATTGTAAATCTTAACCTGCGGGAATGGTAAAATCCGAAATTAATGGCTGTTAATTCGCCGTAAACGCAATCCTGTCTGGATATAGGGCAATGATTGCCTCCATCTTTGGCAATTGCATTCTGTCCACTATTTGGTTTGGGTCACCATAATGTTTATTTTCGGGAATGAATCCTTTCTTAGGGTCCCGTATTTACTTTTACAACCCTATTCGAATTGCTAATCCATCTGCGTAAAGGCATTTAACCTGGATTTACTACTTGTGGAAAGGTAAACCTTCAATTAAATCCGGGATGTTATTTTCTATAGGTATGGTTTCTACCTTTAATTTCTGGTGGTTTAACTGGGATTATTTCCTGGAGATTCAAAAGTACCTTGGATATATAATGTCCATGATTAATACTTGGTAATAGCCACTCCATCTGGTGATGGGAATAATCAGCACTTTATGGATTGTTTGCCGGTGTTTACCATTGGCTCCTAAGATGTTCGGTAAAAATGATGAGCAAGAACTGGGTTTATATACATTTTTGGATAACACCGTTTGTTCTTACGGTGTTTTCTTTCCAATGCATTTTGTTGGAATGGCAGGGTACCTACGTAGGTATTATGAGAACACTGCGTTCCCGAATGTTTTGATGATTTAACTGATATTCAAGGTCTTAATGACTGTCCCCTTTGCATTATATGCCGGCAGCAGCTCAGTTAGTTTTTTGGCCTTTAATTTTATAGAAGTATTGTGGTATTAACCCCATAAATTTTCGAGTATCCTTGTATTTTGCGAGTCTGTCTGTGTGATTGGCCGAGAATTAAGTATTGTATACGGAGTGCTTTTATACAATCATGAAGGACATGTTTCAGCAGTTTTGCGGGGCGTTTTCATCGTATCTCTTTTCGTTGACCTCCACGCACCGGAAGTAACAGCTGTTCAGAACCCATGGAAAATCTAACTACTTGAAATGGACCTACACCAGTAAGAACATATCCATGGAAACTGGCCTGGAAGCAATTCCAGAAGTTCACCGCTGGCCGTATGACTATAGCAAAACTGATGAGAACGGAGAATATATAATTCCGGGACAGGGGATTTTGTCCCTCAGACCTTACCCTTATTTGAGGGTGAGGTGGAAATGCGCATTAATATCTTGAAGTAACAAATATTTGGAAGTCCGCTCTAAGATGGATTTTTTTTGTATCTTCCATTTTACATATCGGAAAATTATGGCGAGTAAATACCATACTGCGTTTCATTAATTATTGGCAGTAATAAAACAGCTTTAAGTTTTAGTTTTTTGAAAAGTGGTGTATTGTTTATTTTTAAATCATTTAATGGTGAGACATTTTTTATTAATTTTTAATGTTTAACGGTAAGGCCTGCGTGTCCTATTCCCAGCGGAAACCTAAAATTAAAGGCAAATAAGAATGTTATTGAAGGTTAGGGGAGACCTTGCTCCATTTAATGCCATACGAGTTTTAAATGATGATCTTGATATCGTCTTTTGCAAGCTGGGCTTCTACAGAAAGAATATATAATAGAAGCCGACGATAACCTATATGGACGTTTTAAAAAGTTTTAGGGTAGAGAATGAAAACACTTGTAATTAGTTCCTAATTATAAAATTAACCTCCAAGCAGAAACTGAATATAAACAGTAAATTTTCGTTCAATTATAACCATATAACTGCCATGCGGGGCATATCCGGTTGTGAAGAAATCCGATTTTCAAACCCCGATTTCTCTCGAGGTGAGCACTTTCGACTCGGGCAAGGGTAGAAATTGATGTTTGACCGCCGATGAATTTGGGGTGGTTAAAATGCAAGGAAATAGTAGAGGTAATTTTAAGGTAGATTCTGATACTTTAAATATATCCCTTAATGGATAGGCAGATTTTTTAAAGTTGTTCGGGGGTCACTGGAAACTACTGTTTTGATATGAAACACAAAATTCCGTTGGACCGATCTGGAAGGATTTACAAATGAATTAGTAGTGCATTTATTTGATAATTCTTTGACCTCAAAGCAAGGCGCTATTGGAGCAAGAAAACGGTGGCAGGCTAATTTGGAAGGCGGTTCATCTCAGCCGAAGTTTTAGCTAAAACTTGCGGTTGATCTAACATTCCAAAGGATCGCCCAGACCTTTGGTATATGGTGAGGGCAGAAGATTAATTTTGGAAGAATTTCCAAGATTACCTCGGAACTCTATAGGCGCAAGAAATTAACGACTTATTGGGCCTGTTAAGCAATGGTCCGGAATTCCAGAATCCATTCTACTAAAACCGCTCAATAATGTGGGGTCTGACACTTCGGAGCTTAACCTTTCCACTCGTTGCCGGTATTGCCTTAGATTTTTGGTCCCTCTCCAAATATCCCTGTTCCAGAACCAGATGCATCTTCACGAACTTTCTGATAATGCGAAGAGGCAACAATAATTTCAGGAATAGTCCTGTTTGTTCTTGCTGTCTGATCGATGGTTCCGTAAAACTGTAAAAAGGTATTCATAGGCCAATTCACAGCTATAGGCCCTTTCCAGAGCCAATAAATGGGTCTGTACTTTTAAAGAAAAGCACTGATAGGATGGGACCCCTTTCCTAATGTAATTTGATTCGCATGGTGCTAGGAATAGGTTATCTTCTAAGTTTCTGTAATCCAAAGGCATGTTTGGTGGAATTTTGGATTTGTATAAATGTTCTTTGTCACTTTGGTTGGATACATAGGAATTTTCATGGTTGACCAATTTATCGCTATTTGAGGTACCCATAGTTTAAAGTACGGCAGAAAATCCACCGCTGTTCAATTTTCTGAATTAAAATCGGACATGATAAGCCCTTGGGGGCCAATTGTAAGTCACTGTATATCCCTTCGAAGGTGGTAAATATATCCACATCTGCGGGAGGAGTCGCTATTCTGTTTTCCAGTAGATACCCTAGCTTTTCCCCAATGCTTCCCGCATTCCTTGAATGGTCTCGTTGGAGAACCAAGTTATTATGGCCTTTAGCCGGCAACCTGGGTTTCTATTTTTCGTTTTATCGGTGATACTTTTCAAAATCACTGTAGATTTTCATTAATGAATCCACTGTCACTGATATACATAGGACTTGCAATAGCCGGTGTAAGTCCCTAGTTGATGGAATGTGGTAGTCCATAATCAAATCTCTTGAACTTTTTACATTGGTCGTAATTGCCTTTCTGTTGGAAGGGCGTATTTTCACGCAAAATGGCTAGGGCCATTTTTTGCACCGCTTAAGCTCCCTTGGGGGCCACACAGATCCGTCCACTCCTGCCTACCAGGTTGCCCAGCATGGTGAAAAAGCGCCTTGTTCGGGTTTTTTATTTCGGAATATAACTGCCGTCGCCGGTTTTAATGTCTCCGTAATTTGTTAAAAGATTTTCACGGGGGACCTTAACTTGGTCAACCAAATTTTCCAAACCATTGGTCAACACCATTGAACCTAGTTTATGACCAATTGTCTTCAAATAACGTACACCCTGGCATTAAACGGTGTTTCCAATTGTCCTTATTGGTAGCTATTAATGGCTGGACTCCCTGGTTTTGTACCTCCAACGATCAATTGGGCAAACACAGTGGGCCAACTTGTGCGTATGTAACGCATTCCCCATATATTCCTTAAATTGTCATTTTTGCCTGGCGTAATGGATGGTGATGTTATCCTTATCGCAAATTGTATCGTTGCAGGTCGTTTTTTTAACAACTCTTACATTAGATCCATGAGCCTGTTCTGTCTGGCAAAACATCCAAGCAACTTGGCTTTTCCGGATTGTCTGTTTAAATAGAGGTCATGATGTTTTTAGTGCCAACTTCTCCACACTGCCTCCAATAGTCCAAACTGTACTCCAAACTTTACTGTAAGCTTGCGTCTACATACATGCAGGTTTTTTCCAAAAAATTGAGGCATACAACAACATATTGGGTTTTGTACCTCCTAGTGGCTCGGGGTAAGCATGCACCATAGCCTTTCTTGTGCCAATACTGTTACTGAGATAGAATTACTTTCTCCCTAAAAAATTTCTTTGTTTCTTATTTACCTCCCAGGAGAAGGATAGGATGCTTTAAGGTCTCTCTAAATTCATTTAAGTTCAAATGGGCTGAAATTACCCTTAAATTAAATTCATCTTTCTCTTGGGTCCTAATAATCTTGAAGGTTTTTTTTCCAGGCACTACTTTCCACGTCAAATAAATTTTGGTGGTTAATGATTGGGTTGTACTCCTAGGTTTGATTTTATGGCCGACAAATTTTTCCAAATTGAAAACATGTGCTGCATTCATTTTGAAGTATCAATTTCTTGCTAAGGAGGTAGGGGATGGTTATCGCCCTCGCACTAATTTAACACCAGAATTGGATATGGTATGCTGCCAAGACTTCATTTGCCGCCGCCAACTTGTGGATTAGCCAGTGTTAAGCCAGTTTGTTTAGGGTTTTTTCCCTGTCATTATTGGGAAAGGTGTTTGGTGCTCTCAATTATCTTCTTACGACTGCAATTTTCAGACACTGTCATAGGTCTCGACCAGATTACAAAAAGAAGGGTATATATTGTAAGTATGCTGGTTGATATTTGGTGCTTTATCACTACTATGAAATTTACATTATTTTTATTTCAATTTTTCATTACCTCAGGCATTATGAAAAATTTGGGGAATCGATTTAAGTAGGGGGGATACTCAGATTCTAAAAATTTGGTTTTCATTTAAAAACTATCTCTTTTCCACTATCTTTGTTGTGTATGATGAGAACCTAGATCCAACAGCCAATAATTTTTTTTTTCCAAACGAGAAGTTGAATATTGAAAGGGCGTTTACGCTCCATTTTCATTTGACGATTATTTACAGGCAAGAACAAGTGCTGAGTAGAAATCTGAAGAATATTGTGCAGGCTGCACAATTTTGAGAGGAGAAGCCTTAGATTCATACTTTTGTTGCCATGGCCCTCCAAGTCCTAGGAAAACAACCTTTGCCCATATTTGGCGAATGAATTGGGCGGTGGGGGATTAAAAAATGACCTCCGGGTCTGTTTTGGATAAGCCAGGAGAATCTGGCCGGATTATTGACCATTTGGATTGAACGGGATTATTTTTATGATGAGATCCATAGAATTAAGATAATTGTAGAAGAGTATCTGTAATTCAGCTGATGGAGGATTTTATAAAATCGACATAAATGATAGAATCTGGTCCAATGCAGATCGGTTCAGATTAATCTGAACGCCTTTTACTTGATTGGCGCTACTACTCGCTCTGGTTTGTTAACGGCCCCTATGAGGGCACGTTTTTGGATTCAGAGTAGACTTGCAATATTATTCTAACTGAATTTGCCTTTCAACTATAGTGGAACGAAGTGCCGAAAATTCTGAAAACACCAATTACCCACAAGCGGCCATTGAAATGAGGCAGGAAGAAGTAGGGGAACTCCAGAATATGTAATGCCCTTTTAAGAAGGGTCCGCGATTTTGCCCAATTAAAAGGAATGGAAAAATCGACTAGAGATTTTCGCATTTAGCCTCAGGCGTTAAATGTAGAATGCCCACGGATTGGATGAAAATGGATAATAAGATTATTGACTACTTATTATAGATAAGTTTCCAAGGAGGGCCTGTAGGAATAATCAACTTTCAATGCTGTGTCCGCCAAGTGCCGAAACCATAGAGGAGGTATATGAAATGTAAATAAGAAAAA
>Ga0163217_1095876_pt1 | contig 15807 bp, 22 predicted proteins | sample SynspAceP_FD_185933 | JGI IMG/M metagenome (GOLD analysis project Ga0163217, IMG submission 185933) | Saline lake microbial communities from Ace Lake in Antarctica - Synechococcus sp. Ace-P (PacBio error correction) | ecosystem: Environmental > Aquatic > Non-marine Saline and Alkaline > Saline ...
AAAAAAAGGGAAAAAAAAAGAAGGCAGCGGAAAATTTTTTCCGAGTGGGGGAGCCCGGGCAACCCCCCCTTTGGGTGAAAATCAAGAACCACGCTTTTTCGGCGCAGCCGCGGCCGATACCGGAAAAGCAACGGGCGCTTCGGCGGTGGGCGATGGCGAGCCGCGCAAAACTGGGCTGCCGCGCGACCAGAACGGCCATCACGGGCGCGATCTAGAACCTATCCGGAAGTGGCTCGTCCACAGCGACCCACGCCGAAAAACAGCAGCAAACACGGCAAGCGCCAGCCACTGCCGGTACAATAAAAATTACGCTCGAACCGATCGGTTGAATCGCTGGGTTCTGGCGATTTTCCGCGGTCCCCCCTCAGCTTTCGCTGACCAATTTTCACATGGCGGCCAAGCGCGCTCTCCCGAGGAACGTTTTGGGTCACCACGATTTCGATCGCGCCCGAGCCATTATGGTGCCTGCAAAGAGCGATGCGCGTATGCCAGCAGATCGGGCGTGCAAGTTGCTTTCCACGCGGTCGGGACTGGACGTTTTTAATTGACTGTGCAACTCTCTCCCGGTTGACGGGAGCCTGAATAAGCTTGCTTTCCACTGACCCCGAACCCGTCGCCGGCAGGGCCGCTCATTGGGAGGAACGTATCACGCCATCGCCAGCGCCAGTGTCTGCCACTGGCCGACCTCCATGTCTTGCCTTCACGACGGACCGAGCGGTCGCGGAGCAAAGTTTGGGCGAGCGCTTCTATCGCGCGCTTGCGCGACCGCATGGCGTAGTGTTTCGAGTGAATGACCGAGGCTGAACAGGAAACGCAGCACGCACATTCGGCCATGCCGACGCCCGCGGCAGCCGCGCGAAGCATCAGCGTTCGATCTCGAAAACGTTGAGCTTCAGGTTCTGGACGTTATCCGACGGTGTAGAAGCCGCCGAAGAAGTAGGGCGCGAGAATAACCGGCAAGCGGCAGCCAGCTGGCAAGGCGTAGTTTTTTCGATTTGCAAACCCGGTAATCGAGGATCCAACCGCAAATCAGAGAAAAATAGCTCGTGTTTTGGCGAGAAGATACCGCGTGGCGGTGGTCTGCCAATCCGCCCTCAAATGCGATGTTTTCGGACCTTGCCGAACCCACGCCGGCCTTGCCAGCGCTGCACGAAATGTGTCCTCCTGATGTTGGCTGCCGGTCGGAACTCCAGCCGTACCACGCCGCCGCGCTGACTCGGCTTCGAGCACGCCGGGTAGATTCAGTAATGTTCGGTTACTGTTTCGCGCCTGCGCTGGTGGGTGATGGCCTCGATGTTCCCAGACGAGATGGCCGAAACTGTCGTAAATGGCGCGCACGCTGGCCGCGCTGCGACGCAGTGGTCGACGATGCGCGCGGGCGGAGCCGTGGTCGGGGTCGATAGTGATGAATGCGAGTTGATGGGTTTCACGGGGAGGGCATCGCTTCGGGACATGGGATCCTTCCCACAACCGAGCTGACTGGCCCCGCAGCTTCGGCCAGGGAGCCGTCCCAACGGCAGGCATCGGCGTCGTGCAGGAATGTTCGGCAGCAGGATGGGAGATCGAGACGCAGTTTTGTTCGTCATGCGCTGGCTCCTCTATTGATATGTGGCTTCGCAGCTCGCGCGGCGAAGGCGGACATGCAGTCGTCCATCCGACATTTGCATCGGGCATTGGCTGGTGGAATTTCTCGTGATTCCTGTCTCGCGTACGTTCTTGCACATTTCAACTCTCCTTTAAGGCGCACTGTTGCAATTAGGGCCCTAGCACGAGAATTCGGCAGGAGAAGCCGAGCCAGAGCAAAGCGCGCCTGCGACGATGCACCCCCCAATTGGAAATGAAGATCAGTTTGAAAGCTTGAAGGTCTCGCGCCTTCAAGTTGAATGTCGCGGAACGGATGCGGCGCAGCAGGGCAAGGCACCAGAGGTTAATAGCGCCGCACTAATGCATACCATCATCACTGGACTAGCGGTTCGGCACATAGGTTCAGCGCCTGAAACATCGCGATACGACGATAGCGAAACAGCAGCAGCATTACGCCGCGCCGCGCTGCTGAGCGCCTTGTCCATGCGGGACGCCTGTTAAATGGCGAGATAGCTCAGTAGATAGACGGCCGCATCTGACCCATTATGAGGGCGTTTGGCGAGTAACGCGCTGGAGTCGGCCATCCAGCGACCACGACCCGAGCCCGAACAAACAGGGCAAGGTTCCACAGCAATACTTGCAGCAGAACAGTTTTCTGATGGAATAGATCAGACTTCATGGCGCGACTCAGCGTTTTGCGGTCCTTCTGAACTGGCAGTGTATGACCGCTCCGGCTTCGTAGCTCGCGCGCGAGGTTGGATACCACCAAAGTTAGTACGTAAGCGTGATCAAACCACCGATTGACGACGGTGGGGCAGCGTTTTGCAACCTCGGCCCCGGAAGCCGGTCGCGATCAGCCATGGAATGAACCGACGATCTGCAACGAGCGCCGTGGTCAAGCACCGCACGCAGGCGATGGCCGGCCGCAGCGGGCGGCCTCCAGCGGCGAATCGACCTGCGGACAAGCGTTTCGCGGATTCGGCCTGCATCAGCACCAGGCCCGTTGGTAGCCGTGCCACGTCCGACACGTGTCAATGAAACCAGGCTGCCCGCTACCGAGAGGGCATGCCTGCGCGATCAGCGCAATGCACTCCTACCACAGGAAATTGGCACGCGAGACGTAACACCAGTCGCTTCAGGATGTGCCAGTGCATGTACAGCCAGGCTTCGATCAGCAGGAAAGATCGGGACCACCAGCATTATCGTTGTTTGCGCGTTGCCGGTTTTCGAACTGCCCTCCCCAGGTTCATGTATAGCTGATGGAAGCGACACATCGGCACCGCAGTCTGTGCCTCCCGACGAACCCGCCCAGATCGGGCCACGTACGTTTTTGCCTGTACCACGATCCTTCCGGCTACATTGTTTCGGCTGATCTGGTTTTTAGGGCCTTCGCTGACTCGATTTGCGCGAACCGAGGAGAGCGACACACGTACACCGTCAGGCGACAACGATTGGGCAGCGGCAGGCTGCGCCGGATCGTTTGCGGCGCGTCTTCGTCAAACGGATCACCACATCGAAGCGGCGGTCGCTCAAAGATTGCCAGCCGAGGTGCCACGATGCCGGTCGCGACCGGCTCGTCTGACATCGGCAGCCCGTCAGCGTACTCGCGCCGCGAGCGCGTGATCGACGCCGCACGTGAGCGTCGGCAGTCCGAAACCCTGTTCCACTCGGACGTCGGCGGCACCGCTCTACGCACGCAGCTTGGAGCGCGACCTGATCCGCGGTTCTCTGCAGATGTCGAAGTCGTCGCCGAGACCATTAGGCCACGTTCGTACGCACGCGGAAATCAAGCTCGTTGAAACGCAGTTGGATGGGTTGGCTGATCGAACGCATTGCGATTGGTTGCCGCGATGGACTAAGCCGGCTGATCAGCTCTCCTTGTCAATGATCGGTCGGGCGCCATTCGAGCGAGGCTTGAGCACGATTCACGCTGTCGGAAGATGTGTGATCGGCAATCGGATCGATGGCGCTTACCGCCGATACCCGTGCGTGAGAAGATGGTCCTCAACTTCCGGTCACTTCGTCAGTGCCTCTCTAGGGCAGCTGCATCGACAGCGATTGTCAAGCGTAAGCAGAAGGAACCGCAGGGCCTGCCACGCGAGGGGGTTGCCTTCGTCGAGCGTGGGCATGAAATGCGACCAGCGAGATGAAAGGCTACGAGCCGATGCGAGCATGAGAACGGCCTGCAGTACGGCACGTGGCCGCGTTACACGCGATGCGGATGACCCGGTTGACTTGCTCTTCCGTATCGGATGAGGCAGTTTTCGTGCTCGCATCATGTCCGTGAGGTTCATGAACTGTTCTGTTCATGCTCATGTTTCTTGCTCTGGGATATGCTGGGACTTGTCTTGGGTTCGCGCAAGAAAGCGCCCGCCTCGCCGGAAAAGGTGAACGACAAGATGGAATGCCCGACCAAGGCAAGCATGAGGGTCGCCGCCATGGGCGGAAGGTCTTACCCTCGACGCCTTCCAGCGTGAGGATCGGTGGGCGAATACCAGGCAGGATGATGGTCTGGCCGAAGCAGCGGGCCGCACCAAATCTTGCGCGCAGCCTGGATCGCCACGCCCGCGCTCGCCTGCCGGAATAATGACGACCCAACGCGGCCGCTTTTCTGGCCAAGCAGTTGAGCAGCGTCGCCTCGATTACGATCACGCACTCATCGACGAGGATGCCAAATTCGAGGCGCGCCAGGCTCAATAGGTTGCCGCTGAATCTCGAAGCGATTCATAGCGATCACGTGGAATAGGAATGAAACGGGGAATTCACAGTGCAGTGATAGCTGCGCGCGGAAGTTCCCAGCAACAGAACAACACGGCGATGACCAGTAGCGGCACCTTCGGTCAGGTTCTTGGGCGACCGTCTTGATCGGTGAATTACCGTTCGCGTGCGATCAAGTACGGGGTTTTCGGCAGATGTTCGGTGGCAGGGGAGGCGATATGGATTCTGGCAAGGGCCGTTTTTCGGCGCGGCCTGCGCACGTGCGGCTGTTGCCGTCGCGATCTGGATCAACTGCCAGTGGCCGGAGCACGCTTTCGTGGCCCATCGCGCGTGGCGGCGCCAGACGCGGCGCTGCCCAGACCGACGCTCGCCACGTCCGAGACGACGGATGAGAAAGCCGTCTGCGATTGGCGACAGGCGCTGCGCCAGATCGTCGACGGTCTGCGCAAGGGCTTGTCGAACGATCAGACCTCGCCAGCCGCTGGATGGATCGGCACTGCTTTGGACCTTGGAATGGGAGGGGGACGTTCAAGCGCCTGCACGAGAATACCTGCAGGCCGGGCCGTAGGCTCGCAGCTGTTCGGCAATTCGGCGCGGATGGCATATTCTTGACATAGCACCGATCGTGTACGACGCCCGCAAGCCCCGGAGCCGAGCGCATCTGCGGGCAATGATCCAGTCTGCACAGTGCGCAGGTAGGTGGCAGCTCCTCTGGCGTGTGAGGCGGTCGCCTTCCGGCGTCAGATAGACCTCGTTGGCCTGCCAAGCCCCGGTTCGTTCGGTGAACGCGTTTCGCGCGGATCGAAGGCGTGGAAAATCCACGGTCCAATCAGTACTTCGCCGCAGACCCGTGGTCACTGGCGCACATCATCGGCGTCCACCCCTTCGGGCAATCCTCCGACTTCGCGCATACGTTCAGCATTGCGCGTGCGAAGTAGAGTGTCCGGTCTGGTCGGCTGAAAATTGCGCGGTTGGACTGGGAGAATCCGTTTGACAGAGTGACGATACTAGAGCGGGTGTAGTCAGCACCGGGATGCCGGCCCAAAGGCACTGTTTTCAAGTGGCATAGTGTTACCTGCGCCTCGATCTGACCGGGCGCCAGCGCCGGGCGTATGGTGTTGATCTGCACTGGCGGTTGTGATGTCTGGCCACGGCATCAATTGGGAGCATTGTTGAGCTGGAACAGGCATAGAACCACGAGGAGCGTGCGAACGCGAAAGAACCACGGCCCCAGCGGAAGGGACCGCTGTTCATCATATATGAACTTGAACATATGAGTAAGTCCTTAGTGCCGTCGTTTGCGCTTTCGCTTGCGAGGTCGGCTCAACAGGAAGGCATTCATTCCGGCAATGCGTTCCATCGCCCAGACAGTCATTGAGAATCTCGATGGCTCGCTGCGCGCCGACCCGCGGAGCACGGTGTAAGGCGGAAGCCATTGTCATCAGCCACGAACAACCACTGGTCTCCCTCACGGTTTGAACGGCTCGGCGGGGACGGTCCAGACCACCTTCTGGCTGTTTGTGACGAAGGCCTGTCACGGGGGAGCCCAGCAGGCGGTAAGCGCACTTGAGTAGATCGCGCGCGAATAACGGCTGCACGCTTTGCTCGCGCGCATTGGCCGCTACGCACGACTACAAGATTCGAAGCTGCCAGAACGGACCTGTGACTTGGAGACGAGCTCAGAGGTCCCTCGGATGCAATGCGGGAAGGAGCGTTTGGAAGACGAGTTCCACTTGGCGCGGATCGGAGATTTCCGACGGCTCCCACGAGATGCGAGAAGCCCACCACAGTGGTAACTGACGGCGCGACTACACCCGGTTGGGCTGACGACGCTGAAGGTCCGAGGTATTCGGTGAAACCGCTTGCGCGACCTGAGCTTGTGCCGCCCTGCCGCCGCTCAAGCGGCGAGTGACGGCGCGAGACGCTTCCATGTCTGACGAGCGACATCCTGTTGGACGAGGTTCAAGTCGGCTGATAAGCGAGGCGCGCACTTCGGCTCGGCAAACTGCGGCAGTCGGCGTTTGCACGCAAAGTAGCTGCATCGCCACTGATTGAACAGCCAGGAGCTTGAACGGCTTCAAACCGATGAGCCCGCGGGGCGCGTGTATCTGCTCGATACCTTCCGCCCGTTGAATGCGCGCTACGACCGCCCGAAAAGCGCCCACTGCAGACTCGACCCGGCCTGAACAGCCGATACTACGTACGCGCGCGGCCCACGTCCCTACGATGCTGATACCCGAGGCTTCGATTGCCTCGCGGTTAATGCGACGACAACTTCCTCGGGATGGCGCACTCTCGTGCTCGTCTGCCTGGTCAGGAATCATTGTGAGCGTCGGTGCCTCAATCATCCAGCCTCCGGAAGTGAGGGCGTGCTCCGAGTGCGGGTGAGCTGGGCAGGCGCGTAGCCAGTACGAAGGGCAACAAGTAGGACTGCTTCCAAAGGAGCCGGATATTTGGGGTTGTCATCTGATGCTGTCTCAAATGGGGTGCGGGCGGTCAAGGCGGGAGGTTCGACTTCCTGCACGGACGCGCGCTAGTGCGTGCTCGGTCCACAGGGTATTGCGGTGCGGCATATCAAGGCAGCCGTAAATGCTGCGCAGCTCCACTGCGAGATGCGTCCCGGCAATCGAAGCCAGCGGTGCAGGCGGTAGGCTTCTGCAAGAAGCGACGGCCGTTTATCGGCAGCACGTGTCCGGGTGATCGATGCACGTGGAGGCGGCTTGTGCAGCACTGCGATCTGCCTGGACCCTCCAATTTCAAACGGTCAGCGGCTCAGGCAGCTCGCTGTCGGCAACGGGCTGCACTGATAGCGCGCGTGTTTCTGTCGAACAGTGAAGGGACAAGCTTGAATGCGAAGGTGAGATTGCTTGGAGTCGTTTTTCGAATCGCCGGGACCCGCGCGAAAGGTCACGTCGGGACGAGCACGAGTCGTCCACGGTACGGAATTGACAGCCGCATCCAGTTCGGCTTCGCAATCTGAACAGCCAAGGGATTGCGTACATCCTGTGCAAAGGGGCTGGGTGCGCGATCTAGCAGGCTGGTTCGATGGGATGTGACAGGTTCGGTAAGATCGCTGCTCTGCGGCGAAGACGCGCGAAAGCGCATCTGCGGTTTGGCCTGTGTTTCGTCCACGACGGCACGAGCAGCCTCCACCTGCGCTTTCGCCTGGGATGCCAACGAAGCGTGCTTAGCGACTTCTTCTATAAGTGGCCATCCCGCGCTTGGCATCGCCTGCGCAGCGGACAGTGGCCTCGATGGCCAGCTTAATACTGCAAGGAAGCGGCTTTTCCGCTCGGCATGATCGCGCCAGGCGGGCGGCACTGCACATCGCGATTGTCGCGGCGAGAGCAGCCGCGTCAGCTTCCGCCCGGGCGGAACAATACGTGCCCGCTGTCCAAGTTCCGAGGTTGACTGACGGAAAACGTGGTCTCTGCGGGCGCCATAGCCAGTGGAAGCGGCGCGCCGGCCGAAGCGTTCCGGCCTCAGGGAGAATGGAAGGATTAGGCAACGCACGGGCCTGTTGCGGCGCGCATTGGCGGCGTCGAGCAACGCTTCGGCTTCAAGTGTCGCCGGGGTTGTTCGATCGAGATGCTCGACTCGTGTTTCATAGGGCGGAGCGGGCTCGGCACTTTGCTGGTGATGCCGCGTGAATCGTTTGTAGCGACACAGGCAAGCCAACCGCGCAATCGCGGTCGTCGAACGATATAACATGAAGGGAAGACTGCCAAAAGCTAAACGAGTTGAGAAACGACCGTGCAAGCAGCACGGTCCGGTTCGTCAAGGCTTGGGGGCGCTCAATCCATCAGGGTGTGTGATGCGATGGCATCACTGTCTGCGTTGTGCGCCAGGGGCAGGGAAGCGACCTCGACAGCTGGCAAGGCGGGGGAAGGCGTGAGCGTAATGTTATGGTGAGAATGCCGTGGCTGCAGGCGTCCATGACCGAAGTCGGAATCCTTGTCTTGCTATGCACTATGGGTTTCCAACATATGCATACGTATCCCACGCCTAGATGCGCCACAAGACCGCATCAGCATAGGGATGACAACGAACGCCGCAAGAAGCAACGCCATACCGCCAGTCCTATGTCTGAACAAAATAGCATCATTGAAGTAAGGCTACCAAGGAATGAGCCAAGTTCGCAATCAATTTCGACGGGCCAATAGGGTCAACGCCACCTAAATCGGATGCTCGAAGCCTGCAGGAAAGCGATCCCTTGCAGCTCAACTGTTAGACGGCAAGAGAGGTGCATGTTACAATGCTTCGGATATGAAGCTGCTGTGGGGTGATTTCGCTTCTACGCATTTCCCACGTTTAACTCGGTCTGCCATGACCCGTACGCATCGATCAACATTGCTCAGTGGTGGCGCTTTTCGGTAGAAGCGGCACGTCGTTGGCGCGCTTTAGATCGCACCTTAGCCGCCCACCGGCCGGGCAAGGTTAATAGATGGCTTTCTCCGGCACGGCGGGCTCCAAGACCTCAGGAGATTGCCCGATTGTCATTAAATCCCGCCATAGGTAGCGCCTCGCGCACAGTCCTCGGTGGTGCGCGTTGTGCGCGTGCTCCCGGATTCAGGCCGGTCAGTCCTTTGCAAGGAGTCTCAATCAGGCGTCTTGGCAGAGACGCACCGTGAGGCAGCTCATGCTCGCTGCCACCCCAAGGCATTTATCGGCGCTTGTGCTTGGCGAACTCGGTGCATGTGTGTATAAAATTGTGTATATAGACCAAGAATGTTAAAAAAAATACAGAAAAAAAAGAGGTTGTCATGGTTAAATTGTTGATGATCGACAACTTGATTCCTTGCACTACAACGTGGTGCAGTCTGGGTGAAGTTGGTCCAGAGGTCAAGGTAATCCGCAATGACGAGCTGAGCATTGCCGAGATTGAGGCGCTGCGGCCCGAAACGGCATCGTTATAATCGCCAAGCCCCTTGCACGCGAATGAGGAAGGCGTATCAAGTCGCGTGTGCGGCATTTTCGCGGGGAAACTGCCGATCTGGGTAATTTGCTGGGCATCGGCAATCCGGTCAGGCTTTGGCGCGAAGTATTCGCGCCGCAGGTAATGCACGGGGAAGGTCTGTCCGGTATTTCTGAAAATCAGGGGCGTGTTTTGCCGGTTTGAACAACCCGCTGACGGCTTGACCGTTACCCATTCGCTGGTAGTAGACGCGGATCCCTGCCGGATTTTGCCTGGAATGACCGCCTGGACCCAGCATGACGACGGTTAGTGGATAAGATCATGGGCCTGCGTCACGTGAGTACATGATGAAGGTGTGCAGTTCACCCCGAGTGATCTTGACCGATTCAGGGTCACGAGCTGTGGACAACTTCCTCAAACAACAGGGGGCGCCTGCGCGGTGAGGCGGAAGGAGCGAACATGGATATCAAGAAGCACTGCAAACGCGTCGTCGAGCCGATCGATCTGAGTACAGAAGAAATGCGCGCAGTGGATGCGCGACTCATGTACGGGGCATGCAACGACGCGCAGATTGGGCTTTTGGTCCGGCCTGCGCATGAACAGGTGAAAGCCATTGATGAAATTACCGGTGCGGCTATGGTCAGCGCGGAGCTGGCTTCGGGTGTGAGGGTTCGGGTGAGCGGTGGGATACCTGCGGTCGGGCGCGAAGGGCGATATATTTCAACGTCTTACCGCGGCGGCGCGGTTGTTGCGGCAGCGGGTGGCAAGTGGCCAGCATGCAACCGCGCGGTGTCCGGCAAGAGCGGCGCGCTGATCTGTTGGAAAGCGGCAGGTTGTGAATCTGGCCTGACACCGGAAGGTAGGGGCGCTGTGTCGAGGCGGTCGTGTTCGGACTTCATGTTCTGACCGGCGCATCACGTGCGATGGAGATGCGGTAGGCCGCGCAAGAACTGGGCTTGCGCACTCTGTTTCACCATGCTTGGGCCGATGACAACACCGGCCGGGGTCAAGCATCAGGTCAATTGTGTATTTACCGCACAAACTCTGCAGGCCCGATGGCCGAGGTGCTTCAAGCGCCTGGGCAGTGAGCCATGTGGCCTGGTGGTTTAGCGCCCGCGACGGATCTGGATGAAGTCAGCCTGGCCGGCGACCATGTGGCCGAGTGAAAACGGCGAAGTGCGTGAGTACGATATCAGCACACTGAAGAACTGGGTATTCCCCAGCCGCAGCTGATTGCCTGAGTGTGGAACGACGCGGCCCGAATCCCTGCATTGATCAATGACGCGCTTGGGCAAACGCAAGACGAAGCGGGTGAGAAACCGCCGCTGATCATCTCAACGGCAGGTGCGGGTTTACGCAGCGATCAGGCGCCACTTTTTCTTGAAGGGGTGCAACTCGGCCTCAGATGCCCCTGCAATCCGGGCTGGCGCGGGAAAAAGCTCAAATGCCTGATGCTTTACCGATGTATTTCGTGAGGAAGCCGCCCAATTGACGTGCCAACCATTCTGCAGAACACATTATTGCCCGCAAGCATCAGGAAGTGGCCGAGCGCCGCCCTCGGCGTCAGTTTGACGAACTGGAACGCCTGGCGCTGCCGCCCGAGCCGCCCGGCGGCTTTGGCCAAGGCGCGCAGAGCGCGCGCAGCGAGAAGCCCGAGTGTTGCCGAAGATTTTTAAAAAGGCTTCAACGCCAGCAAAGTGTATTGCGTGAGGATTTTGAATCCGGCGGCCATTTGCGCAAAGCTACGACACGGCGGTCGCTGCTGTCTGTCAGTATTGAACGATGTGGTTTTTTCAGGGTCATGATGATTATCTGCGGGCCGCAAAGAGTTGCGGTGCAATCTGCCTGTCATTCGCAAGATTTTTCTTGAATTGATCCGTATCAGGGTAGTAGACGCCCGCGCGATTGGGTGCCGATTGCATTTTGTTGATGTCCTCGGCGTTGGACCGATGGGCTGATGAACGAATTGGCTGGCGAAGCGCGACGTCCTGCAATGGTGTGCTGGTGGAGGTGCCTGATGGCGACGACGCTGCCAGCGTGCCCTGCGCCTGGATACGCGCCGTTTGATTGGCAATCATAATGTAATCTTGCATACCTTGAGGTGAGCTGGAACGACCCTGGATCTGCTACCCAAGGTGCCCCGCGACCGGCTGCTGATAACGGAAAAGACGCTTGCTGTCCGCGTCGATGTGATCTGATGCCTCGCCATGATGTCTATGGCTTCTGTCGGCGAGCATTCAATGCGCGCTGCCGATCCGGGCGCGGAGCTCAGCGCCTGTTTTCTTCTGAGCGACGACTGACATTTTGTGCGGTGGACCCAGTTACATGTACTGTCAGCACACCGCCAACCTATCTGTTTACGAATGATTCAAAACCAAATATTGCGCTTTTTGTCTGCCGATTCGATGTGAGAATCTCCTCATGAGTTACTCGGAATCTGTCATGCTGATCCGATCCCGTGCGCAATCGAACATAGTTCAGTACGCTACGGCTGGGGGGTGGCCATCGTAATGCATTGGCTGGTAGCGGTCAGCGTGATCGGTCTGCGATCTCGGGCTGTGGATGACCGATCTCACTTTATACAGCCCTACTACCGCAGTGCGCTTTCTGGACAAGAGCATCGGGCATTCGCACTGGCGTGTCTTGCTGGCTGCGACTGTCTGGCGCTGAACAATCCGGCCGCACATCTGCGTCCCGAACCTGGGAAACCGATTGGCAGTGGTGGCAACGGACTGCTATATACCTGTTTGTTGATCGCTTATCGTCGTCAGCGGTAAACCGATTCACCGGATCGGGCAGGGCATCGGATGTGTTTGGCTGGTTCACCTGCCGGCGCTGGTGACTGGTCTGCCTTGCCCAGGGCAGAACCGTGAACGGGCTGGTTGGCATTAACTGGTTGGCCATCCAGCATGTTGGTGCTGGCGGGCATCCATGCGCGGGTGCGCTGAAACATCATTTTATTGACCGGACAACCACACTAAGACGCATGCTGGTTTATGGCGTCAGCATTTCACTTGAGGAGCATTAACATGAAAAAGCTTTCGCCGGACTTTGCCGTCGGGCCGGCTGATGCCCTGGCAGCAACTGTACGCCGCCGATTACGTGATCGACAGGAGGGCCAGCGACGCCTTTATCAACTTCAAGATAGCCATCTCAGGCTACAGCTGGCTGTATGGCCGCTTCAACGATTTTGACGGCACTTCAGGCTGGGATGCGGACAAGCCCGAACAGTTGCAGTCAGCGTGACCATCAATACTGCAGTGTTGATTCAACCATGGCCGAGCGCGACAAGACCTGCGCAGCGACGATTTCCCTCAACGTCGACAAGGGCACCCGCAAGCCCACGTTCAATCGACCGGTAGAAAATGACCGGTGATTGACACACGCCAATATTACTTGTGATTGACACTTATGGCGTGCAAGCGGTTGTTCTGGAAGCCAAGTTCATCGGTGAAGGTGAAGAATCCCTGGGGAAGCGTATCGGGCAGGCTTTGAGGGTAATACACCTGCGCCTGAAGGACTACGACATCTCATGGACTGGGGCCAAGCTTCCAGGAAGTGGATTTTGCTTGATTTGACGGTTTGAAAGGTATTCCGTCAGTAAAATATCGTGAAAGCGCGTTAAAACGGCGGCCCTTGGCTCGCCGTTTTGTTTCTGCACGGGCCATCCAAAGTGGTGATTTGCCTTGAAAAGGGTTTTTGATAAATTTGCGAACAAACGAACTAAACGCAACGATCTTTTTCACAAATCTGCCTATTAATCAAGGAACACTAATGTGCTATCTCTCTCCTATGGGGTCAGGCCTCAGTGGTCTGTGCCTGGTTTGCCCTTTTGCCTGCCTGGCGCCCATCGCCGGATACTAGTCTGGATATCAAGCACACACCGGCACTACTATTTGTGCAGGTCGAATTCCGCAACGGTGGTGTGCTTGACTGGTTCGCTGCTGGAACAACCTTTGAAGTGCGCTGGACGTGGAGGTGGCGGGACATTCCTACGTCCATCCCCGGAGCTGCTCAAGCAGTACCGTTTCGATCGCTTATCAAGGCCGGTCCCTGCTTCGAGCGGATTTTCGAGGCGTTGAAGAATGCCAGCCGGAAACTGATTCATTCTGGCGCCGCTGCCAGGCGCAATATGAGGAAGTGAGCAAGTTTTGGCAGACATCGACCTGACTCCGATCTGACCGATTTTTGCTGCAGGTGGTGGCGCAATACCGAGACACTGGGGCGTATCTTTTCCAGGGAGCAGCAGGCCCAAGGCCTTGACCCGACAAGCCTTGAGGCCTCGGTCCAGGTCTGAAAACACTCAGCGCTGAGCAAGGCAACTGGGCCCCTGGTTTGTCCTGACCACCGGCGGCCGCATGAGCGCCTTTGGGGTCGGGGCACCCGTTTTGGCTGCCTGCACGATGTGTTGGCGCAAGCCTGCGGAAGAGATCCTGCAGGTGGGTGGGCATGGTCCAGTCGGTGTCTTTGAATACTGCTCGAAGCCACCCTGAACTGCTGTTCGTGATGGATCGTGACGCAGCCAGTGGTCCGCGAGGGGTGTGGCGGCGGCGAGATGATGGATACGAGCTGATTGAGGCGACTAGCGGCTGGCAGGCGGACAGATCGTGTTTCTGGATTCCGGTCGTTGGGTACCCTGCTGGACAAAGGGCATTTACGGTTCTGCAGGATAGCGTTGACAAGCTGTCCAGGTATTCGCGCCGCACAAATGAGTTTCAATCTTCAGCGAGCAGGCATGTTACCCGCCTGGCAGGGGCACGGTGTCTGGCTGCTGTCCTCACCGTGCTGTGCTGATCCTGGCGCTGTGGGCAGCTTAACGTGGGTGCCAGCCGCATGAGCTTGGGTTAAATGCGCTCTTTGCGATCCGGACGACCGTATTCGCGCATTCTGTTTGCAGCCGGGTGCCGCGCACCTGGCGTTGATGTTGGCCGGAGGGCGCTGCGGTCGCCGGTTATGAATATGCAAGATGATGGCGCGCACCCGGCTGGTCGAGCTTCCACGGTGGGTTAACGGCTGAGGCTGCAGCACTGGCCATGCTGCTGGTTGCCGTATTTGGCGCCGGGTCTGCCGTTGTGGGGGCGCTTGTTGGTGGGTGGCGATCGTCGTGCACTCGGCACGCTGTGTTTCTGTCAATCTTGAAGCGCATCCGCTGCGCTCAGCGTGATGTGGCGCTGGTCGGGTTGGTGCTGGCGGGCGTTATTCACCGGCAGCCGCTGTTTGGCCCTCATGTTGCCTGTTGCAATCGCTGCGCGCTGGCAGTGGCGATTTCTCTGCGTATTGCGCGGGGCGCTACGAGTTGCCTGTGGATTGCGCGGGTCTGACATGCTCGCCTGCCTGGCGGCGGATCGCTTTTACGGTGGGATCGCATGGGCCGGGATTTTGCGACAACGTCCGGTGTCAATTAACGCGCTGATGGGGCTGGGCATCGTGCTGGTCTCGCTGATCACTGCCTGCGTGTGGTGAATGGCGGGGTGATTCCCTTCTCGGCTGGTGGCACAAACTGATCCGGTTGATACTGGCGACATCTGCGCCGTGCCCATTCCACTGGTAGGCGCTGCTGGGGGCGGCGTTTGATGCGGCTGCTGATCTGTCGGGCGCCTGCTGATCATCATTTCGAGGTGCCTTCCTCGCTATTCTGGGATTCTCGGCAGCCTGGTGTTTTATCGTCATTTGGTTGCAGGGGCGCTTGGCGAATGGGCCTTGATTGCTGGTATGGCACCCCCCCCCCCGCCCCCCGGGGGGTAGGGGGGGTGGCGTGAACGTGCTGGGCTGCTGGCATTGCTCAGTGCGCGCCTTTATGACGCTGAATGTGCAGGGCAACTGGGCTTTTGTTTTTGTATACCGCGGCACGCGCTTGGCGCGACTGCTGCTGGTGGCGTAAGTATCGCCTGTCGCGTCCTTTCAGACATCACGCATCACGCATCCTGACGCGTCGTGAAATGGGCTTTTGGATTGGCTCTATGTAATTGGTTCAGTCGATGGCGGGTTGTTTCTCTGGGGGCTGGGCTCACTAACCGCATGGCCGCTGGGCCCCCCCTTTTTTGCGGCCGGGTTTTGCATGGAGGGAGGGTGGGCGCGTCGCTAGTCGACATGGGGGGGGGCTGGGGGTGTTACTGGTGCTGCTGATCTTTCGGGTTGCTGTTTTCCCGGGTGGTGCGACAGTGCGTCTGCAATGCTCGGGATGATGCTGCTTGGTATCGCTGCTTGGGCATGCTGTTTCGTGAGTTGTCCGAGGCTGGCGCTCAGCGGTGGGCCTCGACCCAGTGAATTTCGCTTCAGCAAGGGCCGCAGCTTTTGGCCAGCTTCCTCGGATCAATGTAAGTCCTGTTGGGTGGGTCGATGCTGGCGCGTAAGCGCTTGCCGGGATGGCGTTATGTCGAGTGCGGAATTACTGGACGTGTGGGTTGGGCTGGGGCGCTGATATCGCCATCAAGCCTGGGGGTACATTACGAACGCCTGCTGGAATGTTGTGACAAGTGATTGCGGTTTGGTGGTCGGCATCCACCGCGCTGGTCGGGCACGCTGTTTTTCCCCCGGATTGGTGGGGCCAATCTGGCTACTGGCTGATGGGCCTAGCAGCATCAGCCTGG
>Ga0163217_1059485_pt1 | contig 15802 bp, 8 predicted proteins | sample SynspAceP_FD_185933 | JGI IMG/M metagenome (GOLD analysis project Ga0163217, IMG submission 185933) | Saline lake microbial communities from Ace Lake in Antarctica - Synechococcus sp. Ace-P (PacBio error correction) | ecosystem: Environmental > Aquatic > Non-marine Saline and Alkaline > Saline ...
AAAAGAAGAGAGGATAAGAAAAAAAAAAAAAAAAAAAAAAAAAAAAAAAAAAAAAAAAAAACTTAAAACGAGCGAAATTTAAAGGCCCCCAAAAACTTCCCCTGGAAATTTAATTTGCCTTGAAAAATGGTTCAAGAATGTGGGCGATGGATTCCTTACAGTAAAGGAATTTGGTCCATGCAATGGTTTTTGGTTTTGAAAAAATGGCAAAAATTCCTTTTAATGATGAAAACTTTTTAAGTGGTTTTTTAGGCAGAAATGGTCCTTTGGCGCCAGGCAGATGCAGGCGTGGGGATATCCTCGGGCCCATCCTGATATGATGGATGGGCGGGTTGGATTTAATTTCGGAGCTGCTTTGAAGAATAAATGGGTATACTGACACTTCCGATTATGTCCCTACCACGGCGAAGTTATGCTAGCGCCCTTTTTTATGGCCCATTTCGAGACGCAAATTGGACCTCAGCTTCCAAAATTTGGAGAACAAAAAGACTAATCAGTGAATCAGCAAATATCAAGGAGGCACTAATTGAAAAGCCGAATTTGGGATATCGAGGAGGGTGGCTGGACTTTTTGATGGTAAAGCCGGCTTTGCTTTAATTTTTTAGATTTTATCATATTAAGCTTTTTAAATGAGAAATTATTCCTCCTTCCAATAGCCGCCTTAAATAATGTTGTCAGGAGAGTATAGCATGATCAAAGCAAGCTGGGGAAAAGAGGTTTGGATTGAATCCTGAGCGAGCAAATGTTTGGAAATCCTTAATCAGGTATTTAAACGAGCTGGAGCGAAAGTGAATTCCTCACCTATTTTGGGCAAAGGAATTTTGCTAATGCTGAAGGCTAATTGACAATTTGGTTCAATTTAAGAGTATACGACCTGGAAGAAATCCAGTCTTTATTTTGTTTTCAGGTATCTGCAAAAAGTTATTAATTAAAAAAAAACGTGCACTTTTTTTAATAACCGGTAAAAAAAATTTCTAATTTATAAAAATTTATATTTTTCACTAATAATCAATTAAGTAAGTTTTTAAATATTGAAAAAAGTGTCTTTTTCAAATAATTATTTAAAAAATTGATTTGACATATAAAATCACTATATAAATCTCAATTCTCGAAATTCGATTCAAAAGAATATTATACATGGAATCAGAATTTTATTTTCTTTGCCTTAGTTTAAAATACACCCTTATTATAGCATATAATTGAAAAATAATTCAAAAAATGTTTCAAAAAAAATTATAAAATAGCTTAAAAAATTGTCCAAAGATTCAATAAAGTGATTTGTTTTATTATCAAAAATATAATACATTCGAATCTAGGCAATTTCTATCAAACCTATACTAAAATTCTGAAACGCTCAATTTTTAAACTTAAAACTATGAAGTAATTTTGTACCCTAGTTGCCCAAGATATAGGCGTACGGCAGCTTATCTGCAGAAATAGCGCAAGGTGCTATTTTTTACCACCAACAATGTCTGGATATGCTAATTCCACCGCTTTGGTATTCATCATGCACACTTGGATTTGGCCCGGAGTGGAAACAGGATCTGGCCAAGCCAAAAACACAGTCAATATCCTCTTTTAAAACACAATCACTCGCAATTCTTGGGAAAATAATGACCTATGCTATTGTAGGCTTTTTCCTAAATGTATCCCAGGATTTGATACTCCGGGAATGGTTTTGGATTTTTGAATTTGTCAAGGTTGGAAAGATGTTTTGGTTTTCTTCCAGCTGATGCTGATGTGACAAGCAAGATATGCTGAATGAGTTATACGTATTGGACGGTTTTTTCTTTTCCAAGGATGTTCGGCTGCTACAGCAAGCCATAATCGTGGTCTGGAGCTATTGCTGAACGGGTTAAAATATCTTGCTTACCTGAATTTCACTTTGTTTTTTTGTTGGTTTTACGTCTAATCCGCTAATCGGTAAAGCAATGGAAATGGGGTGGGTTGGCGCACTTGAAAATTGAGATGGGTTTGTCTATGATCTTCGCCTGGAAGTACGTTTGGGTCCACTCTTTGGTGGATGGGAGCACTGGCAGGCGTTATCCTTGTAGGGCCAACGAATCGGGAAATATGTAAATGGAAAGACTGTGGATAAGCCCGGGGCACGTGTGCTTTGGCGGTGAATCGGGGTATTTATTTTCTTTGGTTAGGTTTGGTTCGGATTCAACGGGGGCTCGGTGCTTTTCTGGCCGAATCCGCTATGTTTCCTAATGTTTTGGTGACTAACTTCGCTTGGCGCTTGTGTGGCGGATTAGGCCGGATTCTTTGCTGGAAATATCGTTTTTCAACGACTTGACCTAGGTTATGAAATGCTGAATGGCGATTTGCAAGGACGGTAAGGAATATGCTGGTGCTTTAACGTCATCACTCCAGCCTCTGCTATTATCATTGGATTAGTAGCTGAGTATTGGTAGTTTATTCTGCGGTGCTATTGATAGATTCAGGCTAGATGATGTTTTGTAGTGCAGTTTTCTGTGCATTTGACCTGCGGTTTGGGGTAAGCCTTGCCGTTGGATCTTCTCCACAAACCCGGAGCAATACCTTATTACTTCAGGCTTACCGGCGTAGCAATTCTGTGGGAGCGATGGCCTTTTCTTGTGGCTTTCTCATATTTTTCATATTGAAAAAAGAACAAAGGGAACAATTGGAATCCGAAGTGTCTTGAAGAACATGAGAAAAAGCGGTTTGGACTCTTCATGGAGCCATGGAATCAGAGGCTATACTAATTGTCTATGACGAATGTCCCCCCCCCCCCCCCCCAATTTTCTTTAAAAAAAAAAAAAATTTTAAAGAACCCCTCCGGCGAAAAAAAATACCAACCTCCTTTCATACCGGACGGGTCCTGCCAGTCACTCTAACATTCACTAACATTCAATTAACATGAACAAATTTTATTCTGTTTCATTCTGACCATTTTTGGCTTTTCACAAATATTCGCACAAGAAGAGGTCTCATCGTAGAGGTTATGAGAGGAGAACCTTCCCATTAAACCCTTTCAGGCTCTGTGGATGCTATTTCAGATCTAATTTTAATCGCGCCAAATAAAGGCGAGTTTTTCTCAAGCACCAACATCCTCATTTGGAAATTTGGCCGGGTTTTTCTTTAGGAATGCAAACCATATCGCCAACTATGAAGGGAAGAAAAGTTGGAGCAGTGGTTGATTGGTTCCTTTCGTCCCCAAGAGGTGAGGATGCAGTATTTGGATTCCGCTATTGCAGCGGCTCGCCTGGTAGTTTCGCAGATAGTCAATATCAACTTTATTCTTATTGGAATGTGAACGATGTGGTAAACCTTGAACCTTCGGAAATTTCAATACTTTCTCGGCCTTATGAGGTTAATTTCTCCGACCGGTAATTTCAATTACTCCACATCATACATGTTTCTCGTATGGCCTTTTCCTCATAACTGCTTGAAAGCTGACTTTTGGCTTTGTCAGACAAATGGTTCACTGATGGATCCGTGAATGAATCCGACGGAATATGACTGAATTCAATGCCTCGGGCACCTATACTTTAGGTTGCGCATGCTTGGTTTATTCCCACGATGCTGGAAGTACCTTTTTGAATTTTTGTCTTATGGAGATCAGACGGGGAAACTAACCAATGATGGAAGCTTAATTAGGTGACCAATCTTTCTGCAGGAAGGACATTTCCAAGTCGATTTAACTACCGCTTCAATGTTCTGATGCAATTGTTTATCGGTGTGGAACACAACGTATATACTACTCCTCAGGTCAATCTTCACGGGTCTGAATATTTCCAAATACGAATGGCGATGGTTCTGATTTTAATGGTTTTGCCGGATATCTTCAGGCCAAACAACTTCTGAGAAGTTTGCGATTCCGGAACTAAGGGGAGAATATTGTTCATGTGTTTACGGAGGGTTGGAAGGTGTTTTTTAGGCGTAAATGGAGCAGGTGATGGAAATGTTATTTGCCATGACCTCTTCCCTGAAATGCAGAAATCTCTAAAAACCTTACGCTGATTCCGAGCTCCGATTGGATTCTATGGGCAAGGAAGTTTTTTGTCAATAAAGAACTTAAACCCAGTAAATCTCTGGCGTCATTCTTACTAGCAAGCAGTTTTTGCAATTCTAATATTTTATAGGGTCTCTTGTAATTTAAGCCGAGGTGAAATTAACCTCGGTTTTTTTATTTCAATATCAAATCTAATTTCTTGGTGTTTTTTTGAATCCTGAACTTATAAATCAATTCGCTTTGATCCCATAGCTAGTTTAGAAACCATTTTTAAGAAAACAGGAATCTCTAAAACAATAAAATTTTTCAATGCTTGAAAATCATTTAAAAATTCGCGTTCCAATGGAACATTTTTTTCTTTTCGTAGTTATACTTTTGTACAACCCAAAATATACCGCCATGAAAAGATCATTCTTCTAATTCTGTAAGCTTTCTAGTATTCTCGCTTCTTTTTCTCAGGATATTTTTTAAAAGGCCTGCTGCCAAAAATGTAAAACCTGTGGAAGGCCAGTTCTTCCAAGATCGTTTTGGTATTTGACAATAGCCCGACTCTTACTAAAGGTCCGGCAAGCAAAAAACCTTTAAATGTCTGGAATAAGGAAGGTTCTACCATCGCTATTAGGACTCGAGAAAGGTCATTAATAATCCAAAAGGATTGCAAGCAAAAACAGAAGGTTGGGAGGAATCCGAAATTAAACCAAGTGGATTCAAAAGCATCTTACGAGTTGCCGAAGTCCATTCGGAAAGCGAAATAATTTGTGGCATTAGAATAAACAAAGGCTCGGAAAGATCTCCGAGCCTTTGTTTTTATAATTCAAATCTCTCGTTCCAGCATTAGAATGTTTTGTTGAGACACGATGTAATATTTTTTCTCCTTCATACATCACCTCATGAGCTCACTGAAACAAGAAATAGCCTTAAATCCCCTCTTTTGCTTGAAGTGGGGACATATTTGACTTTTCTTCGGGGTTTCATCCAAGGATCCTGATCTTCGGTCGCCATAAGGAAATTGGATAACCTGGACCAGCCTTTATGATATAGCCTTGCTGTAACTTTTCCTTTTCTTGGACTCCGGGCGGAAGATAAAGTCCTGGACCCTATTTTATCGTTTGGTTTTTTTTAGACGGAATCAAGACTCTGTCACCTACAATGATAATATATATTTTCGCGGTCAGTTGCATGTGAAGTTTATTTTCGTTGTTCAACAAACAAAAGCCCAAGAACCTCATCTATGAATCTTGATTCTTGGCTCGTCAAATAGAACAGGCACCTGTTTTTATGCACGGTGCCGATTTATGTTTAAGTCTCGTTATTTCTTGTCTTTCGCTTACTTCTTCGTATCTACCATCTGACACGCCGTCACCAGTAGTACCTTCGCTAGATCCAGCGTTTAGCATCGGTCCAGCTTGCGCACCTTCGGCACCAGCAGAGTTATACATTTCGGATGAAGCGCTTCCAAGCTTTGTTCAGCATCCATTGCAGCATCAATACCTTCGTAATTTTTGGTTCCTGATCGTGCAGCTTTTCAAAGTTTGCAAGTGCAGACTCGAATTCCTGATTTTATTTCCTTGCGGACAGTTTATCACCGTTTCTTTCAACTGCTTCTCAGTCTGGGAAACACCTAAGCTATCGCTTGATTTAAGTTTGTCATTTTCTCTTCGATCTATCTGATGCTGCATTAGCCCTCTTGCTTCAGCTTCATTCGTTGATTTTCCTTCTTTAGAAAGACCTGAAGATTCAATCTTGATTTTCTGCTCTTTTCCCGGTCCTTTATCTTTTGCAGATACATTGAGGATAGCCGTTTGGCATCAATATCAAAAGTCAACTTCAATCTGAGGTACACGCCGCTGGAAGGTGGAATATCAGAAAGTTGGAAATCTTCCGATTGCTCTATTGTCCCTTAAGCCATAGCTCCTCTCCTTGAAGTACAATGGAGTCTACCGCTGGCTGATTGTCGGTGCAGTAAGAGAATACCTCTGACTTTTTCGTCGGATACGTAGTATAGATTGCGATAAGCTTGGTGAATACACCGCCCATCTGTTTCGATTCATAGAGATAAAGGAGTCATCCAAAAGAAGGACGTCTTTCACTTCACCTGTCAATACCACGCACCTTGATGGCAAGCACCGATAGCCACTACTTCGTCAGGGTTTACACTTTGAAGGCTTCCCTTTGCCAAAAGAATTTTCTACTTCTTCCTGGATTTAAGGAATTCGAGTGGGAACCACCTACAAATTAACTTCATCTATTTCCGAAGGGATGCCATTCCAGCATCTTTCAATGCTTTCTTACAAGGCTCCATTGATCTTCTGACCAAATCTTCAGTTACTGCTCAAATTTCGCTCTGCTCAAGGTTCTCACCAAGTGCTTAGGACCAGTCTGGTAGCAGTGATGTATGGCAAGTTGATTTCAGTAGACGCAGAACTTGAAAGTTTCAATTTTAGCTTTTTTTCGGAAGCTTAATTTCAGTCGTCTGAAGCGCCCATTGGATCTTGTCTCAAGTCAATTTGCTCTTCAGACTTGAATTCTCCCTGCAAGCCAATTCATGATCTTTTGATCAAGTCATCACCACCAAAGGTGTACGTCACATTGGTTTTGATTTTACTTGAATACGCCATCACCAGTTCAAGGACTGGAGATATCAAATGTACCACCACCAGGTCATACACTGCGATTTTCATGTCTTGATTCTTTTTGTCTACATAAGCCAATGCTGCTGCAGTAGGCTCATTGATGATTCGCTTTTACTTCAGCCTGCGATCTGCCCAGCTTCTTTGGTTGCTTGACGTTAACTGCATCATTGAAATATGTGGTACTGTAATTACTGTTCTTCAGTTACAGGCTGCCCAGAAAATCCTCTGCAAGTACTCTCATTTTCCTGAAGGATCATTTGGCTGAAAGTTCCTGTGGGCGTGTAAGAATCGGTCTCCTATTCTTACGGCAACAGTATCATTAGAGCCTTTTCTACTTTGTAAGATGCGTGCTTTTTCTTTCGGTGATTTCCGAAAAATTTCTTACCCATCGAATCGCTTCAACAGATGAAAATGGTATTTTGAGGATTTAGTAAATCCGCCTGTCTTTTTAGCAGGATCAACCTACTTACGTTGCCATTTCCCGTTGTCAAGAAAAGCCACAAATTGATGGAGTGGTTCTTCTCCTTCAACTGTTTTTGAATGACTTACAGGTTTCATTACCCTCCATTACAGCTACGCAGGAGTTTGGTGGTACCCAAGTCAATCGCGAAATTTTCCCTGATTATAAATAAATTTTAGTTTTCTGATTAAATACATCACCTCCTCTTCAAGCCATGTGCAATTCCAGTAATTTGGCTGGTTTTTGGTGTCAGATTGGTCAGAAAAATTGCCACTATCTTTCCATTTTTCTTCCGAAAATGGTCAAGAATTAAGATGACAAACTTTAATAACTGGCAGTTTTTTTCAGAGTTTTTCAACTGCTCTTGCAACTTTTGAATGAAGCCTTGCATCTTGTAAAAAATGTGGAGGCTTTTAAGTAAAAGAATCAAAAAGAGTTTTGCGCTGGGCTTGGGGTTGTTTTTGCCTAGGCGTACTTTTTATCAAAATTGATTGGCAGGATTATTTGATCGGCCCTTTTTGGGGCATAATGCAAATCGATAAGAAAAGCGTTTATTATTTCTTCCAGTATTAAGCGAAATCGAATTTACTGGACTTATTTTTGACTAACTGGATGCAAGCGCTACGAGTTCAGGATTAATTTTTATCTACCCGACTAAGTCTTTGAAAGGGTAATTCGTTGGAATCTGCGAAAGTTTCTCGACGTGGTTTTAATATGACCGAGATGATGCTTGTAGATCGAGGGGTTATTTCTTATCAGCGTACTCACATCAGATGGCATTGATCAAGTTTGAATTACAGGAAAATCACCTGTTGGTATTAAGTGAGAAAAAATCGTGCTAATCCCATTCAGAATTCCCACTTGATCTTGTAAATTGAAAGTCAGAGAAAAATGAGGTAGAATTTGGGATGAAATCGCATGTTGGCGAATCTTGTAGATCCTACTTTTGATCGATGGTTTTTCGGAGGTATTGGGAATCGATTGCATTTGGTGGTCATGGCTGAATCTACCAGCGGAAGTCAGTACCTAAAATATGCAGTCAATGAGGAGTTCCTGTAAGTTTTGCCGACGGCATGCCCTTATTTTGATTTATTGGACAAGAGTCTTTAAATCATCTGAATTCAAAATAAATCTTGAGGTGAACCATGAATCTGCTTCGGCCAAAATATTGTTTTTCTCGGGAGGAGAAAGCTATACCGAGGATAGCTGGAAAATATCAAATCGGAAACTTTGGATTTTCTGTGTTGTGGAAACCATGTGCTCGTGTGGTATTAATCCACCGTGGATCAGGAAACTGGGGAGAAAAGTAAAGACCTTTGAAGGACACTTGCGAGTTATCGGACTTTAAATAACAAGGTGTATTTCGGCCCAAAATGCCCTAAGCACTTCAAAAGAGGAGTTCTTCCGAGTGGGGGAATATCCAACTAAACAAGATCAGCAAGAGATATTAATCGACTTATTGCCCTTTGGGTACTGGGCAGAAGACTTTCCTTTTTGGTGGATTGGCTTCATGCGTTTCATATTCCGCTTGCCGCGTTGTTCATTGCCTGCTTTTTCGCATTATTTTTATCTCGTTGATCTTATTCGACTACCGGAAGCTCGAAGAAAGTGATCCAATGCGACACTCATCGTATTGGGTATTCAAGATGGCTTCTCAGTCCCTCATGCGCATTTGAGGAGCATTTTGTCAGTAGCCTTACAGGGTTCTTTTTGGTGCATTTTATTCTCGTCCTTGATTCCTTCACGAAGCAGGTTCGGATGCTCGTGACTGTATTTTGCATATATGCAATCCGCAAACTATGAGCTGAAATTAGCTTAACGATTATTTTTGAAATGGGCTTTTGGGATGCACTGGACCGAGTTTATGCTTTCCGCATTGTTGATTATTTTCCGTTTTTAGCTTACTGTTCTTTAGTGCGAAAAATCTAGTGTTTAAGCTAACCTCGAATCTATCTAGTGAACCGGTATTATTGCGGGGTTGGGATGATCGGAAAAGTTGCTTTGACCGGCAAATCGAAATTCATTTGCTTTGGGAAGAAAGAACCAATGGTAGTAATTACGCAAAGAAAGACAGAAAAATCACTTTGAGTGGGGCATTTAATCGCTGTTTGGCAAAGTGATTTATTTTATTCCTTTATTCCTGCTTCTTTTAGAGAAATGAGTCTGAAGAGCCTGCGGTAATACTTACCGCTTGGACTTGATATTAGGGCCTTTGGTGAAAAAAGCACTTTTCACTTTCTGGGAAAAGAAAAAATCTGGCCCTGCTGAGAGAAATTAAATTTATCGAAGGAATTCTTCCCGAAATGCGTAAGAATCTTTAAAATTTCCTGGAGAGCTGCTTCAGGACAAAAAGCTTTCCAACGATTCCATTTTTTGTAAAAACATGGGTACAGATCAGTCTCTAACTATCATCCTTCTCACCGGAGCAAAAGGGCCGGAAAGACGACTTGGCTCAAATGTACAAATCCGATTCCGGCAGGTTTTCTGAGTCCGATATTCATGAACAGCGGAATTTCCATTTGATTCTAAGCCATAATATTCCCTAATGGAAGAACTAATGGGCAACTGCTGGTGGGGAAGTACTCCCTTTTCAGCTAGTGGCATTTGCTGCGGTAGAGAAGCTGTGCAAAGTCATTCAGGCTGAGAGTTAAATTTCGAATGAAATCGGTCACTTGAAATCCGAGGAGAGGATTCTCGAAGTTTAGTAAAAACATACCTTCAACTATCGGGGCAAATTAACTTATTGTCCTTCGATCGGAGATACGTAAAAGGAAGCGATCGAAGCTTTCAGCTTTGATCGCTTCCTATTACTGTGATAGATTTTTGAAGAGTTAAAGAAATTTTCGAAAGCGACTGAACTAATTATTGATATTCTTTACAGTCTCGATGAATACTTTCAAACCATCGCTGGAATCAACTGGTCAAGGATAGACACCGTGACCCAAATTAGCGATGTGTCGTGTGCCCTTAACTCATCATCATATTGTTTGCCAGCTTGTCTGACTTGAATCATGGATTGCCATAAAGAGCAGCTGGGCTAGGTTGCCCTGGAGCGTCTTGCTAGTTCCAATATAATCTTCTTGATTCGCGATTCCCATTTCCCAATCTAGTCGATCGTCTCAACAGTTTCAATTGACCCATTTCCTCTTAGGCAAAGAATCTCCTTTGCAAAAACAGTTTAGGTACTTCGCTGATCGCATTGCAAATGCTGAGAAATGTACGAAAATGAGAATTCCGTTTCATATTTCTTTTTGGTCCCAAAATCCCCGCCCACTATCAAAATCTGCACAGGTTCGGCTTCTCTGATTTGGTGCCTTAGGTATTGATGGTGCTGTCAGTAATCATCTGAAGCAATTTGATGTGAAAATTTTGGCTGAGTATAAAAGCATTCCGAGCTTTAGAGATAATGTTTTTTGAGCCAGAGCTTCATTCATGTTAGGCACATAATGGTCCAAGGAGCGCCTGCGAACCAATCAGTGGAACCCTTCACCAGATTTTTCTTTGCGATTTCGATGGCTTTATCACGTAGCTCAAGTCATTCGCGCCATCTGCCACGCGAGTTTCTTATTAGACTGATTCCTGATTTTACTGTTTTTGGAAAAAAAGGACTTCTCTTCTCCACCATTTCCATAAGGCATCCCATAGCTTCCGGGATCACCAGAATTCTGAAAAAATAATGCAGCAATCTACGCCCCAGCAAATCAACCAGGCTGATGGTTACCTCCGCAGCCAAAATCGGTTGTTTGAGCGGAGTTCATGATCCGCTTTACACTGTTCTCTTACTGCCCGGTATTACCGGTTAAATTCTTTCTGCCTGACGAAATCAGCCAACAGGGTTCTTTCCTAACTGATTTCTCATCTCCCTTTGCTGCTCTCAGCAGCAAATCATTTTTGTAATTGCAATAGCTGTAAAGATAAGGGAAATTTATTTTGGACTCCTGATAAACAAAACATAAAAAAACAAGAAAGAGATTTCTCCTTCCTGTTTGGTGGTAATCAGTTTTGGTTTAGGCTAATGTTCTTCTTTGAAATTTATTACTTTGGGTCAAGTCCAATTCGTTTAAAATCTTCATTTTTTAAATCCCAGCAGTGCGGTCACTGCCGCTTCATAATTAGTAAAGTCGATTCGATGGAAGCATAATCTCTGGAACAACAATCCTCGAAACTAATTATTAATTTCCACTCTTCCCTAAGGTTTGCAGGATCGATGGCTCATCCAGAAAGAGCTAAAATCTACCCTGGAGAAATGTATATAATCAAATACTCCTCCTTCATTGAGAATACGGTCTGTGGAAGAGCTCTCCATACTGAATTTCCCCGGCCGTCGAATTTCCCTTTCGGATAAAGGCCCAAGACCACATCACTTTTTACAATTGCGGGGCCTAAAATTGATTTGCTCGCTGTACTTGTTCGCTTCGGTGAAGTTGACCTCAACTTCAAAAACTCAGATACAATATTTTACTCCATCAAGGCATCGAGTCCGGGAGGTCCCGCTGGTCTTCGCAGGCCTGGAAAAACAAAAATTCCAAGAGGGGATAGGCTATTGCAGGTAGCTTTTTTGTAATAGTGGTTTTTTTTAAGTATGACTTATTTCACGTTAGGAAATGCTTATGAGGTTTTATTAAAAAAAAACTGATGAGAATTATTGGATCGGTGCGATCAGTGGAACCTTCATCTTCTCGAATAATCTTATCGATGAATGCCAGTTAGCTTTCAATTATTTTCTGGGGCGGCATACTTTTCCAATTCAGCTTTGATGGTTTTAGGTCCCTGGCATACCCAACTGCTGCCGGTGATTATAGCGAGGAGATACGATCTTCTTCAAAAGTTTTGAGCTCAAATCCTTCCCTCAGGTAAAAGTTGATTGATCCCGACAAAAACCTTCATGTTATCCAACTTTCCAGCAGGCTCTTCTCGTAGATAGTGTGTAAGAAAGTCCGTTTTCAGGCCTTTTTTGAGTTAGGGTCTCTTCGACATCTTTGCTAATTGCGTGTCCTGAGGGAATTCCAATAAAGGTGTTGCAGAATGACTTTCTGGTTTTTTTATTACAAGTTGGATTCCACGGGATTATTTCGCGCCCATTGATCAATCCAAATATCAAAGCCGCACGAGAAAGGTCAGAATTGATGTTACAATAAGAAGTTTCTTTTGGCATGAAATTAGATAATATACCGGATCCGGATTCCTCCCTTGACCTTTGATGGTGGCCTACACGTCCAATAACTCCCAAGAACAAGCCCGCTTCCCAAAAATGTTAAGGCAAAATCCCTAAAAATAATACTTCGCACCTACAAAAGCTTCCGGTCCGAAATCCACATTTGTCGAACTTTCCCTGCTGGATTTGGGAATGAATTTTTTTGAGGTTCCGCTAGATAATTAATAGGGTTGACTTGGGTAGTTCGCGGAACTGGACTCCAGCACCGCCATAAGCCCAAGAGGGTAGCCCTGCTCAATGACTAAGATATCTGTTATATCTTCATGGTAAGCCATCGCCATTAAGGGAGATACCTTTTTTTGCTCCATGTGAAATGTAAAAAGAACTGGAGTTTGGAGGTTTTTATTATCGAAATCTCGCTGGTAATAACTGTTTCCATTTACACTTCCAGATCCCCATGACTTCAAAGGAAAATTCGTCCTGAAGATAAAAAATTTGGTAAGTGATGGCAAAAAGGCCTCACCGAGTCTAACCCGACGCTTCGCTCTGTGCTTTTGACTCAAAAAAGGCAAAAAGATAAATACGGATGATGATTTGTACTTAAATGGGGTAATTCCTGATTTTTTCCATCCTTTGCAAAAACCCGGCTAGATGCCATAGTCTTTAATTGGCTATTTGATGCAACTGGGTTATAATATCCGCCAAGATCATCAATAATCATGGTGCCTGACTCTAACGATTTCGCCTTTGTTTCAGGACAATAATCTTATCGGCTTTTCTGAAATTGTGGACAGTCCGGTGAGCGATCACTGATGGAGGTTCCGGGCCTTTCATCATGTGATCATCGATTCTTTGAATCACTCTTCAAGTTTCGGTATCTTACTGAGGAAAGTGCCTCATCCAAAATGATTATTTCTGATTGTAAACCATTGCTCGAAACAAATGAAATCAGCTTGACGCTGGCCTACAGAAAGCCTTGCGGCTCTTTCCATGACATTTTAATCCAAAACCGCCTGGCAACGCTCGATAAATCGCCTTTGCACCTGCAAATCTGCGGCATACATCACTTGCTTCTCGAGTAATGTCCTGGGTTGGCCGCAGCGTGATATTGTTAATAAATTGCTATTCGAAAACAGGAAGAACGTCTTGAAGTACTCCCCGATGTGCTTGCGCAAGATCCAAGTTCAAATCTTGACATCACGTCCATCGTTCGTGATGGATCCTTATTGATTTCGTAAAACGAGAGATCAAAATTGATATGGAGGATTTGCCTGCACTGTAGCGCCTACCAGAGCGATAGTTTTCTCCAGGTTTACTTCAAAAAGCTGATATCTTTCAATACATAGTCCTCCATCTTACATAGGCAAAAGGAAACTTGATTGAATTTCGATATGTCCTTGACTCGCTCTGGGGCAAAACACCTTCGTTATCGAATATCTCCTTCTATCTAATAGCTTGAAATTTGGGAAGACACTCACTACGCCCATTTGAAAGGGTGTTTGAATCGGTCACAATCCATTCCGAATGGGCGGAAAAAATAACTGCAAGTACAATGTGAATGAAATCAAAACGCGATTTTGCAATTCCATTCCTATACTCCCACCGGCGCCATACCAAACACCAAACAATCCCGATCGCCTGGATATATCTCTAGCTACGGAAAGTAAATGAGTAGTAAAGCACTTGACTGAAAATGTGTGCTCTCTGCATGCTCTTTAATTGATATCTGAATTTTTGAACTCCCGATTTCTCGATGAAAAATACTGAATGATATTCATCCCGGTGATGTGCTTTTGAAGAAATGATTCAAAATTCGAACTGCATTACGAACGTCATTGAAGGTGATTTTAATCTTTTCTTTGAACACATAAGTCGAATCAAACATCAGGGGCAGTGTACACAAGCTGACCAAAGTGAGCTTCCAATCGATGTAAAACATGACTTCCTAAAATCGTGGACTAGCTTAAGCAAATCGCCGATATCGCTGCTAAACTTCGGCTAAAAACTCTGCTAGCGTTTCGATATCTGAGATATTTCTGTCACCGGTCTTCCAATGGAAGTATATTCAAAAAAACTTTAATCGGAGTTTTAGCAAATGCTTTATAGAGTTTTACCCCGAATATCCCGAATAATCACCTGACCTAATCCAGCCCCGAATAATAGGTATGAAGCCCACTGCACCTATCCGCTTGAGAATATCAGCCGACTAGTAATGATAAATTCGAAGAGTCCAACAGTACACCTACCGTAACATAATCATCTTATCGCAAACTTGATATAATAAGGCCGAGTTGGCGCAAGTATGGCCAACGCAATGGTCAAGAATATCCAAAAAGTAGAATTGGGGTTTGTAGGGCTTTACAAAATGTAAAGCTTGTTTAATACTTGGGTGTCAACAATCTCCCCTGAGGATTCCTTTCTTTAGCTAAGCTCAAAATGTATTAATCTAGATAGATTTCAGTTTGGGTATTTCGATTCGGCTTAAAACAAGCTTGCTTGTGCCAGATTTCCCCGCATTTTACACCGCTTTTTTGTCAATAATAATTTGTTCCTCTTCCGAAGCAGGGGCGATGGTGGTATCCAATTTCAATTAAGGGTTTCCCGACTATTGCTCTCACCATTCTCTTACAGAAGCGGTTCGCGTTATATGAAATAACAATTCCGCCGTCCTTTTGTTCCCAATAGCGGATTTTTTATTTGACATCGAAAATGCTTTGAACTTCTTGTACGAATCTTACTAAAGCACTCAAATCATTAATTCAGCAAGTATTCTGGCGCTTTATTCATTTTCGACGCACGTCGGGATTGTAGAAGCATCTCCACGCTAATATCATCCACAAATGGGGTTTTTCCTGAACACGTCCGATAGACATAGAACGACCGATCTGGCAATGAAATCGAGCATGTTGCATCTGCTTTCACTTTGTCGATTCCAATGTATTGCTATTTCTTTTGGTAGGAATCGTTATTGCTTTAAGGAATTTTTTTCCTTTCAAAACGGTAAAATCAAGTGTCAAAATGACAAAATCTGCATACTTGCATGAAACACCAGTGTCCAGTTCGTCCACTGCCCTGAATGACGATAGGTACCCGAAAAAAGGTGCTTTAATTGCTGATTCAATACATTCTTGAATGGTAAATGCATTTGCCTGAATCTGGCCAACCAGGAAAGGGTTCCCTTATACTTAATTCCAAAAATAGCGCTTAATTTCACTCATTAATTACGGCAAAGATACTATTTCCTCATCAATTCAGGAAGAAAATTGATTCCTTTTGGAAAGGAGGACAGAAACCGCTTTTCTTTGCCAAAATTACAGCTATGATTCAACAGTGTTCAGACCATATCCTTGTTTTTTTAGTAGTGATTGCGATGGGAGCAACCACGGATTGCGATCTGGGAGCAACTTCAAACCAACTCGATTAGGGTTCTTGATCTTTCTTGCAATTTACTTTGAGTAATCTTGAATTCCTGCGGTGCAGAAATCCAGTCTTCTTCCAAATGGTATAATCGCTGCGTGGGCAGCTTTCGGGGTCTTTGGCCTTGATCTCGATTTTTTCCAATATGCCAATAAGTC
>Ga0163217_1092833_pt1 | contig 15798 bp, 18 predicted proteins | sample SynspAceP_FD_185933 | JGI IMG/M metagenome (GOLD analysis project Ga0163217, IMG submission 185933) | Saline lake microbial communities from Ace Lake in Antarctica - Synechococcus sp. Ace-P (PacBio error correction) | ecosystem: Environmental > Aquatic > Non-marine Saline and Alkaline > Saline ...
ACAACCCACAGGGGAAAAGGGAGAAGAAATTTTTTAATTTTTTTTCCTTCCCGAAACGGCCCCCGAGTGAACGGCCCCCCCGTTTTAATGTTTCACCACAAAGTCCCCCCCCCATTTTTCCGCTTCGAAAGTTCCGGATGTTTTTTGCTAGGCGGTTCTTTCCGGCGGCATTGGTTTGCCTCGCCAGCGCCGTCTCCCAATCGCAAAAAACTCCGGCTGCAGTGAAAACCCGAATGGGATTGGCCGTTGAGTTGCGGGCCCCGCGTGCGGACGTGGTCAGTGATCGCGGGCTTTTTGGTTGCGGGCCTTGGCCCTGTGTATTGTCGCCCTGAGCGGCCCGTCCTGGTTTTTTTTTCGCCTTAGTGGAGCTAACTTTCGCCCTCAAAGATTCTGTCCTCACTGATTTCCGTTCCGGCGTCGCGCGGACCGGCGTGGTGATGGGTTCTGGGCGGTATGCCGCAATTCCGGTTTTTCAATATGCGTGGGTCGCGCAGCAGTGGGTACTGGATTGTTTTATTATATTTCACTCTCCCAGTCTATTTTTGTTTTCCCTGGTTGTTGCCCACCCGATGATTTTTTTAATTGGGCGAGACGCCCAAGGGTTTTTCTTTGCCCTGCGTTCGAATCGCTGACGGTGTAATGGGGCATCATGGGAAACTGTGTTTTTTCCTTGTCGCAACGCAAAAAGCGGTAACCTGTTGGTCATGGCAAGTCGCGGCGAGTCCCGCGAGTGCACCGGTTGCCCCCAATGGCGAAATACCGCAAGTACCGCAGGTCTGCGAAATGCTGCTCTGCTAACTGCTCGTGCTGAACGCAAGTCCACGACGTCGCGCAGTAAACTGTGGGGGAAATCGTTGGGACGCCAGAAAATTAAGTTCCGTTACGTGAGTCCCCGGTAAAACGTGGGCCGGCTTTCCTGAGGTCTCGGTACCACGATTCTACCTCCCGCAATCCTCGGTCCTTGGTTTGACGATGCTCGACTTGCGCGATCGGCGATGGCGGGCGTGATCATTGGTGTGACCGGCTTGCGTCGCGTCTGACATCTCCGCACATTCAACGCGGACTGGGTGTCGACTCCGGAGCGAAACCTTGCCCGGTCATGGGTGGCGTGCTGGGATCGGATTCCCGACAGCTGAATCTTGTAACGCTCCCGTCTTTTTTCATTTCGTCTGGTAACTTGCTTATGGATGATACGAGCGTCCGAATCGAAACACATTCGACCCAACAGGGCCCTCACGGCGTGCTTCGTTGTCCTGTTTTTTTGCTGATCGTCCGCACCGTTGATGTTGTTGTGATGGGCATGGAAACTGTGCGCCACCCTGGAACGTTTGCTAATATTCGATCGTGCTCCAAGCCATGGCTACGATTGAGTTGATGCGTTCCACCACAAACGCAAAATGTTTCCGGCGTGGCTTCAAACAAGGAAGCTACGATCAGTCGTCGCCGTACTGTAAACCCGCCCCGGCGACCGTGTCGGATGAGTGAAGAAGGAGTTTGCATCAGTGCCAGGATTTCGTTCTCGCCCGTCACGTTAATTACGAATTTAAAAGTGAAGGGATTCGCGTACGACGAATATCCTTGCGAACAAACTTTAGACGCCGAATGAATACCCCGCGTTGAAGACCTTCAGAGTTTTATGTTTAAAGGTGGCAAGGTCGAGCTTGATTAATCCGCAATTATTTGAAGACGCACATGCAATGGAACACTTACGAATGCAGAGTTCCATTGATGGTACGCAAAAGAGATCTATCGCCCATCATCGCGTACACTTTAGTTCGCGATTTGATGTCCCATGCGCTATCGATTTAATACCAGTCCGAAGCCATCATCACAAGGCCATCAGTCACTAAGGGAGCCCGTCCAAGCGTTGAACGCTTTCGCGGAAAACCTTCAGGTTGAAAATACAACGCATTGACCGCTTCTCGAAGAAGCGCTACTGGAATCAATCGCTGATTCACCCGATAGGCGACCGGAAAACCGGAGGAATTCATTCCGCGCGAATAAGAGGCGACCGAAACCGTACCCTACGATGAAGCGGCCCGCGACAAGGCCGCCCGAAGATCAGCGGCATAAAGGCTTTATGGCTAAAGACACGCGGCATTCGTTCGGACACTTTGATCGCCCACCCGCAATTCCCAGCCCCAGCATGGTCGTCATGTGAGATTGTAAATTTTGGATCGAGAATGCGTAGAGCTGCCACTCGACATCAACCGTCGCAAGCTCCGCTTCTAGCTTGAGATACAACTCGTCATCATGGTAATTTTATTTCATCAGTCCGGTTAGGCCTCCACGTTTCGTGTGGGGAAGAAGGGAGAAACCAAATTGTCAGCATTTCAATTTGTGCATAAACTAAGCGTCCGCTGCGGGTGCGTTTCAACTCGTAGCGAATCTTACCGAAACGAACCTACCACCATGTCGCTTCCGCCGGCTGATCTGATCGAATTCCACTTCGGGAACCTCTTGTTTTGTTCGTCGGTTTACGAAAGCCTTGACGACAAGGCTTTCAGCGTTCGACGTAATTTTCTCATTTCGGGGGGATTGAACTCACGATATGGGTTGCCTCCCGCAACGCGGAAAGCCGATCGCAAGGATCGACACGGGCTTTCCGATGGCATGGGGCGAATCAATGCAAATTGCTCGGAAGAGCGTCGCGCCTCTGCGACATGCCCAAGCTCTATCAACCCTTGTCCGAGCTTGGTTAGCGGCGTCGAAGCGTCGGGATCAACGGCTAAGAAGCGTTAACTCGGCAAACCTTGGATTGCGGAACAAAAAATTACCCGCAATCGTGTTCTTTCTGGGCGAGGGTGGTAATTATCGGTCATTGCGACGGTGTAACTTAAAAGGGTGTGAACTGGAACAGGCTGGACGGCGTTAGGTAGGAAAACTTGAATCTTGAGTTCATCGGGCGGAAGCAGAGGGATAAAGGCGACGAACGCGATCGTTTCGAAATAGACACGAATGTGCTGTAACAACCGACAGGCAGTGCAATAGCTCAAAAATCACCAGCAGAAATAAAGGCTAGGAGCGCACGCACGCGCTTCGATGAGTGCAACCCCGCGAGATGGGCTTGAAATTGCTGCGGACGACGTGTTTCCTGCAATGTCGGCAATCCGTTGCTTCCGCCAGCTTGTGCCAAGAAGCTCGTTATCGTGCCTCTAGCAAAGCAATCAGTCGCCCTAGGCAGCTGGGGCACTTCACCAGGGCGCATTGGCGCCACACTGGGTAAATCTGCGAGACTAAGGGGAGGTTCGCATCTGAGCTTTGAAGTTGCAAAAGTTAGACTGGATTTACTTCGCGTGATCTTTGCCAGGAACGCTCCTACATCGCTGGTTATCATCTTGAAAATAACCCTGATCCTCGTCCGGGTGAGCCGGTTTAATTCCTTGGTCAATGTACCTGTTTCATGAATGATCTGTGGAGTGATCGCGGGAAGCAAGATCTGATTTTGTGGGCAATTACTAATTTGCTATACTAAGAAAGGAATGGTTTGCAAAATTTCTGGACATGTCTGCTGGTGTCCCTTCGCAATGGATTGGCGCTTTAAGCTAATCCTCAACGCGATCAAAGCCTGAGAGTTCGAGCCAATCCTGCGTTCGCGTGGATGACTGAGTTATAAGAATCACTGATGGCCAGGTGGATTGCCATAAACCGACGGGAAAAACACTTCGACGAAGTTTATGACCATGCCACCGGCAACGCCGCCATACACATGGTCAGTGCCTGGCAACGGACAATCATATCAGCCTCGGCTCAGACGTCGTTGAATGCGTCAGAGCAACGAGACACGGGCGATCCCCAAATTGCTTGAAATCATCGTAGGTTTCCTGGTGTTTTGGTCACTATTGACGCCATGGATGTCAGACCGAGATTGCAGCAAAGATCGTTGATGAAGGTGGCGGATTACTGCTTGGCTGTGAAGGGAATATCAACCCACGCTTCACGAGGGATCAAGGCATTTTCTTGAATCATCTGAGGTGACTTTTGCCAACGAACCGAGAGTGTTGAGCATCACCCCAACGAAGCGATCATGGTCGCAATCGACGAGCCCGCAGTTATTACCTGTGTGAAGTCCCCCGATGATCTCCCGACGGGGCACGCGGAAAGATTTATGTGCGAATCGGATGTCGATCCAAATAACACTCACGTCGAAATGAAACGAGATTGCTGTGCGATACTAACATCGTGAGCATAAGTTCTCACAGGTGAGGATTTTGCAGTGCTGTGCGTTGGGCCATTGGGCATCGAAAACAATGTCACTGGCAATTTAGGACCCGTTTCGTTCGGCAGAAGACCAAATGTCGAATTCCGCAAGGGCATGGGGATGAAAATTTCAGTACACTTCGGCGAGTCCGCTTTAAAGCCTGCTCAAGTCAAGAGAGACAGCAAGTTGGAATCAAAAACAAGCGACTGACCGCCGGATGGACGACGACTACAAATGAGAAGTCCTATTTTTAGGCAGGTAAATCCCCGTGCAATCGCCCTGGGCACATTCACGAAGGGCGGACTTTGTTGGACTGTGAAGCGAACCCAACGCCGGCGATCGCTTCACCATCACGATCGAGCTGAATCATTAGAGATGCCAGTCCGAATGCGATATGTGATGTTTCCCCTGATCCAGTTGGATGCCCGACTGCGTGCAGGGCCCTTCGACAGATAAAGCGGTCTTCCGCTGCGGCTGAGAGGACGCCATTGTGCCGTAATCAGGCTTGGGCAATGGTCCTCGTCTCGTTCAGTGACCCATCTCAACAACACCTGCATCGCCAATTGGGGCGCGTCAATCGCTTCCAAACCGGCCAGCGACTTGCCAGCTGGCTGTGGGTGCAACTCCTCTTCTTAGAGCAGTTGCAGGTACAGCTCACGTGCAAGATCGATTTTGCCAGGTCCGGCATAACAGGATGCCAACCCGCGACAACGAGCTCACACCAACGAGCGAACAACCCGTCCAGCTTTTTCGATCAGATTTCAGCCCGCTTCGACTGAAGCCCCCGATCGTGCAGGATCAAGCCAAGCAATTCCAAAATGGGAGCGTTTCGATGGCTGGGCAATCCCATCTTCAGCGAGTAATTCGGCAGCCGGGCCGATCATTTTTCTGCCTGGTCACTCGTCGCCTTGGTCGTACACGCGTCCAGAAAAAGCGCGATAGTACGCTCGTTGATTCAAATTCTTTCATCGCCAGGGCCAGTTGCTGAAGATCTGCGGCGAAATGCCTACCGTCGACCAACCCCTTTGAGGGTCTGTGTGGTGGGGCAAACGGCGTGCGTGTCGGCTGGTCGTGATGGATCCCTGAGTTGAAAAAGGGTCCAGAATACGTAGCTGGCTTTGCGTGGTTTACGGTTGCTGTGAAAACGTTCTCATATGGTATCGGCAATTTTTGTATAAGTCAGCAAGCGTTGTCAAAACAAGAATTGAGTTCCCCCGTTTCGATGAACTGCTTCCGCCGTCGATCTCTATCGCAGTCATTTGCCGACCACGACTTGTCGTTTGCATCGCGAGTTTTGCCGCTTCGCTTTTGCGCTATCCGGGTGATCGGGCCTGGGGTGGGAGCGGCGTTTGCGTGGGGCAACGCCACGGTGACGGACAGTGCCCGTTGTTGCAATTTTGTGGACCTATCAACACACGTTGAATCGTGAGTGGCGCGCGCGGATTCGTATTGGTGCCCCGAGATCTTCGCACCTCGTCCGGCAAATGCTGGCGTGTCGGATCCGCAACCCTTGAACCGCTGCGGTGTATCAACGTTCCCTGCGTAGGTCTGATGTCCGCCGTCGCCGCCTACAACACGCTTGGCGTTATTCGTGTTGACGACCGAATGGCATTGCTGCCGGTTGGATGGCGTTGGGTTGGGTTTTGCGCCCGGCACGGCCATTGCGGCGACGAACTCGGTGTGGTGTGGTTTGCCATTCGTTGCAGCCGAAATAGGTTGTGTTGCAAATGACCGGACTTGCCCCGGTATCTGGACCACCGTTATTGCACTGCTCGATTTCCACACGCACCGGCGTAACAACCGATTGATGCGGGGTTGATCGGGATCGGCATCGCTCGGCAATGCTACTTAACGAGCGGCTATGGGGATTGTGGTTGCTGCTACGAGGTTTGTATCTGGACATTGCTTTGCGCGGCCCGCGAACACCTGCGTCCGCCGGCCCCTTGTGGGGCATCGTTGCCTGCGGCGGCGAATCGTGATTGTGTGCTGCCGGGCCGTTTCGTGTTCTATCAGCAAACGTACGTTGGCGATTATCACTGGGACGGCGCGTACATTGATTCAACTTGCTTGCGAGCGTGGTTGACCTATGGTCCGGTCGGTGACGAAATCGTTGCTGCGAAGATGCCGTGGCGCTCCCGCCGGCCCGTGGCCGAATCCGGTTGTACCCCGCGCACTGTTTGGGTATCCGCCGCAATTGTGGGAGTTGGCAGTTTGTTGCGTGAGACAGCGGGCAACTGGGAAGCCAACTGCAAATCAAAGTTCGATGGTGAGTCGACGATGGTTGTTTGGTGACGCTGTTGATTGATCTCAAGTCGCGTTGGTGTTTGAGTTTTCGGACCGCGTGGAGGGCACTCGGATGGTTGCCCATGAACCTTAATTTGCAGAAGCGTTGTGCCCGGGGCTGGCAAATTTGCGTGTCCTATCCGCTTTGGGCATGTTCGTCGCAGTGCTGATGTTGCCGCTCCGCTGCGATTGGCATCGACCGGTGGTGGCGTTGGTCACCGCGAAGTTCGCAGGCCATCGTTATCATGCCTTTGGGCTGCTGAGATCGACCGTTATGATTTTCCGCTTGGCGCGACGGATATCTCTGCGGTGCGGGACGCGCCCCGGCATGGTGTGAGTTCTGCAACGTTCCAAAACATGCAGAAAGAAACCGGATTCCGACGCCGCAACGGTTCAATTTTACCGATGAGCGTTTGGAAGCCGATACAACGCCACTTCCTGTGCGATGCTGTTGCAGTCGTTCATGGTCGGCCGATGGTGGAATGGCTATTCCGGGTTCTTTCGCCTGAAGTGACGCGTCTCCGACGCAGACACTTCGCTTTCCCGATGGTCCCCAGTGCGATGGTCGCTATTGCGGGCCGGGCGAACGCGTGGATGTCGTGGATCGTTTCGCGAATGAACTCGCTTCAATTATCGAACTTGGATCGCTTGCCAAAACTAACTGCGGCGGCGATACGTCGCTGAAGCGCGGACCGTGGTGGTTTATCGCTTTCAGCGAAGCATTGCGAGTTGTTCGGGATGACCAATTTGACGAACAACGGTGCTTGGCATTCTTGGTCGTTCTTGATCGCGATGCATCGACCGCGCTCGTGCGGCGGATTCCGAATTCTGGGTGTGTTCGCGGAATTCTGTTTCGCGATTTTTTTGGGCGATGGTTGCACCGCAAGACCGCTTTGATGCCGGGTTTGCGATTGCCTTGCCGAGCTGCAGAGGGGTTTTTATGGTGGTGGTCGTGTGGTTTGCTCTCAAGCTGGAATGTGTTGACTTGAGTCCGATTGCCGTGCGTCCGTTGCGCTGTTCGCAAGCGAGCGGTCGAGCGGCGCGGAGTGATGCAGATCGCTATTTCCATTGTCGGACTGGGATGTGGCGATTGCCGCTGCCCGTTCATGCGCCGTTGCATTCGAATCGCCGTTTCAATCGGTGATTGTCGGCGCGGCGATTGGTTTAAAGTCGGTTTGGAGTACAGCATTTGATCGGGCGGGCTGTGCGTGGTGGAGGGTTCGATCGGCAGCGAGATTGTCTCGATGTTAGCGATGGATAGGGCGCCTTGGCCGGCCGCAGGTCGCCGTGGGTGTCACAGCACTGAACTTCGCCGGTTTGGTGTTCGCGTCGCTGATCGCAAGCGTGTCGGGGCGAGCGTGATTCCGAATTGGTCCGGTGAATCGCTTTGGCAACCCTGCCTGAACGCTGCTCTTTGGTCCTCGATTTGGCCGCGTCTGCCAGCTGGTGTTCGCCGACCTGTCTTGATTGGCGCGTTGGTCTGGTCCATCGGCATCGGCGTGCCTGAGCTTGATGGGGCGGTTTGGTGGCCGGCATCGCGACGGCGGGCCCGAACTCGATGCGTGGGTTCCGTTGCTGACGTTGTGGATTGTTGGCCGGCGGGAACGTCGGTCGCGGCGGTCCGTTGGACACAAAACCAGCCCCAAGCGGATCACATCACCACTGGCTGATTTGCTGCAAAATGATGGAGATTGCCAGCGCGGTGGCGCGTTGTCCCGATCGAGGACTTGGCGTCCGGGAAGTGCGTTGTTGCCGATCGCATCGTTCCAAAGCCATGGGCAGAGTGATCAACGCGGTGGTGATTGGATCGAACTCGTCTAGGCGTGACGGCCGATGGCGAAGTCGTGGGCTTTTGCGAGATTGGGGAAAGCCGTCAAAGCAAGTGCTGGCGATGCCCGGACGGGAAACCCGCTGACGAAGTCCGCGTTCCTTGCCGCTGCGAACAATCGCGGCTGGACCGCCAGTGGATTTGACGGCAATTTGCTCGCCTGGTTGCGTCAGACGATTCGCGTACGTCTTGCTGAATTCGCAGCCAAAATTGAGTTTCGAATGAGCGTTGGACATTGTTACTGCGAATCCAGTGCTTCTTGACTTGCCACTGGGCATGTTCGCCAGCGGATGCTTAAGCGATGGTGGACGACGTCGCGGCGATCGAAGCGGGCTCCGAGACTGCCGGGCTAATCCCGTCACATTTGGGTCATCGCCCTGAGGATGCGGTGCGATTTACGAGATGTCGAGCATTGCCGCGGCACCATCCGGTCGCGGTAGCGGCCCACTATGGACGGACGCGAGACAGTTTCGTTGCCCGAACGTTGAAGAGCTTGGGCAATTCCTTCGATCGCGATGGGTGTCGGACGAGTGGGCAAAAATGGCTTCGCGAGCCGAACGCCGTGCTGACCGATCTCGCGGTTCTTCAAATTGCCGTAATCACTCTACCGCTTTGAACAAGTAATTGTGTGCGAAAACGTTTATCAAAAGGCTAGGTCAGCAAAGTCATATGTAGCCAGGCCCCTTTTCTCGACGGCTGTGTCTGGGCGGTTTCCGTGGTCCGCACCGTCACTTTGTGAGGCCCACCGAATGTCCAACGGTTCCAAATTACCAAACGAAGCCGACCATCGGGAGTTTCTATGGTTCCGATATCCGGAATACCCGAACGAACTCGCCGAGATGATTGGCGAACGCTTGGCTCCGTTCGAAATTTGTTGGGCAAAGAAACACTGAGAATTGCGCGTCCGACGATTTCCTAGCGAAGTGACGTGATCCCGTCGATGTTTCGACCTGGACAATGGTGAGATCCATGCAGTTGGGAAGCAAGCTCGACAACTCAAAACACTGCGAATTTTCTCCGGGACAAACACGTTTCCGGTTTGTTCCGGCCTCGGCGACAGTGCTGGCTATCCTGACACATTTGTCGATCGCCTGGGGCAATCTTTGGGAATGTTCGGGACCGACGACCACCTTTGATCGGTGTCTGGTCCGACCGAAGGTTACATCTTCGACTGATTTCTCGGGTATGTTCGACGATCAAGAATTCCTTGGTTTGGTGGATCGACGAAAGATTTGAACCTGAGCTGTCCGAAATCGTGTTGATCGCTGGTGGAAACAGGTGAAGGGTGGAAATCAAGCCACTGTTCCGAGCGGCCGGATAGTTTGGGTAGTCGTTCTTACCCGGCTTGGCAATATTTCACCTGCCCCGCTTTTCCAGTTCGACCCCAAATATAGTCCTCGATCTTTCATTCCTGAATGACTCAATGAGACCCCCAGCACGATCCAACAGGTCATTCGTCACCGCCCTGCACTGAAAAGTTGTTTGGTCTGAGGTTGGACAGTCCCTTTATCCTGATCGATGCCTCCACCGCAGCGGTTCGCCGGCAGTCCGTGGTCCGAGGCCGGTTCAAACGGGCGGGCATGGCTCCGTTTTCATTTCGATCGCGCGGTGGAAGAGATCGCTGAACTTGGCGGGCTCTCATTTTGGGGCACGAAAAAGAAAGCCAAAGGTCAGCTGGCGCGGCTTCGTGATGCGATTGGTTTGTCGTGTCGAAGACCAAATCTGCTTGCCCTGGTTGCGGAGCGAACCTGCCTGGTGACTTGGTTGCCGGAGTGCCCAAGTGATTTGTCTGCCGTCACCCCCGGGCGTCTTCAATCGCAAAGCTTCGTTGCGAGATGAAGAGCACTTGGCGGCACCCGCAGCGATGTGCAAAACTTTGCTGCCGTTGGCCGCTCAAGCAATGGGGACGTATTGGTCCAGTGGTTGGGAAGCTTGGCCAGCATCAAGAAGTGTTGATTTATTGGTATCGGTTGCGGATGAGCGTCTGATTGCGCCGTGTTCATTGAGTATTATCCCGGAATGATGGACCAGCCGGCGACACGCAAGGCCGCGCCCAGAGGCCCAAACGGTCTTGATCCGTTGGATTCGTGAAGTCGCGTCGGAAGGTGCAAGAATTGTGAATGCGTCGACACCACCGCCAACCCCTGTTGCTCGAGCGATTCATCGCAGTAACCGAGAGGCAAACGATTCTGGAATAACGCCCATCTGGTCGCGGCGATGCTGCCCTGCGACCGCCGTTGCCGGGTGCTGCTTATAAAAAGATCGCGGAACCTGAACGGTTACTCGATTGACGTGACGACTACGACGCATCCACCCACGACGTCGTTGACTTCTTCGTCGAAAATGAGATGCTGTTGCCGACAAGGACGAATGAAACGGTGAAACCGTTTTGTGGATGCCCGACAACGCTTCGGCCGAAAGCAACCGGCAACGAAGACATCGGCGAATTGAATGGAAACGGAACGGCCATGAATGGAGCCCTGGCGGTAAGCACAAAGATTCCTGCCGATGGATGAATCAACTCCGCGACAAATCCATGAGTCTAACTGCCGGGAACCAAGCCGACGTGCCCGGATGCAGTTGTTTTACGCGGCGATGGTGGTGCACGGTCTGGACTTGGGGTTCCCCCATCCATTGGCCGGCCCATCGGCAGTGCCGGTGATACTGCGACGGAAATGATCCGCCCTTTTGGTTTACCGAACGATCACCTGAACTTCACTGACCTGCCGCCGTTTTGACGGCACCTTGTTGAATTTCACCGCATAGGTGGTTGTTGCATGGGTTTGGTGCATTTATTTCCGTCTGCGCTTTGGGGTGGACACAGCGAACGACGGTTAGCCGCTGGTTGGGTCAGTTGAGCGGCATCGGGATCGTCGCGTTTGGAATCGCCGCTTGATGGGCAGTTGGTGGTTGTAATGCTTCGATCGGAAACGCTTCGCGGCTTACCAAAAAACCGTGCTGTTTTTTTGTTGGAACGGCCCAGCGGTGGGAAATGCTGTGGACGCCGGCGGCTTTCGCAACGCGGGTCCGTATTGATCGGCCGCAAGTCGTCGCGATTGTCACGCTTCGTTGTTGGTCACCTATCCTGACCAACCGTATTCGCAAAAGCCTCGCCGCCACTCGCCGCGTGGGTTGCTGCGTTCGGCTATTCACTCCTCGCGTTGTACGGCTGTGGATCGGCTTGACGGCGTGGTGCTTGTCGGGATTCAAGCTCGCTTCGCAACTAGAACGTCGTGAAGCCTGAACTCAAAGACCAGCCGCTGGTAACGCTGGCCTTGTCGTCGCGATTTGCGGCATTCAAGCATCGTAAGCAATTCCAGCGGACGTCCCTCGACACCGACGAATTAGTCAATATTGAACCAAGCTCAAGTGCAAACGTGACGAAGCGATCGCCCGTCAGGGAAAAAAACACAATGTGTCATCAAATCCAAATCGAATCGTTTGCGTCCTGATGCACCAAGCAAAACCACCAAGGCGTCGAGTCACCCCCAACTGAAACCGCTTGGCAGATTCGCGGGATCGAGTTCACCAACGCCTATCCAAGGTAAACGCACAGTAAATTACGTCAGACCCCCTGCAATCGCATCAATCAGTCAATCCCGCTACGTGGAACGCACTCCGAGGCCGTATCGTCGCGGCGACCCCGTACCCCCAAGACATTGATTTATGACCTGTTAAAACCACGTGGCTATTCCACTGCGATCATTTCGTCCACAAACGAAGCGTGGTTAGCATGGACCAATTTTACGAGTCACCCACTGGATTTGATTTTTGACACCCGCAACGCGTCGACGGCCAAACTAACGTCGATGTTTCGTGAATTGGGGGGAGGCTCCGAGGAGCTCGGGGGAACACTCAAGGTGGCAAGTTCTTGATTCCTTCACCATGCCGACAGTGCGATCCGACGGGTCTCAACAGCAAGACCAAGACGGAAAGCCGTTTACTACAAATGAACCTGCAGTCGTCGCACGTTACCCGTACCCGTTGCCCGAGGACGTCCCTCGACCTTTCCAGCCGTCTGACAATTGATTTCCCGGCATCGTTTGTGACCTATCCCAAGGACAAAACGCAGGTGGTGCGCAATGCTTATTTTTCAATCCATCGCTGAATGTGTCGCCAAGTCGGACGGATTGTCAACGCACTCAGAGAGATAGTCAATACGAACAACACGATCTTGATCGTGTCCGGCGAGAACGGCGGAGTCGTTTTACGAGGACGGTACGGTGACGCACGCTGCCGCCGTCGCAAGTTCAACTCAATGTCGCCTGGATCATGACCCGGCCCGGCGTCGCGATCCCCACGTTGAAGTATCCCATGGAAATTAAAAGACGTCGTACCAACGACGTTGGGCTTGCTAGGTCCTGCCGCCCGACGCAAAACCACCAAGGCATCGATTGCTTGACGCCGATCGACCAAACTGGCCCTGAACGGTTTTCTTGTCTTCCCATGTCACTTCGCCGCATGGGTTTGCCCATGTCGCAACGATTTTTGTGGAGGACGCTGGAAGGTTCCATCGCTTTCCAGCCTGGGACATGGACCACGTCACCGATCTAACCGACGAGGCGAGCTTGTTTGATCTGCACCATGATCGCAGAAGAGACTTCGCAATTTGTGATGAGCGAGATTCCGTCCTACGGTTCTGCGAGAGTTTGGAAGAAGATGGCGAGTGCGCAACTGGCCACTTATCATCAATCCCTACTTGCACATGGGTCCACTTCCCACCGCGACCACCGACGGGTACGCCAGGAAATGAATCAAGCGTTTTCGGTATTCTCGACGTCCCCTTCGGAATTGATCACGGCAATCGTCCGTGGTTCATTTATCACGCCAGGGACGATCGTTAGGGGGGATGCCTCTTGCTTTGGCTACCAGTATCGGGTGGGATGCCGTGAAGGTGTAATTCGTTCTTTCCGGTTTTGTGATCGCCCATGTAACAGAGACCAAAGCTCCATCGTGGCTTCAGTTCTTCGGGAACGTTTATCAGCGACTTATACTCGGTTGTGGTACCAGCATTGATATTGACGGTACTCGCCGATCTGACGGGAATGGGTGAACGCCCGTTTCTACAACAACAAACGGCTGTGGTGTGAAGTACCCCATTACTGCTGGGCTCCTCCATTCCTCCACTAATACCTTGGAAGTCATCGGTTGCTCATGACTACATCATCGGCGCGATGATTGCGTTATTGTTGATTTGCGAATTCGAGCCATGCTTCCGTAACCAAAGACTTCCCGCCGTTGCTGAGTAAAAGTAACGGACCGCAGCGTCCTGCACTTTTGCCAATGTACCTCTTCCAACAAACCGATTTGATGCCTCGTGGTGCGAACATCTGCTAGTCTCGGAAACTGAACTTGGCAATCACGTTCTGGTCGTCATCTTGTTAGCTCCCTGGAGTGAAGGTGCAAAGCATTGGTGAAGAGCCCAGATCGGCCAGTTCTTACGAATTGATCATCGCCATCCTCCCAAGAGATCTATTCTTCGAGCCTGAAGGGTGAACGATGAAAAGCGATCGTCGGAATAGCCGTCGTTGCTTGCTTGCTATTTCGCTATCGCGTGATGGCGTTGTGGATGTTGTTGACGCCTTAGTTCCCGCGTCACGGGCGCTTCGATGCGTCGGTTCATTTGGTCAGTCCGTCATTTTTGGGCATGGCCATCAGTCAACCGATGCCGTCCGGATGTACATTTTTCGAACACGTTCGATGTCCGCGATTCATCACGCCGACGATCGCGAACTGCCAGGTTGCCGATGCCCGCGTATGCGGGCAAGCGGCATCCCGGATTGTTTGCACGCGCGAAGTATGTCGAATCACTATCCACGGGCAATGGTGCATTTGGCGAGGTGAGGCTAGGGACTGTGTCGTCCCAATCACGTCGCTGGGTTCTTACCACGTCGACTACCGCGGCCAGCCGAATTCGTTGTTGTGACGCAAGTGATGCCAGTCGGTCCATCGACGTTTTTGTTGTGGACCCGCGAGAGGTGGATGTACCGTGACGGAGTCGAAAGAAGTGTGCGTCACGATCCACCTTAGCAGTTTTTCAAGACAGCGATGAACTGATGTTCTTTTGACTTGAAATAATCCCGGTCGTTCAAGCCTTCGTGTTCGTCGGATTGCTTTGGAAATGGAAGCTGTTCGGTTCCAGTCAACCAAGTCCTATTTCACGTTCCCTGAACCGACCATTCTTCTCCGGTTCCTTGCAATCACTGGTGCCGGCCTTCGGCTGGCGTTTGCTTGCGTCTGGGTTGCGGCGCTGCCCACGCCTCTGCGAAGCGCGGAACCGTTGCGAGTCGCATTGCTTGCTAAGTGATTTCGCTATGGCGCTGTTTTCTCGTGACCAGCTGAGCAATGTTCGGCTTGTCGTTCGTGTTGATTCGCCAGCCGAATCTTGTTTGCCCAACGAGAATAACAAATTGTAGTCTCTTCCCGAGACTAACTTGCGGATCCGATCAACTGGCGGTCTGACGGATTGATTTTTGTTTAGCCACCATTTGGCATTTTGATTGGCATAAGCTGGTCGGGACAAATGGCGTTCGTCTGCGTCGCTCCTGCGAATCTGCGACCAAACCGAAGCCCATTAGGAAAACTAGTGGTCGGACACTTAATTTAGGGTTAGCCGTTTTGGCGCTAGCCCCCACGGTTGTCACGCAATACCGGGCAGCGCCAAACGGCTTAAAACAAACACCCAACCCTCATTTTTAGCTGTCCCAGAACCCTAGTGCTTGGTGCGAGTGGACTCGTTGCCTCGTTTCCTCGTCCAACTACTGTCGTCTCGCTTGTTAGCTGGTGCGTCCGCAACCGTCAATTGTCGCAGTCACGTGCATTCTTGCTTTACTAATACAATAGCCTTACCGTGTTGAACCGATGTGACCCAGCGATAACGCTCCTAGCCTCTTCGAATGATTCTCATCACGATGAAAAATATCTGCAAGGGCTATATTCCGGTCAAGCTCAAATTCCTATTTCGTAGCCAGACCGGTTTGCGATGATTCCCCGCGTGTTCGCTGTCATAAAACTAACCTTTCCTCGCTGCTTTGGAGTTTTCGATGCAACGTATGTTTCAAAGAAGTTCGCGCGCCGGTAAATTCGTGCCGTAGGGCCAAACCATCGTCGAAGTTACGGCATCCTCGTTGGCGCGGCTCGCTCGCGCCGCCACGTCGTCGCACTACGAATGCTCGGTCACAAATCAGGTTACCTGTACGCTGTGATGGGCTGCATATTCCGTCGATCCACACCGTTTGACCAGTCGAAAGTCTCATCGGTCAGTTGATTGACCACTGAAAAAGACTTGCCAGCGGGGCCGCTGTTCCGTTTCCGACAGACATAAGGCATTGCCCGTCGTTTCGAGAGCAGTTTCGGTATGAACGCAACTGCAATTTCCGAAGACGACTCCTCGGGTCTGCGCCTCATGCGTTGCGTCCTTAGTGGCACTAGCTCGTCGATGATGAAGACTTAGCCAAAGACTTTTGCAGACGCCTCGGGTGACCTT
>Ga0163217_1047338_pt1 | contig 15794 bp, 24 predicted proteins | sample SynspAceP_FD_185933 | JGI IMG/M metagenome (GOLD analysis project Ga0163217, IMG submission 185933) | Saline lake microbial communities from Ace Lake in Antarctica - Synechococcus sp. Ace-P (PacBio error correction) | ecosystem: Environmental > Aquatic > Non-marine Saline and Alkaline > Saline ...
GCGAATGAATGTTCGGACAGAATGGGCCATGTCCTCATTTGGCCGAGTGCAGAGCCTTTAGAAGTCTTTTCTTAATCCTAGAAACGACAAAGCCCCAAACTCCTTATCTCTGGATGGAGTTTCCTTTCTGCCACTAAAACAGAAAACCATTTTTCCACCAATGCCTCCGGCCCTTTTAACTTACAAACAATAAAACCAACCTTAGTAAGACTTTGGCTTTAAAGGAGGCCTTCTGCGGAAAGACGCCCTGAAATCTTCCCTGGCCGCATTGGTTTAACTTCCTATGGGCCCTTTGCCGACTGGTAACCCAGGAATGGTCCGGCCCAAAGATTCTGCTCATGGCCCCCCGGCATTCAAAATAATTGAACCAAAAGGGCAGGTAAGACCTCCATGACGCAAACCCCTCTATGTAAATCAGTGGCCTTAAGGGAGTAGAGGAGGTGCCACCAATGCACGACCAAACCGAGCGGCTGATCCCTAGCCCTCTGATACATTTAGCCAAAGGAGGGTCCCGGATAAAGGAACGTTTCATAAGCACTCAGGCAAAATACGATATTATTAACTACGAAGTCCTGCCAGAGCAAAGCGGCCTGCATAACCAGCTCGATAGACTGAGGAGCTTCCCGCTAAAGCGAATTTTAGTCGCGCTTCATGCAATGTCAACCCCTTCAATTAGTAAACTTTGAAAAAGATTAAAGATAACCACGCAAATTTGCTCGTAAGTTTTCGGGTAAGGCAGAGTGGGCAGCTTCTAGTTTGCTCCAGTTAGCAATGTTATGCGCCGGGCTTGCGGAAAGAAATGAACGTTGGATTTGAATAAAGCGTGCCCATCAAAAATTTTCATTTCGGAATACGCCGAACCCCAGAAATTGATGTTGTGGGACCTGCGAAGTCTCCAAGACCTTGCAAACCCACGTTTTGCTAAGAACCTTGATTGCCAAGCTCCATCCACGTAAACTTATATGGCTTGCCTATCTCTTCACGGTAACATTTCACGTTGGTGTAAAGTTTCCAAAAGGCTGATGAATGGCCAATAAAACAGAGCCGCACCCATTGGAAGGCGGTCTAAGGTGTCATCCCTGAATCCATCTCCCCTCCTGCTGGCAAGTAAGCCCTAAAGCTGTGCAGTGCGAATCAATATAGGAAAACGCGAGTTCCAACAGGCTTCATTCGCGCCACTGACCCCGACGGATTACTACCTGTGGTTTGTCCTAAAGGAGTTTATTGTGGTTTGCAACTCAAAATACCCAGGAATCTTAAACGCCGCGTCGCTCGATCAGAAGTTTCCTAACCTCCTCACGGAAAGTAAATGATACATACCAGCAAATAATCCCTATTTCGTTACCAGCCAGTGTTTTGCTACATAGTAATCAAGTAGATTTAAGAAACAAGTGGCGATTAGATTTTATCTGAGTTGCCTTGCATACTAAATAAGCAATCGGAACGAGGCGTTTTAGTCCGCTTGATACGTGCCTGGCCATCAGGTCAGTGAGACCCTCCATTAGACGAATTTCTCCAGCCTGGATAACTTCAATATCCGTCCAAACAGTAGGCTGCAAGGTTTACGATCACGCAACGCCTTACTGGCTCCTATCAAGGGAGACACATCCTTATGTAGGCGGGGTCGGATATTCACCCGCCGAGGTGCCCCCCGCCTCAGCGCCCCAGAACAGCCTGTCCTGTTTCTATCACGGTCAGTGCCTATGGCTAGAAGGGTTTGGCGAGACAGCGCCGTATGAGTCTGTTGCGCATAGATGCCAGCCAAGCCACTCCAACAGCCCTAAATCTCCTTGATCCAGTATTTCAATGGATCTGGTCGATAAACCTTGGGCAATGCAGAAGTCCCAGGTCTTTCCGCCTTGGGCAGCCCTGAGCAGGACCATCCGCTCCCGCCATCATCCAGGAGTGGCTGTCGGCTGAATCACCTGGTGTATTTCTTGCTTCGATCTGGTAGATGGAACTGATCCTCTCGGCCGAGATACTTCTCCCGCGCAGGCCAAGGATCCACTTGGGGAGGAAGGGGGTTTGACCCGCGGATAATGACTTTGTTTGCTGCTCTAACGCCTACTGCGTGGACGGTCTCCTCCTGCAAGATCGAGCGCGCCCTGCTCGAGGACCCTGGCCTTCGGGTGCTGACGGGCAATTCAGCAGCCCGACCACAGCTGCATCAGTGAATTCGCGGCGCCGCAGATCTCGATTCCATCAAGGGCCTGTTCCTATTCAGATCCTGCGGCTATGCAGAAGGGCCCGGGCTTGGTTGAGCCTGGGCCATATGGCACTGGATGGAACGAAGGTGCATGCCATGCTCCAAGCACAAGGCCATGAAAGCCACGAGCGAATGCCAGTGGCAAGAAAAGCAGCTGCAGCAAGAATCAAGCCTTGAACCTGCGCAAGGCGAGATCCTTGATGCCACGGAAGACCAGCGCCACGGCAAGGGGAAGCTTGGCAAGTGAGCTCCCCGATGGAAGCTGAGGCACAAGCAGGGCCGTCAGAAAAAATCTTCAGGCCCGGTAAGAAGATGGAAGCGAAACGCGCTGCAAAACACCGCAGCGCAGCAGCTGCATGAGGAGGCCCATGAGCCAAAAGCCGCTGCCTCTCAGGAAGCCAGGATGCAGCGCAGAGAGCAAGGCCGAGCTGAAACAGAAGAAGCCGAGGGGGCAGCAGCAAAGGCAAGGCTGCCGGGAGGCTTTTGCGATCGAGGCCGCGAGACGCGCGTTGTGGTGGACCACCAGATCTGGGAGCCACTGCCGCTGATGCGATGCCCAGGCGGGGCCTGGCGCGAAAGGCTGATGGCACCCCAACCACCAGAGGAGCAGCGTAATTTCACAGATCCTGAAAGCCAATCTGATGCAGTCGAGAGGTTCCTATCTGCAAGGGCTACAACTGCCAGCTGGCGATGGAACAAGCGATCCACAGGTGATCGTGGCGGTCGCGCTCAGCAACCAGCCCCCCCGATGTTGAAGCCACCCTCGAACCCATGCTGGAGCTCGCTCGCCGCCAGCGCTGGTGCACTGTCCGATGTGACTGACGACCTGGAATGCGGGCTACTGGAGCGAGGACAACGTCACGCTGGCCTGAACAGGGCATTGACGCCTACATAGCCCACCGGCCGACTGCCGGCACGGCCAACCCGCCCCGCCTAACGAGGCCGTTTGCCCAGAGACTCGATGCCAAAACCCGCATGGCCCCCGCAAGCTCAGAAAGCAAGAAGGAATCAGGATCCTACGCCCCAGCGCAAGGCAAATCGTGGGAGCCGGTGAACGGCCAGATCAAGGAATGCCGGATGTCCTGCGACGCTTTCTCTCAGGGGACTGGGAAAAGGTGAACGGCGAGTGGCAATCTGAATTGCTGCACGCAACAAACCTGCTCAAGTTGTTCAGGTTCAGGCGATCACAACAACAGGCGCCTGGCTGCGGCATCTGGATGGAGGGGCAGGGGTAACCTGGCGGACACACTAGGACTGAAGAGCCCCACATAAATATGGGGAGGCAGGCAGCAGAAGAAACAGAGCCGCAGCGGTTCAGCTCAGGGCTGGTGGATTCCGCCATGACCGTGGCCCACTGATCTATCAAGCAACAGCTCCTAGCCACCGTGCTTGGTGTGCGCGGCCGCATCGGCATGATCGGCCTGGCGAGAATCTTGATCGCACGGCCTACGGCAGGCGAATCAAAGCAGGCCAGCGATAGCCAGCGCCTGGCCTGAATCAGATCGGCCCCCTCGAAGAGGGGCCCAGTGGTGGATTCCACCGCATCATAATCGAAGCTCCCTTCTATGGCAACCGACACCTACCTCAGCAAACATCAGAAGGAAATTGCTCAGAGGTGGCCGCAGCACTATCGGGCGGAGGCTCCAGCCTAGTCAACGCTATGTCAAAAAGCTCAACGACAAGCTACTCAAGGCCTTGGCAGATTCAGAAAATCGCCTGGCGAGGTGATAGCTCCACAGCCAGGAGTCCTCAATCACTGCAAGCCGTTTTTGCCCTGGCCCCAACCGCCGATTGCTAGGAGACGGGCGGCATCTCTCCAACCCAAACCGCCTGGGCAGCTATGTGAGCGGCTTCTTCGGTGCCGAGAGACCCTGCCCCGGTGAAAACGTGATCTCGCGGCTGCAACCAGCTCCTCCCGCTGAATCAATCCTTCAGGCATCAACCCATCGTGGCTGAGATCACAACTAAAGGTGGGTCATGTTCGCGGCTCGTCTGACCAAGCCTGATTCCAAGAGGCTTCAGGCTCTCAGCTGGAGAAACTGGCTGCGTGGAGCGGCGTTTCACGGGCTTTCCCGTCCAATCTGGCGCTCGTAAGCTCTGAGAAGGACTAATTCAGCTCTGGGGTCCACATCAGCAAGAGCTGTTCCGCCACCAACCGCAGCAGCATCGAGATCACCGGCCTTCAGGCAGCTGAGGCGATGGGCCAGGGTCAGCCAACGGCCTCGATCAAACGCCGCCGCAGTCCGCCGCCTCAGAGACCAGGGTAGGAGCGCAGATGGCACTTCCAGGGAGTGTGGCCCCATGCTCGCCGCGCCACGCTGCCGGCGTCCGACTACCCCAGCTGGTGTCCGCGCAAAGCTGTAGCTATGGCCGAAGCTGTACGGCAACCGCCCGTTCATCAAGGCTCGCAAGACGCTCAAACAAAAGGGATCGCCAGGCCGGCCTGCCGCTTGAGGTAGGGCCCAAAGAGCGTCAGCAAGCGCCGGGCCGTTCCGCGAGCGGTGCAACTCCAGCACCCCGATCGCCAAGCGCTCCTCAGCGTCCACTGGCCTGCCGGGCGCCCAATCCCGTCCGTCAGAGGCATATAGAATGGATGCGCCGCGGTTCCGTCAGGCCGCCGCCGCTGCGCTATGGCGGTGGCTGCACCACCAGATCATCAACCGCTTCCAGCTCAGCCGAACCGCAGGTGCTTGAGCTCGACCGGCGCAGTCCTAACTCCGCAACAGGCCGCAGGGCATCGGGCCAGCGCCGGCCGGACGTCATTGGGCAGGCTTTGATCAAAACGCCAAGGATCTGGTATCACTGAAGGGGTCGCCGCCACCTGGGGTCGCGCACGGCAGCCCCGATCGAAGCCGCAGGTCGGCCGGTGGCCTCCACCGCCCCGCGAAAGCCTCACGATCGACGCAGTGCCGAAAAACTGAGCCAGTGAGGGCCGGGATCTGCCGGCATCCGACTGCCAGGAGGTGGCCGCGCAGGCAAGCATCGAGCAGGTCGGCCGGGGGTCCAAATGGTGCGGCGTCGCATCGAGGAAGCTGCACTGCATGGTCAGCACCCGGCGCGTAATCTCGCCAGGTGCTCGGCTGGATCGGCCGTACGTGCTCCAGTTCTCGCCTGGAAATTGAGCAGCGCCGTCTCCCCAATCCCGCGAGATGTTTGCCGACCGCACCGGACAGAGAATTCCGCGCCGCCCTGATGCACGTCATGGCCTGCAGGGTCAGGAGGCTAGAGGTTGCGGAGCGGCCAGGGCCGGGCCCAGCGAGGGCCGCTCAGTCGAAGCCGATCGCGAAGCTTCTGCATCGGCTGGCCTATTTGGACCGAACTCAAGACGGATCCCGCCACGGTGGTTCACGGGGCGCTCGCAGCCCTTCGCGGTAGAACGCACGCACGGAGGCACGAAACCAGCGGCCCATGGCTGCTGAAACGGAGCTGGGGCCACCCGCGTTGTACTCAAAGATGTACTGCAAAAGTAGCCGAGCCTGAACCGTCAGGGCAGGCAAGGCCAGTCCCCACCCAAGGCCAGTTTCTGCCTGAAAATCTCAGCTAGAGGACAGAGCTCGCCGATCACTTTGGGAGCACAGGTCGCGGTTCGAAACCTGTCGCCCGATTGACTTTTCAGCGGATGCCGACCTCGGGCGTGAGCAGAAAACGAGCACGAAAACCGACCGAGAGGGCTTTAGCTCACTGCCCGCTGAACAACCCAGCTCTGGGCCCCCCTGAAAAAACCCCCCAGGCCCTCGATCTATCACCACTCCGGCCGGGCAACTCACTGCGCCGGAGTCCAACCGGAGGCTTTTCGGGCGGCAACAGCCAGGCGTCCATCTTCTCCGCTCAAAGTGTCACCATCCTCGGAATCGGGTTCAGAAGAAGTTGCGTCGTCGCTGGCAGGGGTCCACCCTCCCGGGGCCACAGAACCCCACTGCTCGGCCGCGCGACACAACCCGTGCCAAGCGGCCTACCATCACCACCACCGGGCTCGACTCTCCGCCCTGCAAGCTTCCAACAGCTCAATGCCGCTCTCGCACAGAGCGGTTCGCCACAAGCGCCCGCCAGCGCGTGTAGGCCGAGCTGCCGCGATCGCTCTGATCAGCCAAACGCCACGCTGCTGACGGGCAGCGCCGTAGAGCAATCAGGCCAGAGCTGCGCTCACGGACCAGCTGAAAATCAGCAAAACGAAGTCCCGCCAGGCGCCGTGGTCGGCAAGGCTTTCCGCCGGCACACAAATCAGCCACCATCACACTGAAGCCACGGCCGAGCTTGCAGCAACTCTGGCCACCCTCACGGCTCGATGCGGCCGTTCGACAATGCAATGCGCCCGCTCTGGATACAACGCCGGATCACTGCTCACGAACGATCCAGACGGCGCCGGCAAGCTCAACAAAAGGCATCCGGCACGTCCCTGATAACCAGCTGCCCAAAGGAGAGCACTCACCGTACCCGCTGTAGCGCCACCCGGTTCACCAGCCGCCTGCTGCAGCGCATAACTGGGGGCAGAGAGCTTGCACACCAGGGCGCGCCAGCACAATCTTGCCATCCGCCCCAGGCTGTTGGGCGCCATGCCTGCAACTGCCCAGGCAAACAGTCCCAGAGGCCGCCCATCACGGGCCATGCAGAAACGTCCAGGGGTTCGGGTTTCAATGGGTCCTGCAATCGGTGCCGCGCCGCATCAACCGCTGAACAGGAACAATTCCGCCCCAGCCATCGTTGTCCCCTGCGCGAACAGCGCAGCGACGCTCCAGGCTGCGCTGCATCGCATCGCACTTGCAACGCCCGATCGAGCTCGGGCCACGCAGATCCCAGCGTGAACCATTCGCCACTGAACGGAATCACTCAGTGAGCGTAGCCGTCGTTGTTGCTGCCGTCGTTGTAAGAGCGAGCTGTGGCCCCGCCGTGATTTGACGACACGACCAGTAGTCCTCAGCCGTGTCGACTTGCGTCCAGGTACCAATTCCAGTTCTGCTCAGGCCCACCCAGTTGACAGCACCAGCCCTGCGGCGCACTCCAGGAGCGAACTGCTCGGTTGCCGAGGATCGCCGCGGCGAAGCCGCAAATGGCTGGGGCCGCATTCACGACACGCGAATTGAAGGCGGCAAGCCGCTCGATCAGTCAGCGGAAACCACGGTCAGGTCGCTGCCAGCCGCGCCAGTCAGCGATGGGGCAGTTGGATCCCGCCAGCCCTGCTCATGTCCCACGTCCGGGGCCAGAGCACCCCTGCCTCTGGCCGGCTGCATGCTCCAGGGCCACGCCGTCATCACCATCAGGGGGGGTCCTGCAGTAGCTCCAGCAATCCAGACGCGCCTGCAGCGGAAGGGCCATTCGGCAAAGCCGCTGGCACGTAGCGGCTTGTTCGTGCCATTGAGCGGAAAGGGCGGGCGTCATCGAACCCGGCAGATTTATGGCACAGCAGCAGGTCCGTCATTCCGCACCTCCAGCCGCTGTAAGCGCGAACGTCGTCACCCCGCAACCGCCGGCATGGCCGCCAGCTTCAGCAAGGCCGATCTGCAGCCAGGCTCCATCTGGAACCAAGGCCCGGCCGATCCTGGAACAAAAACGCACGCCCTCAAGATCAAGGGTGCCGGAAACTGGCTGCTCAAGCCGCTGGGGTTTAAGGCCCAATTCACCACCAGAAACCGGCCCATCCAGAAGCGCAGCGGCCAAATGGCTGCAAGCTGTGGTCTTCGCTCAGCCGCACGACGGCTGCCTGCGCCGGTGTGCTGGTTCCAAGCCCGCCGGGGCCGCGGTACGGGCCAGGCCGGAGAAGCCCGCGAAGCGAACTGCGTGCTCCGAGCGCAAGCGTCCTCGTACGCTGGCTGCAGGTTTGAGCAGGCAGCCCGATGGATTCTGGGCCGAAACATCACGCACAGCCGCAGTGCGGGCCTGGCGGAAGAGCAAGAAAGGGTCCAGGGCCGGCCATTCGCCGCCCCGTTCGGGTCGAACGGCCAACACGGTCGAGTCGGCATGGGAACAGCACCACTCGCCCCCGGCGTGTGTCCTGGCGCCAGAGCAACACGCCAGGGGAGACAAGTGCGGGGATCATCACGTTGCTGCCTGCCGTTGCGCGCAGTCCACCCCCGATGAGGGCGCTTCACGTTCACAAGGCGCGTAAGCCACGTTGCTGCAGTCATCAGCCAAGTTTGCGGGCACGACCCACCGCAGCAGCGGTGTTTTCCAGATCACTGACCGGATGCACCCACTGCAGCACCAGTTCCTCGGTGGGGTCTGCAGCCGCAGCAACCAATGCCTCGTTGGGCTTCCCCGTCGCATCGGTGTTGCGCTTGAGCACAGTCAGCTGGGCGTTCCTCATTCGCCTGGTGTGGCGTTCAACCGTGGGCGATGAAGGCCAGCAGCCGCGTAAAGAACTGGGAGTAGGGGCGCTGTAAAACCGCCGCGCTTCTGCCCAATCCCAGCAGGGCCGACCGTGCGCAGGCCACCACTGAGCGTCATGGCGGCGGGAATGCGCAAACGGCCAGGTTGCCGCCGCACTGGAACAAGAACTGGCCCGGCGGAGCCGTGCCACCTGGGATGTCCACAGGGGGTCAGCAGGGCGCGGCAGAGAAGTCAGCCGGCAGCACAGCGGCCGGCTCGATGGATGTCAACCGGCCCCTGGTAGAACGCCCAATAGCTGTCGAGTTCACCACCTACCGGCCAGGCGAACGAAGGTGCCGAGCTCGGCTGCCCCCAGCCACTGGAGGCCCAGGCCGATCAGTTGACGGAAACCCGGAGCTGCTGAGCGATCGCCGATCAATCGTGGGCAGGCCGTTCTGCACGATAGCTCATTCCCAGCCATTGCCTCCCTCGCTCATTCGCGGTGACAAAAACAGCAGGTTCGATTTGCGAGTGCTGGCGCTGGCCATCGACAGGCCGAAATCTCCTGGCCTTCTGCCCTCACCAGAGAAGACAACGTAGTCCTGCAACCATGTGGAGGATTTGGCCCAGCTGTTGGGCTCAGCCTGTTTACTGCCAAGCTCGTATTATCTGGTGATCCAAGGCTTGTAGCCGCCAAACCCCCATCCGTCGCTACGGAGCGGTGTCCCCACCAACACATGCACACCCTCGCGAGCTATCGAAGCGGTCGTAATCGGCCAGCAGGCCGAACCAGACAATCAATAACGTTCTGCCGCGGCAACCGACAAACAACGGCCCGCCGGCCACCAATTCTGCCACCAAGGCGCGTGCTTGCTCCTCGATCTGCAGCGTCCAGCCGCACCAAGCCGCGTCATCCGCCGGCGCCAATCGCCAACCGTTGATCTGATGGCTGTGGGTAACGTGCCGTTCACCCCAGTCGCCAGCCAGCGCCTCCAGCAGCGGATGAGCGCGGCGGGCCAGATTCGGGCGCAGTTCCGAGCATGGCTCCAAGCCGGTGGCGGGTAGGAGAGGTTTGCGGCCATCAATCGGTGAGCACCCGCGCTCGATCGACAGCAAGCGGTTAAGCGAACCGCTCTCCTCGATCCGCAGCCGCGCCAGTAAGCGCCTCCTGCAGCGGGCTGCTCGGCGTTTGGAGTAAAACTGTTGCTGGCGCCGCAGCAATGCACCACCGCCCGCAGCGACGGGGAAGCGCAGGTCGGCCACCACACCGCTGCCGGCTCTTGGATCCTGGTTAAGAAGGCCCGGCAAGCAAGTCTGCCTGGAAGGCCGCCTTCAGGAGTTGTAGAAGCGTGAATCCAGCTCGCAGATTCCACGTTCCACGCGCACCGGATCAAGAGGCATCAGAGCCCAGACCGTCGAAGGCAACCGTCGTGGGTCGCTGGGCGACAGCAGCGGCACGATCAACCTCCTGCAGCTACGGCGGGGCGTGTCGATCGGTGGCGATCCAGGTGGGCATCAAGGGGATCCCGCAATCTGCGGATCGCCCGCGTCCTGCCTGGGGCGAAGGTCCTTTGCTGTTTGTCAAATCCAGTTGCGTAAATATCCACTAGTCCTGCAGAATCACTTCTGTTGCCTGAACTCTGCCGTCGAAGGTATTCATCTGCCATCGAAGAAAGCCTCGCACCGCCTAGCTCGAAAGGTATGAAAAAGCTGTACGATCAAGGGCTTGAAATGGTGTAATTCGTCGATGGCGGCACGGCATAAGCATTGGTGGCCAAACTGATCAATCTATTGCCTTCATCACTGGTCGGCCTTGAAAACGCCGAATACACGAATCTCTCCAGCTCATAGAGAGCGGCACGTACCAATCGCCTGAACCTGCGATCGTCAGTCCCCGCGCCCATTGATTTGGGCCGAGACTCGCATTGTTTGGCCGCCTCGGCATTGGCAAAGCCATCGGAAGCTGCGTCGGCTTCCGCTTGCTTCGCCGTGTTTCGGAGGTTTGTCCTGCTGGCCTGCTCATCCCGCGCCGCCTTCGGCCAATGATCAGCGCATGGGTGGCCACGCGCCGTTGGCGCTCTGGGAGATCAGGCCGCCGTAAATAGCCCCTCTGATAGGGAAGAGCCAATCGAGGGGAAGATCGCCCCACCGGCACACCGCTGGGCAGCACGCAAGCCTGGTACACCTCTCAGTGAAGGTGTCCGAGGATACAGATTCACCAGGGATCGAGCCCGCAAATTTGAGCAGCGGCGGGCCTGTCCACAAACCAGCCCCGCAATGACCGCGGCTGCAGCGCTGCCAGCGGCGCCAGGCACTCCCGGCATCGCCCTGGATGCCCTGCTGGCCAGCAGCGCAGCTGGGCCAACGACGCCAACAAGCCCGCCGCCAGTCCGGTTCCGCAGGGCCAGCTGCTCCCGCAGGGCCTGCAGGGCCCTGGATCGCGCCTTGCCATTGATCCAGGTTGACCAGCGCTGCATCCCAGACCGTAGAGCGTGTCGCCCTCGTCCCTGAACGATGTAGGCATCGCCCCTGCTGCGGTTTTGCGGTTGGCAGAGGCCGAGAAGGTAGGGACTGAAACCCTTGGAGGTTTGATCCCCGTTCCCGCCGGGCCTGGGGCCCGCCAGGCGCCCGTCCGCAGGGCCCGCAGGCCCCCTGCCAGTTTCCCGCCCGGGCTGCCCGGCCCCCGTCCAAGCCACGCCCGCACGCCCTGCGGGCGCATGGTCAACCACCGCCGGGCTGCCAGCCGCACCCGGCCCTTCCGGGTAAACCGCACGCCCTGCGGGGCCCGCGGATCGAGCCGGTGTCGTCCAGGCCATCAAGCGAGAAGGCGTCTGCCTCCTATTGCCAGGCAGACGCTCACGCACTCAAGCGGTCCCGCTCCGCAATACAACGCTGCTTGCAATCCATGTTCCGGGCTACTGCATTGATCTGTCTGCAGCAGAAGCCAGCACGACATGTAAATGGTGCCCAGCCAGGCAGTTTTCAAGGCTGGGAGCCTTCGGCTATCTGACCTGTGGTGAGATCGGCGATCGACCCCAGAACACACTCCGTGGTGTGGGGTGGTGCCAACGACCCTGAAATCAATGGCATTGGGCAGAAATCAAGTCCCCGTGTCCTGCAGTTGCAACAAGGTGTTGTTCTTGCTGGCGAACTGCCAGTTGCCATCTTGAGCAACCAAGGTTCTGAATGGCGGCGCAGAAGCCGCAAGTAGTGCCAGACGGATTGTCAGAAGCACAAGAGCCGACAGTCCCTGATTGGATCAGGCCACAGCACAGGCGGGTGCCGACGCCGGGGACCGCCGCTGTCCGTAACTGGCATCAGGAAAGCCAAGCGCGCCGCATAGAAAAAGCCAGCCCCGCGGCCCAGAACGCGTTGCCGCGCGTCCCCCAGATCGTGTCCACGGCCACCCGTTTCCAGCCGTCACATTCGCCCGTCGCCGCCTGTGGCGAAGCTCGACATCCCACCCGTAGGGCGCGTCGACGGCCGGGTGTCCGATGGTGCCTCACGGAGGTCAAGCACCTCCATTCGCTGAGAGCAGGTCGTCCTGGTTCGTGACACCAGCCAGAAGATTGTTTTTTCTCGAACAGAGCGCCGGCTGCAGCACCGTGACACGCAAAGCCCGAAGGCCCATACTGGTTGAGCCCGTCAAATTCCGGCCGGAGAGCTTGGCGCTGTACAGGGCGCAGGAGACCAATCGGCTGGAGCCGATGTTCGCTTGGCTTGATCGTTTGAAATCGAGCCACGCAACGGCTCGCTGCGAGCCACCTACCTGGGCCGGGTGGCCCAGCAAGGCCCCGCAGGCCCCGCAGGCCTGCGGCCCTGGATTGAATTCCCGTGGGATTCAGCTCAATCGCTCAATGCCTCCAGCTCGAACACCAGGCCGTCACACGGTCCAGGTAGAAATCCACCCAGCGCCGGTGGCGGCTGGATCACCTCCTCCATGCTGCGTCGGTGGCCATCAGCCGAGTACCAGCGGGTGCCCCCGCTTGCTGCTCCGCTGCCGTAAGCATCATCCGGTCAGTGGCGGGCTTTGCCATCCCAACAGGGCTCGGCAGCAGCCGCCAGCCCCGCACTCGGGATGCAGTCGTAGCCGCCACAGCTCGTGCACTGCCGGGGTGGGGGGGGGGTTACGGCGGCGCTGTCGAGTCCATCACCCGGCACCCAGGGCTGGGCGCCGCCAGGCCGCCTCCACCACCGCCCCTGGCCCGTTGCTTGGCCCATCAGGCCGATACCACTAGCCGGCGGCAGCGGGCAAGCCCAGCAGCGCCACCTGCAGTGACGCACAGTACACCCACGTCACCGTGACGGATCAGATCAACTGGCGCTCGGCGTAGACGTGGCGCAGCTTCGGGGACATCAGGCCGCCCGATCGTCACCATGGCAACCAGCTCGGCGTGCATCACCCAATCCACCTGCAGGTCCTGCATCGCACGCCACGGGATCCACGCTCAGCTCGATCGCCCGGTGCTCAGCTCTCGTTCCAGCCGGCGCCGAGGGCATCCACCACAACTCCAGCAATTCGCTGCCGGCACATGGCCCCAGCGAAAGCCGATCTCCAGCCAGCGGCCCCACCGCCTGGGGCAGCAACCCATTCCTCACCGCAGGGCAGCCCAGGGCGGCAGCAACCGCAAGACGGCCGTCGTCTCGGGCTCCGTCGCGGTGGGCAGCGTGGGTTGGGTAAGGGCAATGGCAAGAAAGAGCCAGCGGCGAAGGGGAGCTACCCTTTGCAGACCCCAACAAAAAAAGCCCGCCGGTCGATCAACGCAGGGGGGGGGGGGGCCGTTAGGTCGCGGCGCGATTCAGTCCCAGTAAATCGCCAGGCACACCGCCGAGGCATCAGCTGAAAGCGGATCAGGGGCCGTGGGCGGCCTCAGCCTCCAGGCGCTGGGCCTCAAGACACCATCTCCGCCTGGTCATCGACTGAGCCAGGGACTACATCAATAGGCAGAGAAGCAGTGCTCCGCTGATCTCCGCCTTGTCATCGCGCGAAGTCGATGATCAATCAGCTCGGGCCTAGGCTGGGGCTGGGATCAGGCACAAACTGTGACTTTTCACAGCAAGTCTTCGGCCGACAGAAAGCATCACCTTGCTCCCTCTGGCCCACGCTGTGACTAAGAATCACCGGCAGCTGCATGGGCTCCGTTGATCGCTTGCAATCGAGGATGATTGCTGCATTAAATCTCGGCCGTAGTTGTAATTCGAGGCTGCGATTTGGATGCGGCGCATTGATCAGCACATTTTCGCCAGAAAGCCTCAACGCCACTGCCCGTCACCGGGAAACCTTCACAGGCTTTCCTTTCGCCTGAACAAGGGGGGCTTTCAGGCCTTGAGCCTGGGCGCAATCACCGGCAGGACAAGGTATCCGGTGGGAATCGGGGGGATCGGTCGGATCGGGGGGATCAGTCGGGTCAGTGCCGCCATCCTCGCCATACGTTCCGAGATCGGCAGCAAGGCCTGCCACTCCAGAGCCAAGCCAGCCCTCCAGATGCAGGGATCCGAACGGTCCGCCTCGCCTTCCTTGCTGATGCGCAGCAATCCCCCTCCGGCGTCCTCCAGATACGGCGCACTTGCCGAGATCCGGATTGCGCACCGTCGGATCAACCGGCTCCATCCGGATCGCTGGATCAGGTGGTCCAGGTCATCAAGAGGGGGGCGCCAGCAGTTTCAGGCGGGCCGATACTCGCTCGCCTGCGGTGGCGCCCATGGCGAACCCGACACCACCGGCATCACCGACGAGCAGCCTTCCTCAGACTGCAGAAACGGACGGTTTCCTTTTTGGCCATCAGAGCACTCAGGCGTGGGTGAGAACCGGCGTAAGGCGCTCAGCAGGGGTGCTCGAGTCAGCGTGGCAAGCGGGCAATAAAACGAAGGGCGTGCTCCTTCACGTTTTCGCAACGCATCAGCAGGGGCCAACCACCAGGGCAACCGCCGCTGATGTTGCTTCACCTGGCCGCCGGCAGCCGGCCCGCCACGACGCTGCCCCGTGACCCAGGTGCCATTCCGTGCCGTCCTTTCAGTTTCAGGCGCCAGCTCCAGCAAAATGTCACGCAGCAGCAGCGCCCGGGTGCTTGAGCAAGAAAGGTGAGTGACCCGCTGCATCGAGCGGCGTGCTGATCTTCACCACCTCGCACTCAGCGCAACCCGCGCTCAAACGGATCGGTGGCGCTGTAGTTAATCATAGCCCACCAAGGTGGTAACCGCATCAATCAGTTTGTTGGCCATTGCGCCATGGTCGTGGTCCTCTTGTCGAAGTGGAAGAAAAAAGCGGGGGTTCAATGAGCAGGGTTCAGCAGTCAGGTCACGACAGGGCTGATGTCCTACAGGCGAGCAAATGGCCGGCCGTTGCACACCGCAAAACCGCGACGTACCGAATCTCACCGGGTGCGGAACAACCCGGGCGTCCTGCATCTTCGCCGAGTCCCGCACGAAGAGGCGTAGCGGCCCTCGAACGGTCCTTGCAGGCCGGTCCATCAGCTCATCGCCCAGGGCGAGCAGTAGAAAGCTGGTGGTGCCCGCGGCTTCATCGAAGCCCCGCACCCCTGGTTTGCGCGCGTGGCGTCCTCATCCAACGAGGATTTCGACGTCCTCAAACCAGTGCCGGCATCCACCCACCTGGTAGAGGATCAGCGCTGAGCACCTGGCGGTTGGCGGGTGCTGATCTGGCGGCGACCAGCCTTTGCTGGTGGATCAGCACCTTCTCGCACCGTGGCGTTCACCGAATCCACCAGCGATTCGAAGCTTGGTGAAGCTTCCACGAGGCCGGCTTCGTTAATCGATGGTCCTGGGGAGCAAGCATGGGGGGAGACGCTTGCTCAGCCCGTTGAAGGCACGTGGATCAAAGGTGGCAGTCGCCGTTGATGATCGCCGCCTCCAGGGTGAGGCGCATCGAGCTGCACCTTCTGCTCGGTCTGGGCTGGCGCGGAGACTGGGGCCTTTGCCGGTCAACGATCGAGGCGATCCACGTCGAGATCGCCACCGATAGAGGTGCACGAACTCCGAATCGTCTCGACGGCGCCGTAATCCTGCGTAGCCCTCATTGCCAGCGCGGAAGCCACGCGAGGCAGCTTCACACCTCTTTTGGCGAATTGCAAGGCACACCAGCAAAGGTTGCGCCAAGTCAATGCGGCGAAGCAGTTCACCTTCACACGAAGGTCTTGGTGACCTGCCAGGCGGGGTCAACCCTCGTCTCATGCTTCATCGCCTCGATAAAGTGAAGGCCCCATGGTCCACTCCGGGGGTATGGCCCAGCAAACGTCACCACCTATTGCCAGCCCACCGCAAGCTG
>Ga0163217_1066727_pt1 | contig 15794 bp, 15 predicted proteins | sample SynspAceP_FD_185933 | JGI IMG/M metagenome (GOLD analysis project Ga0163217, IMG submission 185933) | Saline lake microbial communities from Ace Lake in Antarctica - Synechococcus sp. Ace-P (PacBio error correction) | ecosystem: Environmental > Aquatic > Non-marine Saline and Alkaline > Saline ...
GGCCCAGGGAAAGAGAGGAATTCTGTAATTTAACCGGGGGGGTGGGGCCCGCCCGTCGAAGGTCCGGGGCGTTGAATGCCCCCGGCGCCCCCGAGATTGGGGCCCCGTTTTTTAGGCTGGAAAACGAACATCTTTGTTCCCCGGCGCAAACGGGTCCAAACGGCCCCCCTTGAACCGGCAAATGGAAATCGACAACGATTCGCGGCGAGGCAGCCGCAGGCAAAAGGTTTTAATAACGCTGGCCGTGGCCGGGTGCCGGCCGCAGATGGTACCAGTTGAGTTTTTAATTGGCCAAAAATTAAGAACTCAGAAGGTCCGGAGCGTCTTTTTCCAGATCACCGTAGCTCCGGTTAAAGCGCCGCCTCGAACCGAAGGCCCCGAGCGTTTTATTTCAGCACAGGTTTTTGTCCCGCCTTGGCTGTCCAGCGCGGGGTCATCGTTTTTTTTGGGCCCTTTGATACATCCAGCTTTTCGTAGTTTTCCGAAATACATATCTCGCAGTTCCGGTGCGTCGAGCCCCATTGGTTTTCCAATGAGAAGGCATTCGAAACTGGCGGAACCAGAACCATCCCTGATAGGTAGAAGGCCGTTAAACTTCGTCCTTCCGAAATTGTAAGCGAAGCGAATCGTTTGCTTCAAAAAACTGTAAGCAATGGGGCCCTGCACCATCTGAAACGCCCCAGTTTTCACACTCTGCCGCGAGCAAGCCCCGCCCGGGTCCCCGCAATCGGCGTAGCACCACAAAAGATGTCCGTCGTAGGCATCGCGGTGTTTTGACTTACAGCCGCCGCGGAACTTCCTTCGCGTTATTTTCTCGGGGTAAAGAATGCAGCTTGGCGGCAGGCAGGTCAGGTTCGAGATGGGACCAGCGTTGGCCGCTTTCAAGGTCGAGAATTTCCACGTGGCCAGGGCCCGCAAAGCGTATTCAATAGATATATCGGCCCGTTTGGCGGTTCAACGGCAAGCCGGTTTCCGTTAGATCGCAGTCCGAAAGGCCGTTTCATTTGGGGCTCCTGAACGGCAAAGGCCCTTCCGATCGGAGGGGCCTTATCTGTTACATCAATGGCTTACGCTTTGGGCGTTATTGTGCTTCGCGTCCACCCATTCCTTGGCCGTTTTCTGACAGCAACGCTGCAATCGCGGCAGTAGGCCATCCGCACCAATTGGCTTTGCCGATTTCCTCGTTCAGGGGGGCACGCCGACCAGTACGATATAGTCACTCGGATGCCTTGTTCGATCATCGTGTCGTCACAACTTTCATAAATAGGGGGGGGGCATCGTCGTGGTCAGCAGGGCGGACATGCCAAAGGATATCCGGCCTTCGCTTCGATCGCTTCAGTAGCCCGACCGATTTGATGCCAAAATCGACAACTTCAAGCCTGGCACCTTCCAACACATCGACAACTAGATTTTTGCCGAGTTCGGGATGTTGCCTTGACCAGTGCCCAATCAACCATCTTGCCCACACCGGTGCGCCGGTTTCCGCCCACAACGGCTTGAGATCCCCCATGCCGCCTTTCCATCGCGTTTGCAGCCAGAAAGCACCTCGGGGACAAAGAGATCCTCCCGAAAATCTGCGCCAAACGATGGGTCATTGCCGCCCGACCAAATGCTTGTCAGGACAATCGTAGGGAACACCGCGTGCAAATCAGATATGACGCTTTCCTCGATCTCTCGCGCAACCGTCGTATAAGACATCAATAACCATCTCTGAACAAAGTCTTCGTGTCCAATCGGCAAGGAATAACTTCGTCTTCATCCGACATAGTCGTTCCTCATCCGTTTAACTCACACGCGCGTGCTTGTGCCTTTTTGTCCACATCAACGTCCGAAAAAGCTTCGTGCTATGCACAAACTCGGCACCGCTGACGCTTTTTGGTATCCGAATTACGCCCCGGAATCGTCCTGAAAACAATGGTTTTGGGCAATAACTATTGACCATGTCCTGAAATTGTTCCAAAAAGATTGAATGGATCAGCGCACCGCAATACAGACTGCCCGGACGCGGCACAGCAGCAACCACTCGGCCCGGTCGAGCCGCTACAGTGGAGCCGTGGCCGACGGATGGACGCGTGATGGTGAATCCGTTACTGTTTTGGCGCACGCAGGTCAGCTTGAGGTGCGCGCAGTTGATCAGCTTAACCATTCGCAGAGTCCTGCCCAGTTGACCGGTCGAATCACCCCTATCGCGGTGTGAACATGGGTGCGCTCTATTGTTCGCCGCGGCCAAGCCATGCGTATCTGGCGGTCGCCGGGGTGCTTGGAATTTCGAAACACTCTTATGCGCGTCCGGACGCGCCCTGAGTCAATAGGCGCGAACTGTGCAGCCAAGAAAATAATTCAATTGGCACCGATGCGATAGGAAGAATACAGACCCGTATCCAGCCAATCGAAACAGGAACACCGGATTATGCGTCCCGTTATTGAGTTCTGTCGGAGGCAATCATCCTGTCGCATTGTCACCAAGGCAGTCTGAATCGGAGCGTAACATTGATATCTACTCGATATGCCGCTCGCGGCTGTGCGTGTCGTGTGTCGGTAACAACTCTGGACGCCGATTTTCCGATTGATGGAGCCTCGGGTCCGCGCCAAAGCGACAATTGCAGAATGATTCGAACTCTGCGGCGGCCGGAATCCCTGTGCGTGTGATGGCGTCTCTATGGTTCCTGCGTTGACCACCCTTAGCTAGGGTGTAAGCGATTTTGAAGCCGGGAGTGATGCCGTGCCGTTTCTGCCACTGTATCATGTTGCGGCTTGCCGCGAGAAGTATCGCCCTTGATGCAGGACTGGCCCTGGCGACGCATTACCCCGATCGGCCGGGCCGGATCACTGCGCGCTCTTCGCGCGAGATCATGGGGCAAGGAAATTACGATGCGAATTGGCAACCGACGGATGCGCGGTGAAGGCCCCCCTAAATGGCCTGAGATGATCGCGCAGCGGTCGTTTTGCCGTTAAACGTTAGGCTAAATACGCTACTGCCGCCGATGCGTGCGATCTGTTCTCGCCCGCCCAAACGGCGAAAGCGCGCAGTTGAATCTGTTTCGAATTAACCCCGGGCGCGGCCACGCGCGGCGCGCGGTGGCTTCCCACGTGCCATCGCTGGCCCGAGAAAACGGCCAAGCGCTTTCGAACCGTTCTGTCCAGCGTGGAAGCGCGCCCCTTGGGGCGGCTGTCGAGTGCTGCAACCGCATATACACAGATGCGTTCCGCATGGTGCCACTAGCCAACCTCATGATCGATGCGCCGCCTATTGCCGGCCATTTTCGGCTGGTAATCGGCCACAGTTTTCGGGTGTTCCGTCATAGTGGATGTGGCCTTCGCCTATTTGGGGAGCCGCCCGTTGCCCCTGGACACGCGCGTTGGCATGGCCTTTGGAAGCGAAGCCAAAGCACTGCTGCGCAGTCAACGCCGACGCCCCGGTGCTGCAGTTGCCCCCATAGGCCCAGCGGGCCCATAGTCCTACTCGTGCACCAGTCGACATCCCTCGGATGTCATCCCATCATGTGCGTCCCGCGGTTGTCAAAGCTCATCGTGCCGACCCAATCAAGGCCCCGACTTGAACTTCGGCGGCGGCGCGGTATCTTCGGGGCGCTGATGGTTTCAAAGCCACCCCCATCGCAACCACCCGCTTTCAGCCCGTCCCGCCAGCTTCGTGAAACATCTAGACCGCCACGCGTGAGTGAGCCGGCCAAACCGGCTCATGATTTCGCCGGTGGGCCGACGGAGCTCGACGATCACCTTTGCGCCCGCCTTGTCGGCAACTTCCCGCGCCATTCGGCAAGACGCCGGCTAGCTCAGAGCGCGCTTTCAGCGTTGTGCATCACGCGAGCATCGCGCCAAAAAGAGTTGTCCGGAAGATATCGCTGCCCGCGAACCGCACCCCTTGTAATAGCTTGATGATGTTTGCCGGCTGTCCGTGTTCCACATCTCTTGCGCGTCACCGGACTCAAGGCCCCATGGTTAAACAGGTTTCGTGCCAGTGGCACCTATCGCCGCCAGCGTCCTTTTTTCAGCCAGAAGAAACCACTCGTAAGAGATTGACAATGAAAAAGCTCCGCAAAGGGTTGATTTTTGGCCGTTTCCCACAACAACTGGCATGAAACAACTTCATCATTCCTCAAATGAGGTCCAGAGGCCGCCCATAAGTTTCTACATACATGGCTGCCATGTAGGCAGGCGCGTGCTTGCGCCCAGGGGCGCTTGGGACTATGTGACAGGCCTAGAAAAAAGGCCGATGGGTATTCCCAACGGTCCGTTGTCTGGACAGGGATGTGCATGGCCCCGTTCGCACGAAAATCTAATGAAGGTACCAAAGATCCTCTATGATGGGCCGTAACCGGGCGATTGTCCAGCACTCAAAACGACACACACCGCTTAACGCCGAAGAAAAGCCGTGACGAAGGCAAAGGCGTCTGAACAACCGTCTGTCCGAATTCTTTATGACCCGGTGCTGAACAACATCGCGTGCCGACGCATTTCATCAAGCTCTGAGAACATGGCGCCGAAACATTGATCCGTCAGGCAGAGATCATCCCTTGAGATCGTGGTGCGCAACTAGCCGGCGCTGTGATCTGTCCACGCGGTGGGATCGACGAAGGCATCGCAATTGTCCGCGCCCAGATCGTGAATTCACTATATAGAACAATGACCTTGGCGATCCGCGGTCACCGAGGAACATATCGCGGCCTTTGGCTGCGGCACAGACATGGAAGACATCCTGAAGCCTGTCACTCTGCGGTTAATGATTCATGTCCGTGTTATGAGGCGGTGGGATCGGCTTGTGGACTTCAAGATTTGAAGGCGGCGCAAATCTACAAGGCGATTCCAGCGTCTGATCGTCGCCGCGAGATCAGCCAGACAGCTTTCCGCTGTGATATCGAAACGTCAGAAGCTGGATAAGGATTGTTCCGTCGCGACCTGGGTCCGCTGACGATGCCTACACCGAAGTCGCCCGACGTTGGGTCATGCCCAAACCGTCGACACCGATGATGAAACCGACGTTGATTCAACCAGCGATTCGGAGATGAGTTTTATTTTTGCAAATATGAAAACAGGGGACGCGCCCATGAAGCCACGGGTGCATGAACATGTTGAAGAACGGTGGTCTGGATCCGCAAAGCAGGCGTGCGCCACGCATCTGGGGGCGATGGCTTTTGATGCGTGAACGGTGTGGCGTCAGGCAAGGTGATAGTCTGATCTGAAACGACGCACGACGAGGCGGATGTCGAATGAAATGGTGAAAAGCGCTTCGCAAATCTGTGATCGAATCCTAACACAGTGGAAATGGCTGATCACGCAGCGGTCATCGTTTTTCCGGCTCTACTGTGACCGCATCTGTGCGTGATTCAAGGCCGGTCGTGCCAAAGTTCGATGGTCTGGCATACAAGATACCACCTGCCCACGGTTCGATATTGTCCGGCGTACCCGGTGTTTCTTACGGATTATCTGCGCTGCCGGCCGCGATTGCGGCCGACTCTCCATTTGTCGCGAATGCGCCCATGCGGAGCGGGCGCGCTATGTGTGGCATCTGCAACGCTTTCACGTGCTGACCGCAAAACAGTTTGCTGCCCCGGTGCCTTGCTGCGCAACGCAGGCCTTAAATACATTTGTCCCGCACCGTGCAATTGCGCGTGGCGACGGCGGACATGATTACCCTCGGGGTATGATCGGGGCGATGATCGATATCCCGATTGCGCACCATGACGGCAACAACTTTGCGAATCGCGATACGATCGCCAATCTGCATGTGCGAGATCCGCGTGGCCTTTACCTATGGCGACAAACCCAAAGGTCTCAGTCGACATTGCAGGTATCCTGTCCGTCAACCGTCGTGTGCTGGATGATCCTCCCCCTGAACGCGCTGCGGATGCGGGCAAATGGTGGCACGGACGTGGCGGCGCTCTCGCGCTGGCAAGGGTCTGTGTCACAGCGTGACTTGATGCCACGGGAGGACGCGTAAGAATTGCGGCATGTTCGGCTGCGTCCTCTCGTGGAACCACCTATATCGTCAGCTGCGCGTCCCGGCTGGCGTTGCTTTGCTATTGGCTTTGCAGTTGTCACGATTCGATCACCAACAAGCTGCTGACGGACCGTTTTACCGAATAGCACGCGCATCGCGCCGAGCTTCGGATCGCCCTCACAGCGGCAACCTGCCTGCAGAACTGCCCAAAACGCGATTGTACGCAGTTTGTTATCGCGCCGACCCCGCCTTGATAGAGCCTGACCCATCTGATATTCCTATCGACCCAGCGTTTGTCTCTTTCCGTAGAGGGAAATCGGGCGCTCCTTGAATGCTCTACGAACATCGACGCGCACGGTCCCGCGACCGACCGCAAACCGCTGGTGGCGTCGCACCGCCAAGAAGCGTTAATTCTGATGCCGTTACCGCTCTAATTCCACGTTTCAGCGTGATCCCCCCGCGATACGGGGCTATCGCTTTTCTATTCAATACGCCGCAATCCCACAAGCGTGGACGACCTTGGTGTGATCGCGGCCCGAAGTCGATTGCATCGGTTTGAGCGGGCGTGGGCGGCGTATTTCCGGCACGAACGGTGATCGGACCGACAGCACCGGCGATACATCATGGCGACCGAACCGCGTTGGCGCGGGCTTGACCCGAAAGGAAGCGCTTGTCGAACACCAGACCCCAAAAGCGCGATTGAACGGCCATCAATGCCCACCGCCGACTGACCGAACTGCCCTGCCGATCTATTCTGCAAGGCGAGGCGGTGAATGCGCCTATCGTCGCGGATACCGTTTCGGGTTGCGGATCACTAGCTATACACCTATCCCTCTGTTGGCGAAAGGGATCGGGGCTCGCGCTCGAGTAATTGTGCTTGCGATCCTGCTGGCGTTTGACCTCTATGCCCTAAGTCCGCCGACGCGGAAACGTCAGCAAATTGTTCCAGCCTGAATCGCAGAAACTGCGTGCGTTTGAACGCGGCGCTGCACGCGAGGTGGCCGGAAACGCAAAACGGTGCAACAAACAACTGGCCTGCCGAGCAACGCTGGAACAATCAAGCAAGCTTGCTGCCATTGGGCGAAATGGTCGGCTGCTGTCAGCCTACAATTGAACCAGCCTCTGGCGGCAATGAAAACTATTTGGCGGGGCCGCGCTGTTGAGCACGCGAATCGCTGAGGAACCGCTGGCATCTTTCCGGGCGTATGACGATCTGATCGGAACGAAGGGGGCCCATACGCGGCAGCTCAAAAAGCTATGCGCGCAGGCCACCAGCAGTTTTCCCCCTTTGATATGGAGGAAGCCCTTGGCCTCAGCCTGTCAAATGATGAAACCGCCCTACGTCACACTTCAGTGCAGATCATCGTATCCTCTGCCGTCCAGACCCCGTGCAGGTGAGGGCGTCGCAATGCGGAATCGAACAAATACTCGGTCAAATCCTTTGCGCAACGCATTGGAATGCCAACCTAAATCGGAACTCGAAAAAACCCGACGGTAAAATATACTATCACGGGTAGACGGCGACGCTTAACCGTCGCGACAATGGCCCCGGGATCGAAGATCTCGAAGCCTGTTCGAGCCGTTTTACAACGACAAACGCCCGCGATGGGTTGTCCCGGCTGGGCTTGCGATCTCGTCGGGCTAATTGTATCCGATCGGGGCAGGCGACCAGCCCGCAACGGCCAGCATGGGCGTGCGGGTTTTGAAAATGCACTGCCCATCATGGACAGCACAGAGAAAGACCAGGCGGCCAGAGAAAACCAATGGCTCCAGTAATGTAAAATCGCGATCGTTGATGAGAACAAGATATGCGCAGTCGATCGCCAGTGCTGCGCTTTCGGTATGAAACAACGAACCCTTCCGCAGCGCCCGAGGATGCGCTAGAGACCTTGGGGCCCGACTAATCCCGGTATCCGTTATTTCTGCATCAAGATGCCCGGTATGCGGAATCCAGTTTCTGAACCAAAAGCTGATGGGCACCGATAGCGCGTTGCCCTGATTATTGATCACCGGCCACGGCGATGTACCGATGGCGGTAGAAGCCATGCCGCGTCGGCGCGTTTGAATTTCTGGAAAACCGTTAATTCCCGAACCGGATGAGCGATTTTGGCCAAAAAGACCAACGCACGCCGGCTGTGTGGACAACCGTGCCCTGCGCCGGCGCAATGTCGATGGCAAGTCACGCTGATGAAAAAAGCTCATAGTGCCTCGCCGGTGATGGGAACGCTGCGCGAGGAATTTCTGGATCGGGCAAGGCCGATGGCAACGCTGTTGATCGACGGTGGAGACCGGTACAGCAGACACTGGTGCGCACGCTTTTGCATGCTGTGGATCGCGGGCAGGTAAAAAAATTTTCCTCTGTCAGTTGCGGGCGCGCTGACAAGAAAGACGCCCTGGAGCAACGTTTGTTCGCCCGATATGCCCGACAGATGCCCCAGCTTCCCGCCGATTGAAGAGCACGCGTGACTTTGGTGCTTGAGGGTATCGAGGCGTGCAGCGAGACGCTGCAAAGCGCGGTTGCTAAGTGCGATCACGATCACGGCACGCCTGCGGAAACCCGTTATCGCTTGCGATTTCAAACCTGCAAGACGGCCGCGACGTACGCTCCGAAGATGCGCTGCGCTCTGATGTTCTTAATCCGTTTGACCGCTCCTGCGCATCACTGTGCCCCAACTGCCGCCAAGTCCGGGCGAAGAATATCCTGATCTCTTCACCCGTCCTGTCCGAAGAATTCGCGGATGAATAACGCTGCGAGAACCCGCAGTTTCAGCACAAGAGGACCGCGCAACTGTTGCAAGCGCCTTGGCCGGTAACGTGCGCCAGCTTGATAATGTAGCCGAACGCGCTGTTTGCAGTCGCGGTCGGCGGTCCGGTCTATTGCGATCGTTTGATGTCCGACCACAGAGAGATGCAGCCGTAATGACCTACGACGGCAAACCGCTGAAAGAGTAATTCGAAGCGTTCGCACGCGTTATGTTGATCGACAACACCATTCGCCGCACAAAGGGTCCATTGCGAGGCGTATATGGAAGAACTCTGCCTGCAGCCGGCACCCTGACGAAAAGATGGCAACAGTACGGCCTGCCAACGCTCGGATCTATCTCTGTAAGCGCTGCCAAACGGGGGCTAGGTCAGCCATAGTCGCGTTTTCGATCAACTCACTGCTGCCTCGGTTTCCATCGGTGTAAGCAGGTCCAGGGACGGGCTGCCTGGCAGTCGATGATATGCTGGCGCGGTTTCCGACAATCGGAATGGTCGTGTTGATCGACGACCTGAAAATGCCCGGTGGCGTTCCTACGCTGCGGATGCAGCTGCGTTTTGAAGGGCCCTGAAGGATCACTCTGGCCTGTGGCTCATGTCTTCGCAGGCGGCCAAGCGCCTAAAAAAGGGTAGGCAAAGCGCTGTGCCAGGAAATATGCATTCGTATCAATCCTTATGTGTCTTAATTTTGTGCAAAACGTCACAGCACGCAGCGCGGCGTAATCCCGCTGAACGCGAAGATTTCCCATAGCGCAGACCCTTGTCAAGCAAGGGCGCAAGGCGGGTACACTTCTAGCTATCCGCGTAGCTGAGAACCGTCAATAACGCGATTCACATTGCATTTGGCCCTTCTGCCAGTAATTGTAGGAAGGGCTGTTGCCCTCTTTGGATGCAACCAACCCCAGACAGTTTTCCGTATCCTCGTTCCCCCGCATGTGTGACCAGTGCAGACGAATTAGGCCCTTAAAAAAGGCTCAAGAACGCTGATCGATTAGGCCGTGGCCTTTTGCCCGGTCAGTTTGCAAGTAATTAGTGATATGGGGGCGCGTTACGCAGCACCCTGTCGGAGAAGAACCGCCGATGACGCGCGCAGACGCCAAGAGCAGACAGACAGGCGCCTAGGCCCTGTTTTAGCCGCGGTCACCCATTCGCCTGACAAGACATATCCTGCCTCGCAGCGCCCCACCTGGCTGCTGTCTGCGCTTAGACTTGCTGCAAAATGGATTATGCCTAAGAAAAATGCTTATCGATGCACCTGCACTGCTGAGAAACTCTCGTTTGTTGTGGTCGACGGAAACAAGTCGAGCATTTGACTTTGAATCAAGAATAAACGCCAGCTAGCCGGACAATAATCTACCCTGCGAAAGTCACGCGGTTGAACTTCGTGCAAGCGGCTGTTCGGAATTATGGCGGCAACCGCATGTTTCCTCGCCTTTCAGAAAATCACCCTGATTATAATTCAGATCCCCCGTCGCCGACGCGTTTGGCGCTGATGGAGGGAAAGCGCGCCTACGCCGAAGCGCAGGCCGCAAAGAAAGACGAAGACGAACAAGCCCAAGCGCCGCACAGCACCGTTTCGCGGCAGCCGCAAAGCAAGACCAAGGCCGAAACACCGTTCTGATGATGCACTGCAGCAAGACGCGGGACACCACAGACAGCGATCAATCAAAACGGCAATGCAGACCGTGGAAACAATGACGACGAAGAGGCTCCCTCTCCGATGGAGCGGGTCGGTGAAACCCGTCGAAGAAGCCATGCACGGAACGACGTACCTGCGCTGGCGAACACAGCTGACTGCAAACGGCGACGCCGGCCAAGTCGTGACAATGATCGCGATGACAGCGATGATGCGGATGACGGTGAGGACGATCCCAAAGCCACCGGACCGCGTGCCGCCAAGATGACAGCATCGACATCCGTAGCGATGAACGATGACACGCGATCCTTTGCTACCGTCCCGCAAGCCACGGCCCAAGCGTTACAAGATCCAAGAAGTCGTAAAGTCCCGTCAATTCCTGCTGGTGCAGGTCGTAAAAGAAAACGCGCAACAAAGGGTGCCCGGCACGACAACTCTATCTTCGCTCGCCGCGGTAGCCGTTTTGATCCCAAAACTGTCACGTGGGGGCGGCATCAACCCAAGAATCACAAACGCGCGGACGCAAGAAGTTGGAAAGAGATCGCGAACGAAATTCAGGTTGCCCCAAGGCTGCCGTCTGGATCGTACGCACCGCGGCGCCAGGCGCACCAAGGTCTAGAGATCAAGCGCTGACTATGAATACCTGCAGCGCCTGTGGAAACAGATCCGTAGCTGACGCCTTGAAATCCATCGCGCCGGCCAAATTTAACGAAGAAGCACTGAATCAAACTCTCGATCCCGACCTTTATAACCGCGAGATCGACGAGTGTTCTGTCGAAGCGAACGCGCTACCGCAATCGCCAAGGAACTTCATGAAGATGATCATCCGTCCCATGCCAAAACGTGAAAGCTTTAACAGCGAAACCTGCCGCTGTTCGTCACTCTATCAGGTCGAAAGCTACCTGTCGGCATGTTCAATCCCCACGGTCTAACTACCGTCAGGCGGTAAATCGTTTAACTCGTGGTGGACCAGAAGCGCCTAGTTGCGAATCGAATGTGACCTCGGGCCGGGCGACCAACGGAAAGGGTCATCGAAACAACAGCGACCCAAAACCCAAACTTGAAGCCGCTGCCCGAAGTCCCGCAAACCGCCACTGCGCTTGCCGCGCAATCTTCGCCGAGTCCTGATTCGTCATAAAATAATCGACAATGGACAGAGCGTCGTAACAACAAGCCGTCCACACACGACACACACAGATCCGTGCTTCGTATTCCAAGTTGGTCCGTATGAGGCTTTGCAGCCAAAATGGCGGGGAACAGGCAAATAGCATCGAGCGAAGAGACAACAGCGTGCCACCCTGCCCGGCGAACCTGCGTCTGAGTCCCCGTCGGACGACAACCTCCAGAATATACAGAAGGCATCCCGCAAAACGGTCGCGCGAAAAAGATCACCAGCGCCCGTGGAAATCGCCAACTTCCAATGACATAAAGCCCATATCGAGGGCGCTACGGCAAATGTAACTGCCTTTGTCAGCCAATTTCTCGCTTGAAAGAAGACCAAAGCGAAAAGAAAGTGTCGGTGAAAATCAATGGACGAGATCGATTGATAATGGAACCGAGGTGCTAACAGAGGCAAGGCCGAGTGAAAACAACCGACCGCCGAGCCAACGTGATAAAAAGCAATGGCAACGTCACAGGAACAGAAAAAGGCGGTCTGAGATGACAACGAAAGCAAAGCGCCGTTCGTCGGCGTAAGTCGGCCGGGTGCAAGCTACGCGATGATCGCGGCAACGGTGACAACAATGATACCGAAGATTCCGACGGTGTATAAACGATAAGCTCCCATCGATGCGGATAAATCGGACCGCCCCACGTAGAGGCAAAAGCTCACTTCTCCCTGCACGAGGCGACGAAAAGCGCGGACAAACCCAAGCGCAACCCGCAACAACAAAACCCCAAGCAAGATGCCGCCGAAAAGATTAAACGGACGCCAAGACATCCGACGCCCGCTGTGGCGAAACCTTCGGAAAAAAAAGCGGAACCCGCAAAACTGCGCCCGTCGATGCCGCTTGAAGACGCGCACAAAGCCCTGGAAACGCCTACTAAAACCAAGCCCCAGAGCCAAGCAGAGCCAGGGCTAACGCCCCGACCGCCGCCGTACGTCCCTGAGTCCCGCAAAAGAACCGCAAAAGACGCCGAATCCCGACGCCGGGAACGCGACCCAAGCCTGCCGAGGAAAACCGACTGAGGTCCCGACAGCACCCTACTGAAAATTCCCTGTCGCGAAAATTACCGAGCCCCAAGATCACCTGCAGCCCGCCCAGAAAAACCCGCAAGCCAAAACGGCGACGGCTGTGGTCCTTGGCGCTAAAGTTACAACTCCAATGCGGAACGACTAAAAAAGACAAAAAGGCGACCTTCGGGTCTGATAGAAACCTTGCGTTACATATACGGATATAACATAGCCTGCCGGAATTGTCCATCAGTCGCGTTTTCACCATCAGGCTGTGACCTGCCCCGGCGCCAAAGAAAAGAGTGAATGTCGATAACGGCAGCGCTGATCATCTGACGTGGAACCGTCAGTCTAAATCAACAATATGCGGCGTTACGCGCCCTTAAGAAGACGGGAAGCAGCCCGTCGCATCGAGAAAAATCCAAATAGGCGACAATGTTTTCAGCGCGTCCACAACTATATAGATATAACGCACGCTGGACAAAGCAGTTAAGGCTGGTCATGTTGATTAGAGGGACATAATGACTAGAATTGACCGCAGGATCATAGCCTCCTGCGTTTTGCAAAAAAGTGAAAAAACGTAAAAAAAAATCGCCTATATGAGCGCGTGACCTTTAAGAACGACATTCGTCGGACGCAGCTGCGCCGACCGCAAGCGGTGCATTGCGTGCGCTGGTTCTTTGTCAATGGGGGCTCAGTACAGTCTTTTTTAATCCTTGGCCTTTAACCGCGCGAACGGAATCGGTTCTGTTTTCGCGACTGTCGGCATCGCTCCGTCATCATCTTCGGCTGTCACTTTCTAGAATGTTTGAGATTGGAAAGAGGCGCGTCTGGATGCTGTGAACAAGTGGCGGCACGTCTTTTTGGTGCCTAAAAATTCTGGGCCTCAAAAGCCTTTGGCGGACGCCCTCATGGGCCACAGCTTGGTGCGATCCTGTCGCTTGAAAATCCGAAAGCATCCCTGTGGACACGTAAATTGTGTGTATGCGGCAAAAACAGCTGGCCGCGATGTTCATCTCACCCGCGCCACGGCGCCCCTGATGAACAACCTATATGCCGGCTGAATTTGAACGGGGCATGGGCATATCTGCTGATACGTGGTCGGGCTGGCGAAAGTTGCTTGACAACATTCACGACTTTCTCTTCCCTGGCCTTCTGGAAACATTTCCTGCCTTGGGATCCTTAAAAGCGACTTACACAAAGGAAAAAAACCTGTTTTTAAGCTGCGAAGTGAACTAATGGGAATACGCGACAATCTATATCCCGGGCAATGACCATTCATTAAAAATCTCGCCGCCTTACGCGAGCTTAACGCAAGAAGGCGGCAACAGGCGCGATATCGGATTATCAAATTGCCCTTGTCGTCAAAACGAGGCGGGAACTATGGTTGGCACTCGTCCGTCCATATCATGGCGTTTTGATGTTGAGACAAGGTGTAGGTGGCTCGTCGGTCCGACCTCGCTTGCGCATCTCCTGACAACTCGATATCCTTCCAACTATGGGCAGCTGTGCAAACGGCGTGGGTGGTAATATTCCGGCCTCTGGTGCGTTGTGGCGGTTGATGCAATTGGCCAAGGGCCGTGATCGCGGCGCTCTATCCAGTGCGATGCTTGTTGCTGAACTACTGATCGCTTGTCTTGCCGGGCAAGCTTTTTGTACACCGCTTGACTATTCTTTGGCGCCCCCGTGGTTAACGGTCAATCGTCGCCGCACTTTGGTTGTTGGCACTTGTTGGCTAGGTGCTGGCGTGGTTCAAAAAGCTATGATGGCAAAGTTCTATGCTACCTATCGATTGCATGACTATCCTTCGGGCTGCGACGCGGGGGCAAACCCGCTTCGCCGCTTGAAACCGCATGCCGAATTTGCGATGCAATCGTGCAGGCGCTGAAGTCTGGCGTGGACCGAGTGCTGGTTGTGGGCCATTCGTCGGGCGCGCATCTGGGGGTGTCGGAATCCTTGCCGACCCTGATCCCGCGCCGGGCAGGGTACCGCAGAGGGACCGAACTGGCCTTATGACATTGGGGCAGGTGGTCCCGATGGTGTCTTTCCTGCGGGATGCCCACCGTCTGCGCGCCGATCTCCGTATCTTTCGCGATGCGCCGCTCTTACCTGGTCGAAGTGACTGCCCCCGGCGACGCGTGCATTTGCGCTGTTGCGATCCGGTTGCAGTGTCGGCGTGGCCCCGAAGATATAACGCTGCCGCTGGTGTTCTCTTGGCAGCCTTCACGCAAATCGCTGACTTCCGGCGCGTTGACGAGCGCTGCGCTGGCGCTTCTTCCGGCTGCCATTTCCAATACCTCTGTGCCTTTGATGCGCCTCAAGGACCTAATGACTATTTCAAGATCACCGCCGCCCCTAAACAGTTTGGGGCCCGAACGTCTATGCCGAACGTCCCCCGCGTCGCCGATCCCGCAATCGTGAAACCCGTGAATAAATTCACCTCGACCGCGCATGACACTGCCGGCCCAAACCCGAAAACCGGCCCGCGAAAGTTTCTCTTTGGGCGCTTCCTACTATTCGGCAAGACATATCACTGTCCGCGCAGCCCGCGCGCTGTATCGTGCGTGGATGTCGGAATTTCAACGCCATTATCCGAAGCTATCTGATCAACCAACCCGATCTGATCCAGAACCGTGCTCAAGACCGCCCCCGACGACCTAACCCAAGTCCATACCCGATCAAGCGAAAGGGTTCGGCCGCTGCTTGGCAACTCAGTTTCCTGACCCAACGTTGAACCTGGAAGCGCCAGCGCGTATCATTGATCCTGCGTTCGAAGGTGGGGCGCTTATGCCGCGAAAACATGCCCCGCGATCTGGACGCGGCAGAGGCTGCGGCCGGCGCGGCTGGCCCCTCCATGATGGCGAACCCCTAGAGGCCCGAGGAACAGACGACCACGCGGCCAGCGGAATGTGACTCTTCGAACGCTGTTTTTCGATTCCCATTGACACCACTTAGCGGCCAGCGGTCTTGACGAATCAAAAACCTACCTGCGCAGCCAACCGATCCCTGAAACATCGCGCTTTGTCCCGTTGCCGCGTTGGCTGCCGCGTCTGTTTGACAAGATAACAAAACGCTAGGCGCTGCCAACGATCCGTGCAGGTTTGATCACCGCACTGAAGCGCAGCGCATAGGAGATCAAGGCAAGGCACCGCAGACAACGATCTGGCGACCAAGATTACTGAAACGACCCCTGACCCCGAAGATGGCTCTACCTTCACCACGGAACGAGATGGTCGATCAGGTCCGCGATCTCTTTCCTTGCCGGC
>Ga0163217_1096578_pt1 | contig 15792 bp, 14 predicted proteins | sample SynspAceP_FD_185933 | JGI IMG/M metagenome (GOLD analysis project Ga0163217, IMG submission 185933) | Saline lake microbial communities from Ace Lake in Antarctica - Synechococcus sp. Ace-P (PacBio error correction) | ecosystem: Environmental > Aquatic > Non-marine Saline and Alkaline > Saline ...
AATTACCGGTGTCCATCAATTGTACTTAGTATTTAACAAGCCTAGTAAGCTTGGTTCGGTAAGACCAATGAAAGATTATACCAAATTACTTTGTGACAATATCTTGAATCAGAAAATCTAATAATATCCGTAAGTTACGAGTCAGGTCTCCTTCTGTGACACAAAGTGATTGACGGTTTGTTCCTCTTAATCGCCACGAAAAAAGTGCGCTTGTAGGGCTTTAAAAAACTAGCTGTCTAAATATATACAGTATATGCCACCCCAGACCCAAACAATCGCCCTTGCCGCCTTATTAGCAGCCGCTAAGCTGTGGCGCGCCAGCGAACATCTAAAACTTAGCCTCGTCCCAAGCCAGTCTCATGGCATGGGCTTTGCTACTCCGAGTGTTCGTCCGCGTCGGCGTTCAGGAGTCGCCATGCATCTGCCTCAACAGCCGGCGATGTGCGCCCTGCAATTCGCTTAAACGTAACTGAGTTGCGAATCCACCCCGTGTGGCCGCTGCGAGCTTACACGCAAATAGGGCTGAACGGAGTAACGCGTAGATTGAGCGCGCTACTTGCGCGATATCCCAGACCACCGCACAGTGGCGCGATCATCGGCATCTTATGATCTCCCACGGCCCACCACCCCCGTGGAACGATGACAGAAAACATATGCATTGGTGTGGATATTGTCCAAGCTCATTTGGATGTATCAGACTGAATAAGCGGGCGCCACAACCGCCTTCGTAGAATCCCAGCCCCCCCCTCCCTGGTTTAGAGCTTGGCGAAATGGCTGGGCAAGGCCTCGGTGGCCCGCCATCCGTGTTTGAGCCGACTGGTCCATATCACAGGCCCCCTTCGAGGTGGCGTTCCAGCAAGACACTCTCTCTCTCCTCGGTCAAAGTGAACCCGCTTCCCACATCGCGCGCCGCCGCTTCTCGCCCCCTCCCGCCCCACGCGCGCCCCACGACTCACCGCCCGCCCGCGCGCCCCCAAGACCGATGCTGTGGATTGCCCGAGTGTGGGCCCGAGGGGCGTGCGTTCGACGCTTGAGCCTCAAGCACCATTGTCCTCCAAGGAAAACCCTTGCCTCTCCCCCTCCCCAGCGATTTACCCCACGCCCTCTGCGCGTGCCGGGCTGACCCCTCAAGGACCGCACGCGACTGGCGCCAACCCCCGTGCACAGACCCCAAGCCACCTACCCCTTGCTCTCTCTGAAACGCCCTAACCCAAGGCGCGGCCTCACGCAGGAGACCCCACGTCCGGTTTGCTGAGCTGGACGCGTGAAAACTCCCGCCCCTCCGCGCTGAATTAAGGCGGCATGGGGCCACTGCACGCAACACCCCCCGCGATATTCTCTGCTCTAATGCCATGGATCCTCCCGCGGTGACCCTCCCCGGCCCTTTGCCGCAATGCTGACTCCTGCTTGCCCAGATCGTACGGGGGTTTGCAGGAGCGGCGAGGAGCCAGTGGCAGCCTTCAGGGACTGGTCTTGCACCCATCACCGACAATCCGGTCAATGGGGGGGAGGAAATCGATGTGCCATCGGAGGCGGGGCGCAAACCCTGGCGACACGCTTTACATGCCCCGCACTGGTTCGCCATGCGGGTTTCACCCAGACGCTCAAGGCCAATATGACCCCTCACGGCAGTCGGAAAACGCGCGCAAGGTCCGCATCGTCGGCCGGTCATGCGTAAGCTCATCGAAATGGCAAGCGCGTCGCTCCAAAGCTGATCGGATGTTGGAGTAAAACCGGGGTTGAATCAGACGGGATACTCTGCATCCTTACGTCGCGGCGCATGTCGCATCGCAAACGCGGACCGTCTGCAGACAAAGCGCAGCGAATGAATATGGCGCGATGAGCACCGGCCCGTCTCCATAGCAGTGCACAGAGATTTATGGGTCAGTCTTAGCAAGCCGATGCAGAGCTATGTTGCGCCGCGCGCATTGCGTGTGTCGTCGACACTAGCATTGCGGCCATGGCGCGTACTTCCTGCGAGGAATAAACCACATTGCCCCTCTCTCATACAACGTAGACCTGCATTACAGGGCAGACCTCGGCATTCTGTCTCATGCCTACGCACCACAATCACTGGCGCCGCCACTCCTGCGCCATCGCACTGCTGAAACTTAGGTCGCCAGCGTGCGAGATGCATTGCGCCTCATAAGTCCTGAGCGTCGTGCTAATAGCATGATGAGACTCCACCCGCGCCAGGATCACGACGTCATTGAACACAAGCTTGCGCGTCGCCCTGCCCTTCAAGCCCGGAATCCCATCGGCAGCCCGCCCCCTCACAAGCCAGCTTTACCTGCAATGCATGTCAAGAAGTCGCGAGAACGCGCGAAAAACTTAGAGAGACAAACGATATCCTGTGAGCGCTAAGGCGACCAGAGAGACGCATGAGACTACTCTTTGTACGCGAGCTGGATTTCCGAGCCATCTGAACGCCAAACCATGCCCAAAGTCCTGAGCACGCATTCGTGCCCACGCGCTAGCGAACAAAACCTCGTGAGGCGCTGAAGCGTTGACAATCGCTAAGTCGCGACGCCCTCGTAAGCATCGCAGCAACTGACATCTTCTTTAAGTCTCACGAAGTCGAACAGCTACGTAAACGCCTATTTGATCGGGGCGCGATAACAAGCAATCCACACTGGCATGGCACACATTAGTCACTTGCTTGACGCCCGCTCGCTATGCAATGCAGCCTCCGCTACAGAAATCTCACACGGCTCTAGGCAGTGGCACTGACCGACGCAGCCCACTCGACTCTGAGCCCGAAGTCTTTTCACGTGCAAGAGGCTCGTAATTAACTGAGAGTCATGTATCTGCAATAGCACGAGACCTGTGACGAGTAGGCAGCGCGCCTTGGGACTCACGACAACCTGCGAGGAACTCCCTGTCATACTACCTTGTGTGCAAGCAAATAACGCTAGGCGGCAATTCACCATAGCACACGTCAGCACAGAGCATCATTAAGAAGACTGTTTGGACGAGAGCAATCCTCCTTAGCGACAGCTCATTCGCGCCAGCCGTCTGTATGGTTACTGATGGTTTTCCAAGAACTAACTGCGATCCCAATGCGTCGCGACCACAATGCTAGCCAGTACAGAACTAGTACAGCATCCCTGCACAGTTCTCTAGCGACTGAGTGGAATTTTAATATCGAAAACAAACAGGCCCGCTTGCTAGCCAGGAATACTAAGGAAGACTACTAGAAAAGCGGCCGGCGGGCTATGAGCGCCCCTCTCTTCGGCCAAACCGCGCGAGCATCTGCGAGAGCGCCTAAGAACAATTACGCGCGATTTTGCACTCGAGACTGGCAAGCGCAACCAGCACGAGACGCCAACTGTATTTATGCGCGTCAGATATGCACCTACGCAGCAGATCGTCACAACACTGCATCACTTAATGCGTCACTATACGGACACTCCTCACTACTGACATAAGCTTACGATGCCGGAGCGAGCATGAATGCGCTATCAGTAGCTGCCTCACTTCAGCGTCCGATCCACCCGAGTGAGGTCGCTCAATAGGTGAGTTACGGCCAGCAAGGTGTCAGGCGATTGATTGCTGCCGCACGACAACGCCTACTACTAGAAGAGCTGCCAACGCGACTGTGAGCAACCCGAGTGGCTGCAATAGCGCCGCTTCGCAAAGTCGTCCGCCTTCACGAAAGGGCTTGACATAAATCGCATACGGGGAGAGACAATTCACACACTCGTCGAGCGTCAACACTGCGCCATGTCGCACGTAACAGGGCATGCACACGACATGCCCATTGGGGAGGATGCGGCAGCCCTGCACATCACGAGCCACTCGTGCAAGCATGACACACGCTATTCGCGAGAGCCCGGCTTGGCTTCTCGCCTCATCTCTGTCGCATTAAATACAACATAACACCAGGCCGCTTTTCGTATCACAATGCAGTCCGTTGACAAAAATAGTCTGATCAGCCAGCGCCGCTGAGCGCATAGAGACACCTTGAGTGTGGACAAAGCAAGGAAATGGAAGCCGCGTACTATATATAACGGCGGAAAACGTGCTCGTAATCGACAAGGCATGCCAGAGCGTCCTCTGATCTATGTTCATCGAGCGCCACAGAGAACAGCATCCTCACCTGAGAAAGCGTCGTATTTGCGAGGTGCCGAAATTCCTCTTCTCTAACAAAAATCTCGAGAACTATTAAATGTCAAAGTATGGAATTAGAAAGTAGCCTAAGATCAACAGATGCTTTGCTGAGCAAATCAACATGCACAGATATCGAGCACTTCGCTACACAAAATTGAGCGTTCCTCAAGACATCCAACGCATACTCAGAATCACGACACACTGGCACAACATCTGGCGATTGTCCTTCTCTGCACCTCTTGTGATGGTACCACACACGACATTAAGCAAAACGACTCTTGTCATCGAGTCTATTCTATAGACTCGTTTAGTGAGTGGAAGCGCATCCAGCGACTCCAGCACGCTGTTGCTTGTCTTCTGTCGTAAGATATGTCAATCACACGTAGTTGCCTCGTCTACTCTAATCTCTCCAGCACCGCGAGTTTGCACAAAACAATGTCGTCAGCTTTAACGTCTGTCCTCGGCAGGTCCCACGTCGACTCATGAATGTTGGAGGAATATTAGAGATAGTCTTACGCAAAAGCTACAGGGATGGCGTCGCAACGTTAAGCCGGTATCTTGCCAAATTGTAAATCAGCATCCAACTGATGGTTATCGCGTCTGCCGATAGGGCTTAGCGCACAAATAAGTGCAGTCCCAAGGCCGGCGCAATCGTCCATGAGTCCTACAGGCAACTGCGTCGCACACCCAGCGCGAGAAGTAGTATGGCCAATCTTTTTCTCGCATAAGCCTATCCACATCCATCAAAGCAGCGGCACAACGATCTTGTGCGAACACAAGCGCGTGTCAGCGAGCAATCAGTCCGGTCCCATATCTTCTTCGCTCGCTCCGCGAATTGACAGACCTCACGCCATGCGTACCAACGATGCCGTCGTCGACGATAAAGTCGAGCGCGCAGCGCGCGCGCGCGCCACGAGCAGTACGCTCTGTGGCTACTGATAGCCGCGCGAGAGACTGACAAACAACGCCGCGGATTGGGCGCACTCCCTGCAGCACAGCGAAGTCCAATCTGTGGTCGCAGAGTCCGTTCGAGCTCAGACATAGGCACATATGTCTCACAACCATTGGCACTGTGCGTTTCACATCTCCACGAGTCTAGGGGAACAGACATCAGTCACGCCATGTCGACGCGGCAGTTGCGCAGAACTATATTTGCGCGAGTGCGCAGCAATAAAACCCATAGGTTGACTGTTAAGCAACCCACACACAAACAACGCCGGACGTCGAGCAATATACCAATCACGAGACATATGTTACAATGTGAACGCTACAGCGGCACAAACTTGCACTGAGTCGCGACCATAGGAACTCCATAGTCGCCACACACTTTAATTTGGCTGTCAAATGATGTTGTGAGAAAAAGACTCTTCATAGGCCGTCATACGCTCGATCCTAGCGGAAGTGTATATTCTCCTGAGAGGTCAGCCCGAAACTTTTTCTAATCCGACGAGGCTTACGGAGTTGCACATGCCATTCCAAATCGACACTGAGCACCTGACTGCATCTGATCCTTCGGCCTCGCGCGCCCACTAAAGAGCGACTGCCTGAGCAAAGTACTAGCCGATCTCATCTCACGTCGCCTCAGATGAGACAATAGGGTACTCGTAACGTCCTAGAACATACATTACTCCTACGCTACGACTACGGCAGTCTTCACTACATAATATGGGTCTCCTATGATGTTGTGATACGTAACCAGCGGCTGTTTCTACGGCTGCGCCGAGCCAAATAGGGATGCACCATATTGGCCCGCTGAAATGGGGCCAGGGCGCACGGATCGGCAAATTTCACGCACACAGGCTCCATAGAGTAACTATAGCGCGGTCTGCATAAGATGACGTCGGCCAATGCATACTCTATAGTCTGTGCCCGCGCACTACGATCTGACAAAAATTCCGACGGCTAGACGCGAGCACAACACTCAATCGCGGTGTCATGAGATCTTAATCTCCGCTATCCTCCTTGGGACATTGCAATGAGCGCCTCGAGAGCCACAATATGGTTCTGTCCTTTTGCGCCCAAATTCTTCCATTTCCTACGAAAGTTCGCGGAGCGATTGGGTTGAGACCTACAAATCACATGCAATTTGCGCGGATCACGCGGTCAAACATTGGCCTAAACGACCAGCGACATCCGGATCTCTTCTAAACAGAGACCCACGCGCCTGCTAAGTCTCATGCTTTCATCCATGGGCAGTGAGGGCACGTCTCTGTCAGCATCGCATGCGTGGCAATTGCGTCAAAGCCGGCGACAACTCGCACATCCACGGGCCTTGGGCTACGCGAACAAAAAAGCTCCCACCATGCGAGATCAGTAAGAACCGGAACCACGAGTACCGTCGCGAGCCAAACATGGCGCAAGTAACTTGCTGCAGGATGCGCAGTTGGGTTGTCGTCTATTCCACACTCTAAGGCCTCGCACAGAAGCGTGTTGCGAGGCGTTGTGCGCTCTATACCCAAATCGCGATCGCTTGTGCAACATATGCTGTTGGACTCTGCGCGTGAATTCCAACAACTGACGGTCCCACCAATCACGAACCCCACGTCTATCGACTGGTCGAGCGATAGCGAAATCACTGTCGCAGCCAAAGCCCGCACGATTCGGCCGTATTTGAAAGATAGTATGAATACTTCTTCGCGCCGCTCGTGTTACGAAATCGACATCGATATCTCGTACGGCGGCTACATCGTCGTCTCTCTATTCGAATAGAGATAGACGTTCGCGATGAAAGGACACAGAGAGTCGAGCATCAGCAGCTGGGAATCCGACCGGCCGTGATTCCCAACAATAACAATCATCCCGCGCAGTTAGCCGCGGAGGTCGTCTTGCCAATGACACAGTATACCTTTGACGTAGCGAGCAACATACTATACTATGCCTCGATGCACAGAGCAAAAAGGCTCTCCAACCTAGCTCTGCAGCTCTACCAATCGTCAGTCTTTCTCTCTAGCGAGCGCGATACACGCAGTTGCGGCACGGAGCCTCGCCACACGACTCGTGACATAGGCCAACGCATACTCGACTCTCCGCAGCCATACTACTCGCGTGTGCTTCTGCGGGCACTACATCATGAGGTATCAAGCGCAGCTCATCTAAGGAAAATGGATTGTTCGCGATTGCATGTGGCTTGCAAGCAAGGCCAAGGGCATACAGTTTTTTGCAAGACGCTCAACATGCAGCCGCAGGTGTTGCTCACTGTCGGCGCTGGCCGATCGCCCTAAACTTGTTAATGTTTGCCAGACGAATGCGGTTAAGGTGTACCACGCAGCATGCCCTTCCGATGGTGCATATACACCGGCACCACCGCTACAAAGCGGGCAAAATCGGAGGGTGTGCCCTAGCGCCTGTAAACGCTCAAGGCGATGACGATACGGCCATCTAAGCGCATTTTCCACCGCTATCCATACCGCCCCCGGAAGCTGCTTTTGCAGCCACTGGCCTCGCCGCATCAGGGGCTTGCGCGGCAGGAAGCCACAGCCAGAACACTCACTCAGTCATGAACCCCATTACGCTTACAAGCTTATAGCAGCCTATTGCGGCGCCCTGCGGGCTAGCGTATCAAACGCAGACAACTGAGCAAAACCAACGCCGACTACGCAATCAGCACGAAAAAGCCAAGCCACTCTTCGAGAACAAACCGACTGCCTCCTAATATGCGACAATCCAGCAGTCCTTGTGGCGCACATGGCACGCAACCACACCGCCTTTGCGATGCAAATTTCATCCGTAATCGCCAAGGCGCTTATAAACCCTACTAACGCTGAGCTTCTCGCACTAGCTCCTCTGTGAATAGGCTCCTTGGAGGAATGTAAAATGGCTGAGGCAATGCAGCTCAGATAGGAGGAATCGACATAAGGCACACATAATACTGTTTTATATACAGTATAACTTCTACGCGCCTTTACAGTCAATCGGCAGCCTAACAATAATTCCCTCTTAACCACAGCAGGAGGAAAGAAGAAGTATAACAGGCAATTTGCGATAGCCCTCAAATAATGAAAAAGACTCGCTATAGACACATAGCCAGCGGCATGAAGGGCCAGTGTCATAATGCTCCCTACATGCCAAAAAATAAGCCTAACAACGCCCCACACTCCACGCTCCAAAGTGTACTCAAACGCCTCGTATTCAACGACCGGCTCCATTGCAGCTGCTTGGGTGCGTCTGGAATAGATCTTTATTTGAAAGTCCGTCGTGAACTTCGAGGCTTTGCCAGTGTGTGCACTCCCCGCAAACCTATGGCGCTCCAGTGTGATGCTTTATATCGTAGACGGCTCAGTTGTAGCCAAGCATCAATTGGAGCAACGCTTAAGCGTCTGTGTTACTCCGAAGCGCCAAAGGAATCAACGCCTAGGGGGAGTATCAGATCACTTTCTTCTCGATATCTCGTCCTGTGGACACGGGGGGGGGGTTGAGTTTTGATGGCACTGACCTAAGCGTTTACCTCACTCGAAGTTCGACGACTCCTCGTGCGCAATTTGTGGGGCGATCAAAATTACTCGGCGACTTGCCGTGCGTACGTTTAAAGAGCCATAAGAAGATTGCGCAATCAACCAGAGACGGGAGAGGACAGACCTCCCCATCAATCATGAGTGATCGTCCCCCAGCATTTCAGTCGACGCGTCCATTATCTCCGTGGAAGACCACGCTTTTAACCTCTCGACTACGCGGGTAGACCCGACCGGGGAACGCCACGCAGCCGAATGTGCTCGCTGAATCATCCGCGCCGGGCCATTTGGCATAGCGGCAGCAACCCTAACCCAGCAATTGATCGAAGAAACCTGTCCTTGGAATCCGACCCCCCCCGGTGGGCCCCAAACGCTGCGGCGCAAAATAGAAGAAGCCCTTGATGGCCGTCCAGCCTGGAGTTGCACCCTTCAGCAAAGAAACTATCTTGACCGCTCATTTGAACGCAATTTTTCTGGGCCAACAAGGCAACAGGGCATCCATGGCTTTCGCCTTGGCTTCAGAGTAATTAATTTTTCTCGGCCGCTCCTCACAAAAGAGGCTCAAAGCCTTTCGGAGCTAGCCATGCTTGCCGGCCTGGCTCGCAGAGGCGCCCTCCTATTACACCCTTTCGCTACCTCAAACGCGCCACTGCCCGGCGCGATATAGTGTTTACACGATGCAGAGCCAAGGGTTCATCAGCGAGTACAACAGCGCGAAGCACAAAGAACCAGACCTGCGGCCTAGCTACACGCACATTAAGCCAGCATGGACGCTAACCCTGCTTTTCATGGAGTTGGTCCGTGGAGGGACCTCGCAAGAGATAATGATCAGCGAGGCAATTGCGTACAGAAGGCCTCGTATCTTCACCATTTAGATTTACGCGTACCAGGACTGACTGTCGATGGGACAAGCTTCGAGAATGCGGTTAAGTCCGTTGACGTCCGTCGCCAGTCGGCGACGATGGCCAACTTGAAGCCGCGGTCGTTATTACCGATGCCATACGGAGAAGATGGAACGGGCAAATCGCGTGGCGGAAAGGCAACCGAGCGGTCCTGGATTGCATAAGGAAATCTTATACCGGAGCACATGAAATAAAGAGTGAGCGACACTATCCATGCCTGCTCAGCATTCAGGCAGGCTCCGGTTAGTTAAAAAGCCGCCTGACTGGCCGGAGATCCCTATTAGACTGTTTAGAAGACCTGGCGAGTACTTCCCGGCCTCGGTGCTATCGACACCCAATCAGCTATATCGCTATCCAAGTCGATCAATAATGCGTCCCTGCAACCAACGACTTGGACTACACTCGTACCGACGATGTGTACCTATTCGATGCACTTAGTAGCGTTCCGCACTGAGACCACATTGTCCGACACTCGTGATGAGAATCTTAAGGCATAGAAGAGTAGCGTGGGCTAGACTAAGAGTGCCAAAGCGAAAAGCGCTTCAGGAGGTAAGCGATTAAAAGTACAGTCGCCCCTCGTATCGCGCGCCCCTTGTGCGCGTGGAGCGATTGAATATGAGCGCCCTATCGACAGCGTAGCATCACGAATATGCTGAGCGCGGAACTACTTACAACCCGCGAGCAAATAGATGTCTCAATTCTTGCACTATCAGTTGCAAGCTAGGAGACAGTGTGCGCCTGTCACCACAGGGAACGCGTAGGAGCTCGACTCTGCGCTCTGAAACGAGAGCTATGCGGCCACGAGGCACATGAACTAAGTACGCATATATGCGCGACGCGCACTCCGAATGACTTAATCTCCGACTATACGACGATCTTGTCTAAGCCGGATGGTGGTCCTCAGGACCAACTCAATAACCGAGCAACGTCTGAGACGCATGGCGCGAGTCTGGCTCGGCTCGCGTGCTATCTAATGACTCCGTACGTAGCCTGAGGGACAGAACAGGCTATATCTACATGCGATCTCAACATAAGTGCTAAAAAAAAAATACGTTCAGCGTGCGTATAGTGTTCGGTTTGCGATGGCACTATGGCGACGACTTGAAGTCGGCTGTGGGCTGCTGTGGCTGCGATCACCATGATCATCGTGTATAGCGGGATCAACAGGTAGCAATGCGGCGCTTACGTGTGTGGACTGAAATTAATGGACAGCACAGACATTCGACCACCGCGGCCGGGAACTTCGAACGCTCTGGGCATTAGTAGATGGAAGCGGAGAGGTCCGTCTCATCTGGTAGCACGGCGAACGGGGTAACTGACAAATGTCATACAAGGCGAGTAGCACTGCCTGCCACGGGCTGAGGCGCAACTTGTCCTTTGCCTTTCCCGCCGAGATCGTTTCGCCAGAGGACACCGAGCTGTAGATCGCGCGAGAAACGACGGCATTAGGCTCTCTCATAAATAATATGAACTTGAGCGTCACACGAGGGCTTGAGAAGATAGAATATAATGATCGCTGCGTGCATTATGCACAAGTACGTTCACTGAGACATTTCAACGGCTGTGATCAGCTAGGTCAGCCACTGGTTCCGCCTGTGGATTTTCCGCGCCCACGTCCGAGACTCGCGACAACTCCTATCACACGCCATTACGCTCCTCAAGCGATTCACGAGCGCCTCTGGCCGGACAAGCATCGTATTACGCTTGATCCAACGCCGGGAAACAAGCCTGCAGCACAACCCATACTGATCCAGCGCAGCGACAGCGCGCCATGCATCCCCCGTACATGCATGAGATGATCAATCCTTCGTACTCTGCTTCGTCGAGCTTCGTGCTAGACAAGGGTTGATATGCGCGACATGTGCGCAAGGTGATCTAGAGCGAGCGCAGGCATATGTATAAACAAGCGCGTCCTTCTTACGCACATCTAAGTCCCTGCTTGGACGTCTAGCTGGCCTGGCTATCGAGCTCGCCTGTAGCGCACAAGTGACGCGCTCAACAGGAGCGACGGTGAGAATATACGAGCCCGAGACGAGCTTTGCTCAAAGAGCGCCGAGTGCTTTACGAAACTAGTCACCGACAGGTGCAGTTGGAAGTCGCAAACTCCATAGGCTAGTCATGAGTGTCACTCAGGCTCTAGTCGCGTGCCGTATTCTCCTTTTACGCTTACTTAGGACTACCGCAGCACATCATTTGGGTGCAGCGTAACCAAGGCGATGGCTCTCTCTTGCAGTGTCTACATGGGTGACAACGCCCCATCCCACACTTCGCCGCTCGCATCGTCCCAAGTCGCACGGGCCTGTCGCGACCTCCGACTCCACTATCCCCCTGCCATCCCTGGCCGTGGCCGACGCGCATGATTCCGATTCCCTCACACCTCGACAGTGTTAAACCCCGATAGCCCTCACTAGCCACCGATCTCGGCGCAACACAGCCACTAGCCCGTGGTGGTATCCGCCTAGCCCGTCCACCCCCAACAGCCCCCCGCACTGCACTGAAGCCCCCATTAGGCGGCCACCTTCTGAAGTTCTTCCTCTCTCACATCTCATCCGCGCGCTCACCCCACAACCTTCCTTCTGCAGACACCCTTTCACACACCGTTAATATTGCACGCATGCCCCGAGTAGTTTCGTCACTCTCACACCCTGCGCACTGCAAATCCTTCCCTGGCCTTATGCAATGAACACATCTTCCCTGTTCGTCATCTCCTTGAGTTCTCCCAACTTTAGTTGGAGTCTGTAAGTTTTTTTCACCCTAAACTCTAAACGACAAACCCGCCGAACTCACCAAAACAGACGTGCAGCGCCCGTTCGGAGCACTCCACACTGAGATACATTGCGCCCAGGCATGGCGCGGCCATTAACCGTAGACCGAAAGACAACGGCCAACGCGGCACGCAAGCCCGTCCACAGTCGTTCGCCACCTAGTCAGCCCGCAGGATACGACGCGCGCACCGACAGCTGCGCACTGCCATCCATCCACCTGCGATCACCCCTCAGCAGTGCTCCTTTCTTACGTCATAACGCCTCTGATCATAGTATTAGCTCAGATCGATGAGCGAATGGACATGAGTGCACGTAGCGACTCAACTAGCTGAGAGTGCGAGAAAATTCAACTCAACTCTTAACAGATGCAAGGGTGAGTGGAACACGCATAAAGAGCGGAGTTCCGTCAATCTACTGCAATCCGGTGAAAGGTATATAGCCGGCGGTGGCGGCGAAGCGGCAACGGCTGAGCACACGATTGCTTACACACTGGCTTGTATAGATTCGTAAACTCGCAGACAAGAAGACATGAGTCATAAGCGAAAACCACAGTATAGGGGTTCTAGCGGCCATAAGATGCTTGATTCCGCGCCTACGCCGGACACATTTCCAATCTTCCGCCAACTATATGCGACAGTACCCCATGGACCAGTCGCGCGTCGACTCTTAGAATCGCCATGTTGGACGTTCGTAAAGACGCATCTGATAAGCTATCAGGCGCGTCTCTGAATGCAAGACACTCGAGATCATACATCACATACCTCTCAAGCAACACTGAATCACCATAGGCCGCATTCGAGAAAGAAAGTGATCTGAATACCCTGCCCTTATCTCTGGCGTTCGTGTAAACCGAACGCTTAAAAAGTCTGCTCCAAATTGTGCTTGGCGTAACAGTTGGGGGTCTACGCTAAAGTCTCACTGGGTCCGGGGGGAGTAGGGTTCAGGTGCAGGAGAAGACACGACAACGTAGCAAATAGCCTTACGAAAGTGGTTCCCATCAAGCCGAACTATATCAGAGAGTCTACGACTTCAGTCACGAATACGCTACCAAACAGCAGGTGAACATCACAAGTCGCGCGTCGATTCTAGATGCAAAACGCCTACAGGCAGCTGGGTATCTGAAGCGTATCTACAGAGTTCTGCGGGGCGAGCGATCTCCTGCGACAGTGCCGGCCGAGGCGAATCCAAGGCCACGTCTTGTGCCGTAGCCCCCTATTGGGCACCAGTTGCTTCGCTTATTACTATGTGAACGAAGTTCTCTGGTAGCGTGGTCGTGGCCCAGTCAGTGTAAATCTCTTAACAAACGTTTTGGCATCGTGTGTGGCTATACCGACCGCTGCCGAGAGAGCTCTGAACCAGGGCCGCCCGGTCATTCCATTTTCCGCCTCCTAACGCTGTTAGGTAATATGCGGTTTTTAATTCTCCCTTGAAAAGGGCTATCCCGCAAATGTGACGGACCCTCTGCACTCTATCTTGGTTTCCAACCCTTTTTCCCCAGTGGTGAAAGTTAATACGGAAAACTGGTGAAGGATTCTGTTCCGAAGTGAACTGAATCGCCGATCGAGCATTGATTCAAGCAGCTACGAGATAATATGGACTGAGCGTTTGCCGTAGAATGAAGGGACACACGGTAATGAAGTATAATACGTGCCAGTAGATTGGTCAGGTGACAGTCCGTCATCCGTGTCGTCTATGCTGCGAGCGCCCTATCCTGCCCTGTAGCTATGACCAGTCGGCAAATACGTTCTGAAGTGTACGGTCGCACACGTGGCCTCGCTCTTGTGCCTTGTCTTCAGAGTAACGGTGAATCAAGTGGCGACGACCAAGCGCACGCTTTTACGAGATGGGGGGACCTGGAAGCAATTATCTCTGGGTGGTGCGATCCTGCCGTTCAAACGGCACGCTACATCGTCACCTTCCGAGAGTCGGAGTTGGTTCGCGCCGTGCGCGCGTATGGTTTGTCGGTTAAGTTTAAGGAGATACAAAACTACGAGGCGCATATCGCGTAACGTGCTCATTAAACTGCACCAATACCAGTCCGACTAACTTACTAGAAACGCTTAGGACAGTATCTGTTTCTTATGGGGGCATATAACGCCAGAAGCCAGCGTTCTATGCGTCACTGAGCCCCTTGGTGAAGACAAACTACCGGGTGCACTCATATTAACGTTGTGATAAGTGTATGCAAGAGGACGGGTAAGCGCGTCATAAATGTAGTCAGAAGACGTACAAATGGCTTCAATCCATGCGGGGCTGTGTGGAGCTATGCCGATTAGCCAACCAGTACGGGCTATGCTAAGTGTCGCCAAGCACTGCTAGAGGCTATACGGGTTTACCCTGTCTGTTGAAATGCGAATCATCTCCGGCCCGGCCAGATCAGGATAGGAGTCATTCGGACACCCGTGCACTAGGAACGATCGAACGTCAAGTGGTGGGTGGCGGTTGTCCACCCATTGTAGACCACTGCAAAACCAACGCCTTGTTCTGACTTGCACCCAATGATTCTCTTACCTAAATAGCGTAAGAGAATCGGACGCGACTATCGGAGCGCAATAGCGCCTGGATTTGCGCTTCCAATCGCCGTCGGTACTGCTAAAGGCTCAAGCGCTCTTTGAGCAAAGCCTTCGGCCGTCCGTTTCGACGTCCTTGTGAGCCCGTACGCTTCGCCGAGTCGATACAGAGCAGAGCGTCACGAAGGGTATGCGTAAGGCGCGTTCACACAATGCCCGCCGCTGTTCTAGATCACCTTGCGCATCCGCCGCATCAACCCCTTGTAATAAGTAGACGAACGGTCGCCAGGTTGAATCATTCTCAGTCGAGGGATTGCAGTGCCTGGGCGCGGATCATGGGGTTGTGCCGCGAAGGCTAGTTCCCGCGTTGGATAGGCGTCATGATTGTGCCGCCAGAGGCTGAGCGCTTGGGCGGTAATGACCGTCTGTGGATTGTCGCGAGATTCGACTGGCGCAGGAAAATCCCACGACCCCAGTTGCTATAGCTTGACCACAAGCCGTTTAAAAAGGCTCAGTGAAAGTATACTGAAAGCGCCGCACTAATCATCTTCCTAACCCTCTTACTCGATCAATAATAATTTGAAACATGAGCGTCTTCGCAATCTAACAGCGGTGTCGGCAAACTGATTGGCGCAAAGGGCAAGAACAAGGGTGCTGCGCAATACGTTGTCTCGCACTTTGTGTCGGTCGCTCAATGGAGACTTTCTTCCATTTCAATCCAGAGCGTTCGAATTCTTCGCGTGGTCGAATGTCTAGGCTGTCCATTAATTCATCCACACACGTAAGGCGCCGCTTGCCCCTGTTTAAATCCGTATCTCGATTGTCATCGTAGCCGAGCCCACACCCGACCAAGTCGTCGCCATAGCCTGCAAACCAACTATCGCGTAAATCATTTGAGTGCCGGTTTCCCCGCTAGAAGGTAAGTGAGGGCCGAGCCGGCCGCCAGGTCTCAGCCGTCCTCGCGGAACACCTCTTGCAACGCGTATTCGGAGTAAGTACATCGAGGCGCGTCGGCTACTTGTCTGTGGCGATGCAGTAGCGTTTCGAGGCGAGCGCC